>Ga0181520_10007747_pt1 | contig 15636 bp, 20 predicted proteins | sample PEATcosm2014_Bin_29_FD_132451 | JGI IMG/M metagenome (GOLD analysis project Ga0181520, IMG submission 132451) | Peatland microbial communities from MTU Mesocosm Facility, Houghton, MI, USA - PEATcosm2014_Bin02_30_metaG | ecosystem: Environmental > Terrestrial > Soil > Wetlands > Peat | place...
CCGGCGCAATGCGAAATCAATTTCCTCCTCCGATTTGCCGACGCCGGCGAAGACGCATTTGCGCGGGTCGCCGCCCGCCGCGATGACGCGCCGCAATTCGCCGCCGCTCACGATGTCGAAGCCACCGCCGAGGTTCGCCAGCGTCCGCAGCACGGAAAGATTCGAGTTCGATTTGACGGCGAAGCAAACCATGTGCTCCACCGGCGACATCGCGGCGTCGAGCTTCTGGAAATGGTCCGTCAGCGTCCGCTTCGAGTAAATGTAAAGCGGCGTGCCGAATTTGCGCGCGAGCGATTCGACAGCGACGCCTTCGCAGAACAATTTGTTTCCGACGTAACGAAAATCGTGCATGGATTGTCAGTTAAAAGTTAAATGTTGAAAGTTGCAGGTTGGCGCGCAAGGGAAATCAGACCATCCCGAACCTTCAACCTTCAATTTTTTAACTTCCAACCAATTACGGCTCGGCCAGAATTGCCGCGCGCGCCTTCTGGTATTCGTCCGGAGTCACCTGGTCGGCCATGTATTTCGCCAGCAAGGCTTGCAGTTCCGCCTCCTTCCTGGCTGAAACGGGCGGTGGCGGCGCATCAATCGGCTTCAAGCCCAGCGTCTTTCCGGCGTAACTCTCATTTGCCGGCGGCGGCGGGTTGACAACGGGCGCGGTTTGCGGTTTGACAGGCTTGGCAGGCGGCGGTTTGACAACAGGCGCGGTTTGCGGTTTGACAGGTTTGGCCACCGGTTTGACAGGCTTGGCGGGCGGTTTGACAGCCGGTTGCTGTTTCGAACCGGGCGCTTGCTGCTGCGAGACGGTCTGCGCGCCGGAAGGGGTCACCACAATGACCGGCGGCGGCGGGTTGACAACGGGCGCGACTTCCGGCGTGGCGGGCGGCGGGACGACCGGCGGAGGAATCGTTGGCGTGACGACTGCCGGCTGAACCGCCTGTTCCTGCCCGGCGCTGGGAGGTATCACCACGCTGGCAAGGGGATTGGAATTGGTCGGCTGGCTTTGCTGCGCGTCCATCTCGGTCATTTTTTGCATCAACGCCGCCCGGGCGGCGGCCTGGGCGGGAGTGTCCTGCGCGCGGACGGCAAGGGAGCCGGTCAAAAACGCCGCCGCACAGGCTGCTGACAACAAATTGGAGATTCGCATGACGCTTTCTTACGCCAATTCATCGCCGGATGCAACAGCTTTTCCACCGGCTTTTCCACCGGACGGAAACAGCCGCCGCCACGCGAACGGCAGCGGACTGGCCAGCGTCGAACGCAGCAGGATGCCGCGCACCTCGCCGCGCGAAACCTTCACCCGCTCCCGCAATTCGGCGACGCCGGCCGCACGCAACTTTTCAATCGTCCGCATGCCCAGGAGAATTGGCCACGCGCAGGCAAGCCGCACGCGGAACCGGCCGAACGGCAGCGCGTTCGTGTAATTCCAGCCCGCCGCCAGATGCGCCGCCGCCTGGTCCAGATATTCGCGGTAGAGTTTCAGAAATTTCGCCTCGTTCGCCGGCGAGAGCAGGATTTCCGGGAACAATTTCGCCGGCTCCAGTTTTTCCAGCGGCAGATAGCAGCGTCCCTTTTTCAAATCCGCCGGCAGGTCGCGCAAAATGTTGACCAGTTGCAGCCCCTTGCCGAAGCGGATGCCGTCCGCGATGAATTGCTGCTCGTCCAATCTGGCGCGGGGGAACAAATGCGCGCGGCAAATCTTCGTCCAAAATTCGCCCACGCAGCCGGCGACGTGATAAGTGTAGTCATCCAGATCGGCGTCGGTTTCCAGCGCGATGATGGACTGGAGGCCGAGCTTGAGCTTGTCCTCGTCCCGCTCATGCGTGGACGCCGACGGCGCAAACCGGCGCAGATCCAGTTTCTGCCCGCCCGTGATGGTCGCCAGCACATCGCGGATCAATTTCAAATCCTCCGGCGAAAGGGCTTGAAGCAGCGCCAGGCTGTCCTCGATTTTTTCCAGCAACAATTTTTCGGCGGGCGAACCCTGCTGCTTCGCCAGCTCTCCAAAATTCACCGGAGCGGAAGACTGGCCGAGAATCCGCGCGCGCAATTTGTCCAGCGCCTCCAGCCGTTGTTCCACCGGCAGGATTTCCGTGTCGGCGATGGTGTCGGTCGTGCGCGCGAGCAGGTAGGCGAGGCCGATTTGCGGGCGCACCGCCGCCGGCAGCACGCGCATCGTCAGGTAAAACGAGCGCGAGGTTGCCTGGAGCAGATCATTTAAGTTGCCAGCCATCGGTCCCCACAGGATAAAACTTCCCGCCCGCCAAGCCAGCTAAAGTCGTCATCCGGCAATGCCCGGGGATTGATGGCGCGGGTTTGACAGCCGGTCGCGCAGGATGACGCTGATGGCGAATTCAGTTCTTTACTGTCACCGTCTCAAACTCGGATGTCAGGATGCCGGTGGCGTCCCGGGCAACCACGGAAAGCGTGTGCGGCCCATTGGCCACGGTTGTCGTATCCCAATTGATAGAAAACAACGGTAACTTGCTCCGCACTTCGGAACCAATATCCGCGCCGTCCACCCGAAACTGCACGCCCGCCGCGCCCGTAGTCAAACCGCCGCGCCGTTCAACGATTGCCAAACAGGAGAAGGAGATTTTGCCCGACACCGTCTCCCCGCTGGCCGGAGCCTTTATCACATTTGAGAACACCAAATTTTCACCCGGCAACACCGTGCGGCAAATGCGAAAGCCAATTTCTTCACTCTTGGTATTCGGACTCCACTGCCAGTGGTTGGCCGACATTTCGTGATGGCCGCCGTCGTTCCAAAACGCGCCGCCCTTGGCGATGCGCTCACCGCCGGTCGCCGGCCCGGTCTGGTCAATTTGCAGGGTCGCCGGATAATTATTGCTGCTGCCGCTGTCATAGCGGTCGTTGCACCACATCCACAAATTTCCGGTCATGTCATAAACCCCGTAGGAATTCGGACGCAAGGTTCCCACGTCGTGCGTTTCTCCGTGGCTGTTTCCGGTGGCGGAATTCCGGTTCTCCGGGCCATCGCTCCATGAATACAGCAATCCATTGGTGTTATATTCGTCACTGTAAAACAGCAGCGTGGTCGTCCGCGCCCGCGTGACAAATTCATTTTCCGCCGAGGTCAGCAGACGATAGCCGTTCTTGGTGATGTCAACTTCGCCCGACGCCGAATACGCCGGCGTCAGCCCTTCCTGTTTGCTCAAGTCATTGCAATAGGCGATGGCCTCGTTCCACGACACTTGCTCCACGGGCAAATTAAAATCTCCGGGCACCTGATGTTTGCTGGGATTGGTCCGGTTGCCAACCGCCATGTATTGGCCCTGGGAGATTTGCGTCGGTCGCATCAAAAAATCGTAGGTGAACCGCACGTCATGCACCGGCGTCGTCTGGGTCCAGACTTTGCCGCCCAGCACCTGGCCCATCGAGAATGTCTGCCCCTTGGAATGGATCAAAACCATCGAGTTCGGATCAACGGCCCAAACCTGCCGGGCGGAAAACAGAAAGACCAGCAAAAGACAGGCGTTCATTTTTAATGCGGTGCGGGCGATGGAGATTGGATTCATATTGATGATTTGTGTGGCAATCAGAAAACAGGAACGGGCGGATGCTAATGAAGCGCCGGCCTTGCATCAAGCTTGAAAGTCAGATCGAAACGCTGGAATTCTTGAGGCGTGAAATGTTGCGGTGAAAAACGCCAGCTTGAATGGCTCTGACACAACGGCGAAGCCTGCGACGGGGCAAAATACATGGCCCAATTCCCAAAACGCGGTTCGCTCACCTGGACAAAACTTAAAGCCGCCCCAACCGTGCGGACAACTTTTATGAAATCCCCACCTGCAAGCCAGAGAACATCTGCGGCGGCCCTCCGCCGCCACTTTCGCCCGGCCGCTTCGGCGTTCGGGTTCACTCCTTTTCCCCCGCGAGGCGCTTGAGGAAATCGAAGGAATAAATCCCCGTGTTATGCCCGTCCGCCCAGACCGGCTGAATCGCATAGCCGCCCACGGCAATTATCCGCGTGAGTTCAAACGCCCTCGGTGACAGCGGCTGTTCGGGATTTTTATAAATGTTGCCCATGATGTCGGTTTCGCCCTTGCAGCCGGCGCAGGGGCAGCATCGGCGCAACGTTTCCAGCGGAATGAAACTTTCTCCGCCATCGTCCCATTTGACTGCCAATTCGCCGCCGATGGGCTGGATGTCGAGCGGTCGCATCACCTTTTCCTCAACCGGCGTTCAAACACCGCGAGCGTTTCAGGGCTGACGTGATGCTCGATTCCCTCGGCGTCCATTTCCGCCGCCTTTTCCGGGACGCCGAGCGACCGCAAAAAGGCCACCACCGTTTCATGCCGCCGCTTGCATTCGCCAGCCAGCCGGTTCCCCGCGTTGGTGAGAAAAATGGCGCGGTAAGGCTTGGTGTTCACGTAGCCGGCCCGCCGCAGCCGCGCCAGTGTGCGGTTCACGGTCACGTGCGTCACGCCCAGCCGCCGCGCCAGGTCCGTTACGCGCGCCTCGCCGGCGGCCGCCGTCAGGTCGGCGATGGCCTCGACGTAATCCTGGGCGGTTTCCGCCGCGCGGTCGCGCCGCGAACGGCGGAAAGTTTCGGCCGGCGGCAGCGCCGGTCGCGCGGCGGCCGGTGATTTGCGGATGGAACGCGGCATAGTTTTCAGAAATGAAGCATACGCCGGTTTTTTAGTCGAGGTTTAATTTTGTAGTCAAAGCTACAAATTTCTGTTGACAGCGCGGGTTCCAAATTGTATCTAGTGCTACATAATTTTGTTTATGATAAGAATTACCGTTGCCGTTTGGCTGTTTTTTGGCTTGATTGCATTCGGCGTCCGGGCGCAGGAAGCGCCAGCCCAGGATAAGAGCGGCTACAATCTTTTCAATCCGACGCCGGACGAATATATGCGGGAAATGAGTCCAGACCGTCCCGACAAGACGGATTCTCCCTTCACTGTGGACGCTGGCCACTACCAACTGGAAATGGATTTTGTGAACTTGACCTATGATGCGCCCAATTCGGAACACGGCAATGTCAAGTCCGAGGATTATCAGATTGCGCCGATGAACGCTAAAGTCGGCGTGCTCAATAACGTGGATTTTCAACTGGTGCTGTCACCTTACCAGTGGCAGCGCATCGAGGACAAAACCACGGGCGCGGTTGAACACCAGTCCGGATTCGGCGACATCACACCGCGCGTCAAGGTGAATTTAGTCGGCAACGATGGCGGTTTTTTCGCGCTGGCGCTGATTCCGTTCGTGAAATTTCCAACCGCGCAGAACAATCTCGGCAACGGCGCATGCGAAGGCGGCGTTGGAATTCCCTACGCATTTAATGTTCCGAACTGGGATGTGGGGCTTCAAACCACGGTCAGTTGCGACCACGACGACATTGGCGGAGGCTATCACGCCGAAATTGATAATTCCATCAGCATCGGCCACGCGGTTATCGGCAAGCTGGAATATCATGTGGAATTTTTCAGCAGCGTGAGCACCGAACAAAATTCCGACTGGATTGGCACATTCGACACTTGGTTCACATATCAGGCCAGTAAAAATTTGTGTCTTGATGCGGGCGTTTATATCGGCGTAACACAATCTGCGGATGACTGGCATCCGTGGGTGGGAATGACCTGGCGCCATTAATTTTCGTTTTATGAATCTGAATCCAAATGAAACCCAGAAACCGCTCCCCGAGGAAACAAATCCGCCTGCGGCTGTCGCCTCAGTTCCGCATCCCGGCGCCATGTCGCTGGAAGGAATGCATGGCAGCGTAAAAGTCCCCCATCACAAAGCCGGCTTCTGGAAGCAAATCGCCGCCTTCTTCGGCCCGGCGGTTTTGGTCAGCGTGGCCTACATGGATCCGGGCAACTGGGGAACCGATCTTCAGGGCGGCGCGCAGTTCAAATACGGACTGCTTTGGGTCATCGGCCTGGCCAGCCTGATGGCGATCTTTCTGCAAATTATCGCCGCGCGGGTCGGTATCGCGACCGGGCGCGATCTGGCGCAGTGCTGCCATGATTGGTATCCCAAATGGACGCGCGTGCCCAACTGGCTCATGGCGGAACTCGCGATCATCGCGTGCGATTTGGCCGAAGTTTTGGGTGGCGCGGTGGCGCTGAACATGTTGTTCCACATCCCCATTTTTTGGGGCGTCCTCATCACGGGCGTGGACGTGCTGCTGCTGCTGGCGATGCAGCGGTTCGGAATGCGAACCATTGAAGCCATCGTGCTGCTGCTGGTGGCGACCATCGGTGTTTGCTATTTCATCGAAATTTTTGTCCTGCCGCAGACGCAGCCCAGCTTTCTGGAAATGGGCCGGGCAATGATCGCGCCCACTTTGACTTCGGCGACCATGGTTTATGTGGCCATCGGGATCATCGGCGCGACGGTCATGCCGCATGTGCTGTATCTGCATCCCGCCTTGGTGCAGAGCCGCAAATTCCAAAAGGACGATGAATCCATCCGCAAGGCGATTCGCTTCAACACCATTGACGTCATCGGCAACCTGTCGGTGGCTTTCCTGATTAACGCCGCCATCCTGGTGCTGGCCGCAGTTGTTTTTTATGGCAAGACCAGCGTCACCGTCGCCGGTGGCCAAGTCGTTCAGTTCAACGATTCAACGGACTGGATTCAAGCGGCCTATCTGACTTTGGCGCCGCTGATGGGAAAGGCTGCTGCGGGCACGCTTTTCGCCGTGGCTCTGCTGGCCAGCGGGCAAAGCGCCACCATTGTCGGCACGCTGGCCGGACAGGTGGTGATGGAGGGCTTCATGCACTGGCGAATCAAGCCGTGGTTGCGGCGGCTCATCACCCGTTCGCTGGCCATCATCCCAACGGCCATTTTTGTTGGCATCCGCGGAGCGAACAATGTCACCGACCTGATCGTCCTGAGCCAGGTGGTGCTGGCGTTGCAGCTTCCGTTTGCAATGTTTCCCCTGCTGCACTTCGCCAGTTCCCGCAAGCGGATGGGACAATGGCGGCTGGGCTGGTTTCTGCTTATCGCCGGTTGGGGTTCGGCGTTGTTGATCACGGCCTTCGATTTTTACGGCCTGCCGGATGCCGTGAAACAGGCTTGGCAGGTTATCAAAGGCGGATAAACTAAAAAGGCTGACCCATGTATAAAATCATTCTCCTGATGTTGGACGGCACGCCAACCGACCGCGCCATTATCGAACACATCAAACAGCTTGCGAAACTCATGCAAGGGCGCGTCGTGCTGCTGCATGTGGCGGATGGTTACGCCGCACGAACCTTTGGTGCAGATGCGGTCAGTCCCGAAATCACCGAGGACACCGCATATCTGGACAAAATCCGCGCGGAGTTTCAATCCGCAGGAATTTCCGCCGAGGCGGAACTGGCTTATGGCGATCCGCCGATGGAAATTCTCAAGTGGGTCCAGCAAAAGGGTTGCGATTTGATTGCGATGGCCGGACACGGCCACCGGCTTTTCGGTGACATCTTTCACGGCAGCACCATCACCCAAGTCCGGCACAAAACGACGATTCCAATCCTCCTCGTTCGCACGCCGAAAAAATAACGCAGCTCAAGCTTCCAGCCTGCCTACTTGAGTTGCGAATCTTTCGGACGTTCGACGAGGTGCAGCAAATTCCCCTCCCCGTCCTCGAAGAACAAAACCCGCCCGCCACCCGCCGCCGGGCGGATTTCTTCCGTGAACTTCACGCCGCGCGTTTCCAGTTCCGCCTTCGCCGCATCAATCAAGTCCACGCGCAGCGCGATGTGGCGAAAACCGGCGAGCTTGTTGTTGCCGCGCTCCGGCAATGGTTTTTCCGCCGCGTAAATTTCAAACCAGCCGCCGCCGGGCAGGGCAATGAGCAATGTGGGCGGCACCTTGCCGTTGTTGAAAATTTCGCGCGCGCCGAGGACGCGTTCATACCAGTTTTTCAGCGCGGCGGGATTCGTGGCGGGAATGGCGATGTGTTCGATGGCGATGTTCATTGGCCGCAGATTACGCGGCTGGTCGCGCCGTGGCAAGACGAAGGCGGAATGTCGCCGATTGGAAGAATGGCACAATGGCGGCAGGCCTTCAGGCATGACCGCAACAGAAGACCCATTTCCAGAAAACAAAAAAGGCGCGGCGGGAAGCCGTTGGCGCGGGCGTCAATTTATTTCGCCCGTCCCAACGGCCTCCCACTCGCGCCCGCGTCCTGTTTCAAGCTGGCGTTGCGAGTTCATGCGGCGAGCAGTTCGCGGCTGGCCGCGTAAATGCGCGCCTGCCGTTCGGCCTGGCGCGCGGCGACCGCGGTTTTTTCCTCGAACAGCACCGGAAACACCAGCAGCGGGTAAAACGTCACCCACGCCAGCGCCGCCGCCTCGTTGGCCGCACGCCGCAATGGAGCATTTAACTCCGGCGTCGCCCCGGCCAGTTGCTCCGCGAGGAGCCTGGTTTTGAGCCGCTCGAAATCGGTTTCCCTCGTCGCGCGGAACGGAGCGGGCGGCGCGGGCCGCAGCTCGAAGCGCGTTTCAGGAGCGAACTCCGTCGGCACCCGTGTTTTGTTTATGTTCATTTCTTTCCGTTCGTTCATGGTTTTGGTCAAAAGCGAAGAACCCGCGATTGACGGGCAATCGCGGGTTCTTGAAATCGTTTCTGGCTGTCTAAAATTTCAATCCCTCGATGCCCAAAAGACGGGAGCAGCGCTGCCAATCGGCCATGCAGCCAATGACCGGCGCGTGCTTCAGCATCTTCGTTGTGAAGGTGGCTTTCATCTCTTACCGGCGATAAGAAACACCATTTCATCCCATTTGTCAAAGTTTTTCGGACGTTAAAAAATGCGTTGTCGGATGGCGGGTTGGTGGTAGATTGACTTGAGTCATGAGCGATCAATTACGAATGGTCACGTGCGGCTGGTGCGAGACAAAGGTCTTCATCCCCGGCGATTTGCCGCCGCTGGGTTCGGTGCCCTGCACCAAATGCGGGCATCCGATCATGATGCCCATGATGCTGCGGCAGTTCGAGCTGCGGAGCATCGTCGGGGCGGGCGGCATGGGCACGGTGTATCGCGCCTGGGACACGACGCTGGAACGCATGGTGGCGGTGAAGCTGATGAAAAAGGAACTGCTCGAAGACACAAAGGCGCTGGAGGCGTTCTATCGCGAGGCCCGCGCCTGCGCCCGGCTGAACCACACAAACATCGTCCATCTTTACACGTTCGACGAATGGGAGGGGCAGCAATATCTCGTCATGGAGCTGGCCGACCGCGGCAGTCTCGACGCGCGCATCGAGAAATTGCGGCTGCTGCCCGAACTCGACGTGCTCGACATCGGCACCAAAATCGCCTCCGCCCTCGACATGGCGCTCAAATACGACCTGCTCCACCGCGACATCAAGCCGGGCAACATCCTCTTCAACGCCGACCACGAACCGAAGCTCATTGATTTCGGCCTCGCGCGCAAAGCCGACGTGGAGCACGAGGTGGAGGACGTGACCTGGGGCACGCCGTATTATGTCGCGCCGGAAAAAATCAAGCGCGAGCCGGAAACATTTTTGTCGGACATGTATAGCCTCGGCGCGACGCTGTATCACGCGATGACCGGCCATGTGCCGTTCGACGCGCCGACCATCGAGGAAGTCATCGTGGCCCAGGTCAACACGCCGTTGACACCGCCGAACCTGGTCGTGCCGGAAATCTCACAACCGACGAGCGACGCCCTGGTGAAGGTGCTGGCCAAAAATCCGCGGGACCGCTATTTGAGCTATGATGAGTTCATCATGGCCCTTGAAGCGGCGCGCAGCCTGTTGCTGCGGCAGCAAAACGAGTTTCCGAAGACCCAGGAAAAATCAAAGGGGCTGACCAGTTGGTGGAAGCGGCAATAAAAAACGGCCGGCGTTGCCGCCAGCCGTCCGTGACGGGAAATTTGCGGGCGGTCAGTTGGCCGATGATTTTATTTTTTTGTTGCCTCCGGTGGTGGTGCTGAAACGCACCGTGAGCGCGTCCAGCTTGCCCTCCGTGTTTTTCTTGTAGGTGCCGCTCGCCTGATCGCCCACCGCGCCTTCAGCCAGCATCGCCGGCTTGTCGTCCTTGGTGACGATTGTTTCGGATGTCATTTCAAACGTGCGCTTCTCGATTGTCAGGGTCATCGCGTTGGTGTCCACCGCGGTCAAAATGCCGTGGAACGACAGCGCGACGGATGGCGCGACGGTGCGTGTCCTGACCGGTGGAACCGGCGTATTGGTGGTGTCTTGCGCGCGGGACAATGCGGGCACGGCGAGAATGGCCGCGGCGCACAAGATTGGCATTGAGATTTTTGCAATGTGTTTTTTCATATCGGTCTAGGTTGAGGATTTAGTTTATGGAAGAAATCATGCCTGCCGCAAGCCGGTTTCGGCGATTTTCACCACGCGCCTTCCGTCAGCAATTCAGTAACGTTGCGCGCCAGGTCCTCCGACAGCAGCGGCAACGACTGGCGCTCGGCGTCAGCCAAATCCGTCCCCACCTGGACAAGCGTGTAGCCGGTCACGTTTTTGTCGAGCAGCACCCTGCCCGTGGCGCGGTCGCGCGCCGTGACGTGCGCGGTGAGGCCCACCCGGAAATCTTCCGTCGTCGTGACATCCGTCCGCAAAAAGCTCACGCCCTCGCGGCGATACGCCGTGATGACGCCGGTGACAACGACATCGCCGGGTTCGCGGGTGGCCAGGCGGTAGGTGCCGTCGGTTTGCATCCGCTCGCGCAACGCCTGCGTCACCGCGTCGCCCAGCCTCGGTTGTTGCGTCTGGTTGTTGAAGGGGACGATCTCAATGGATTTTGCGCCGGCGACGACGTCCGGCTTGACCGGCCCGAGATGGTATCCGGCGCACCCGGCGTATAAAATTGCCGTCGCGCAAATCGCAAAAAAAATCAGCGGGCGCATTTCAATTGGCGATCTGTGCGAGGCGCTGCTTGGCCTGCGCGGCGTAAGGCGAGTTGGGATCGAGCTGGAGCACCTCGTTGTAATAAACCCGCGCGCCGGCCCGCCTTTGCTCCGCGTTCAAAACCTTGTTTTGCTCGTAGAACTGCGCGACTTTGAAATTGCCCTCCACCTGCTGCGCCTTGAGCGCGATGATGGCCTTTTGCGCTTCGGGCACGCGGGGATCGCTTGGGTAAAGCGTTTTGAAATCCGTGTAAGCCGCGATGGCCTGCGCGGCGGTGCCCTGGTCGTATTCGGCGGTGGCCGCCTGCTTTTGATACGCGACGCCTTCGCGGTAAAGCGCGTTGGCGGCGATGACCGGCTGGGTGTAATAACGATCGGCGGCGGTCGCATAGGCCTTCACCGCCTCCGGATAGTCCTTCTGTTTTTCGCGCGCCGCGCCGATTTGCAATTGCGCGTGCGGCGCAACGTCGCTGTAAGGGCCGTTGGTGACGATGTTGCTGAACAGCTTCGCCGTTTCATCCATCGAGGGGTAAAGCGGGATGGTGCCCCACAGCCGGAACCATTCGCCGCCCAGAAAACGCCCTGCGATTTCATATTGACGCCCCAAGACCTCCTCGTAACTGTCGCTGTGCGGATATTTCTGGATGATGGCCTGGTAGGCGTTGAACGCCGCCTCGTCCTTGCCCTCCACTTCGAGGCAGCGGCCGATGAGATACTCTGCGCGCGGCGCGTAATCGGACTGCGGCCACATGCGCACAACGCGATGCGCCGCGTGGAGCGTCACGTTGTAATTTTTGTTGGTGAACGACTGCTCCGCCACGTCCAGTTGATCCTTGGCGCGCGGGCGTTGCCAGTCGGCCTTCTGGCCATAAGGCTCGTAATACCACCCCTCGCCCGGCGTGTAATACAACGGCGCGGGCGCGCGGAACGGCACCAACATCGCGCCCGCGACCAGCAAAAGAAGTAAAACGAACCGGCGATTCATGCGGCGACAGTAGCCGGGTGCAACCGGCAAGTCAAGGCGGGCAAAGCGGAATCACCCGCGATACATGATCACCAGCCCGTAATCCGTCATGACCTTCTGGGTTTTCACGTCGAAATGCTCGTAATTGACGGTGTGGATGCCGATGATGTTCTGCTCGCCCACGCCCTCCATGAATTTCGTGACCGTCTCGTCGAACTTGTCCACGCCGGCGTCAATGCACTTGTCATGGCGGATCGTATGCACCCGGATTCGCTTGTCCGCGCCCTTGGCGACGGCTTCGAGCGGCACAGCCGCCTTCTTGATGAGGCTTTCGCCGGAAGTGGCCCGCACCGGCACCTTGAGATGGAATTCCACCTTGGCACCGGCGGACGACGCCATGGCGCTGGGCGCAAGGCTCGCCTTGTGCACTTCCTCGGCGGGAGCGGGAGCGGCCTTGGCGGATTTTTCGGGAATGGTGATGTTTTCACTGCACGTCGGACACGGGATTTCCGAGCCGGCACCCGCGTCGTCCACGGACAATTCCTGGCCGCAGTTGGGGCAATTAAAGATGATTTCCATAAGCGTTTTCTGGGTTGACTATGCCCCAGATTAGCAGCCTGGCATTTTGAAAACCAGAGAAAAAGCGCGGTGATTGGATGTTTCCGCCGGCTCAATGAAACCGCGGCGTGGGCACGTCACGATCACGCTTGCGCAACGGTTGCGGCTGCGGCATACCGACCGCGTGAAATCGCTCACCGAACAACTCTGGTTTGAAGTGCCGGACCGCCGGGGCTTTGTCAACATCACCGGCACCATCGCCGCGCTCGCGCGCAAAAGCGGCGTGCAGGAGGGCCTCTGCCTCGTCAACGCCATGCATATCACAAGACGCGTTGCCCATTTGCCATTTCTTCAAAAGTAGGCAGATAGCAAAGGTTTAGCGTGATTTCACCGTTGCTTATGACGATGCTTGTAACGAGGATTTCGACGATTTTGCGCCATTCGTTCTGATTCATATTGGGCCAGCGCGAATGGAGGTCGCGCACTTCGGCCATGATTTGTTCGCTGGAAAGGCTTTTGGCCGCGAGCATATGTTAAACCCAACGGATGACTCCGGCGTTGGGTTTCAGGCTGAATGGCTCATCCAAGCGCAAAATGAGCGCCAATGCCTGCCAGCGGTCATCGGTGGGGCGTGCATTTCTGCGACATGAACTGGTGCGTTGTGCAATGTCAAATGCGCGCATGGGCGCATTGGAGTCAAATCTGGCGGGAATAAATTTGAAGACTTGAAATTTTGCCATGGTTGGCGAGCAAACCAGGAGTTCTTCATCGCCAACAATTTCAGCCTTGTGCATATTTGTTTGCGTCCAATTTCACACCCTTTATCATCCGGGCATTATCGTGATAAACTGAAATAAACGGGCGATTCGGCAAGCGTCCGGTGATTCCAATAATTCAAGCCATGCCAGCAAAAAAAACAGAAAACAATCCCAGCGGTGAAATCGTCCTTTATCAGACGGAAGATCGGCAAACGCGCATTCAAGTGCGGCTGGAAGGCAGGACGGTCTGGCTGACGCAACGGCAGATTGCGGAGCTTTTCCAAGTGGCTGTGCCAACGGTCAATGAGCACGTGAAAAACATTTATGAAGAAGGCGAACTTGACCCGAAAGCAACTATTCGGAAATTCCGAATAGTTCAAGCCGAGGGCGCCCGCGAAGTCGCCCGAATGGTGGATGGCTACAATTTGGACGCGATCCTGGCGGTGGGCTACCGGGTGCGCTCATTGCGCGGCACGCAATTCCGGCGTTGGGCCACTGAACGGCTTGGCGAATATCTCGTGAAGGGCTTCACGCTCGATGATGAACGCTTGAAAAATCCAGGGCCGGGTGCGCCGGATTATTTCGACGAATTGCTCGAACGCATCCGGGACATCCGGGCCAGTGAACGCCGGATGTATCTGCGCGTGCGGGAAATCCTGGCTTTGGCGGCGGATTACCAGCCGGATGACGCGGAGACGCAGGTGTTCTTTCAAACCGTCCAGAACAAGCTGCACTACGCGGTGAGCGGCAAGACCGCGCCGGAATTGATTGCGGAGCGCGCCGACGCCCGGAAGTCCAACATGGGGCTGGCGACGTGGAAGGGCGCGGTGGTTCGCAAGGGTGATGTGACGATTGCAAAAAACTATTTGAATGAGTCCGAGATCACGCAACTCAACCGGGTGGTGACGATGTTCCTGGATTTTGCCGAGGATCAGGCGGATCGCCGCAAGCAGGTTTTCATGCGCGACTGGCGTGAGAAACTGAATGAATTCCTGCGGTTCAACGCGCGGGAAGTGCTCGAAAACACGGGCCGCGTTTCAAGGGAAGAGGCGGATCGCCGGGCACAGGAACAATACACGCTATTCGAGAAGCGTCGTCGGGCGGAAACGGAAACCAAAGCAGAGGCAGAATTGGAAGCTGGTGTGAAGGAATTGGAAGCCAAAACCAAACGGTCGTCGAAGGGCAAGCCGAAGCGCAAACCCGATATTGGAGGCAAATCAAGCGTATGAAATCGCTCACCGAACATCTGTGGTTTGAAGTCCCGGACCGCCGGGGCTTTGTCAACATCACTGGCACGGTCGAGGAGTTGGTCAAAAAAAGCGGCGTCAAAGAGGGCATCTGTTTGGTGAATGCCATGCATATAACAGCGTCGGTGTTCATAAATGATGCGGAGGACGGCTTGCTGCACGACCACGATGTGTGGCTGGAAAAATTAGTCCCGCACTCGCCAACCTCGCAATACCAGCACAACCGCACAGGCGAGGACAACGCCGACGCGCACATGAAACGGCAAATCATGGGCCGCGAAGTCGTTGTGGCCATCACGAAAGGGAAACTGGATTTCGGCCCGTGGGAACAGATTTTCTACGGCGAGTTCGACGGCAACCGCCGCAAGCGCGTGCTGGTGAAAATTATCGGCGAGTAATCCACAGGCTGAAGCCGTGGGGTATTTTCGGCGGAATATTTGGGATGGATAATCAACGGCGACGGGCGCAATATCGGGAATGTGACCAGAATCAGCAGCGACGAAATTCGGGAGACGGGCGGCGAACAGCCGTCGTTTTGCAATTCATTTAGATATTGTGCGTAAGATTGGCTACATAAATTTCCTTGTCTGTCTTGCGCTCTTACTATTTGCCACAATCATTTTCTGGTCAGCACGAACAGACCCCAAGGCATTGGACCGGGAAATGGGGGTTATGGGCCCGCTTCACAACAGTCTTTATTACCTCGACCAAGCCAAATGGAAATGGGCCGAAGAAAAACACAAATCAGAGCACGATACTCCGACAATGGACGATTTGGCGCCTTATTTGGGAAAGTGGACAAACACCATCACGCGATTCGAAGCTTTGGGAATAAAATATACAATCACTCCACTTTCTGAAATGGAGGCACAATCCGACATTGCAACGTTTACTCGTGAGGTGTATTTCCATGTTGGCTTCTGCCGCTATTATCCAACCGGATGCACCATGTCTCTTCATAACGGTTGGAGCAGTCCGCGATTAGACGCCAAATCCAAGCTTAGAGCTTTTTATTTTGCCGACAGAGAATTACTTGCAGTGGCAATTTTTGTTCTGTCGACAATTAACCTGCTTGTTCTTGCAGTGGTTAAACTATTTGCATTTGTGGCTAGAAGAAAGCTTAAGCCACTAATGCCTTAAAGTTCACTCCCACTCAATCGTCCCCGGCGGCTTGCTGGTGAGATCCAGGACGACGCGATTCAGGCCGCGCACTTCGTTCGTGATGCGCAGCGAGATCTTTTCCAGCAAATCATACGGCAGCTTCACCC
>Ga0181520_10007748_pt1 | contig 15633 bp, 15 predicted proteins | sample PEATcosm2014_Bin_29_FD_132451 | JGI IMG/M metagenome (GOLD analysis project Ga0181520, IMG submission 132451) | Peatland microbial communities from MTU Mesocosm Facility, Houghton, MI, USA - PEATcosm2014_Bin02_30_metaG | ecosystem: Environmental > Terrestrial > Soil > Wetlands > Peat | place...
AATTATGTCACGCCGGCTTCTGGCCTTGCTGGCACTGGGCGCAGCCTCTCTGGCGGCCCAGAACTCCGGCAACCCGCAGACACCACCCGATTCGCCGCCTAGTCAGCTCAAGACCGAGCGCCCGCAGCCCGCCACCTCCGACAAGGAGGAAGTGCCGCCGGAAGAAGACTCTTCCCTGGTGACTACGAAGTATTCCTTTAACCCATTGCAATCGAAGAAAGACGTGTTGGTGGGCAAGGAATACGCCAAGAAGGGAAACTACCACGCTGCGGCCGGCCGTTACCGGGAAGCCACCAAGTGGGACGACAGCAACAGCGAGGCGTGGCTGCTGCTCGGCGAAGCCGACGAAAAGCTCAAGGACACGAACGCCGCCCGCGACGCCTACCAGAAGTACCTGGAAGTGGCTGCGGACGCCAAGAACGCCGCCGAAATCCGCAAGAAAGTCGCAAAGCTGAAATAGCCGGGGCAAAGTTTACACATTGGACAGCGGCTCTGGCGGCGCGGTTTACCTGTTTGGGCGCGTTGGAGTTGAGGCACCGCCGCCACCCACCCTTCCCGCAGCCCTCCATCGCGGTCCCGACTGGGCTGCGTGGGGCACGCAACTGATTGATTCAATGCGCTCTGGGCGCGGCCAGCGCGTCCGACCGGTGCATCGCGCCAACGCGATTTCCTCAGCGAGTTTCCGGTAGTAGTAACTCTGAGGCTAACTGGAGATCGTAAGTCATTCTTCGAGTTGATTCCTGAGCCCGAGTAGTCGATAATGTCTACATCGTCCTGCCGGACTTCGTGCGTTTGCGTACAGTTTTCTGATGCGCACCGGCAGCCGTTGTCGCCGAACATGAGCAGGCTAACACTGGGATTGGTGGTTGTGGCGGCTTTCGCGTTGAACGCGGGAGTTGCATCTGCCGCGTCGGCATCGGCGGCATCCGGCAAAAAGCAGGTGGTGCGCCACCGGGCGCAGCCGATAGACCCTGCTGCCGGTGACGATATCGAAGGCGACGACCCGACCGTGCGGCGCGCCGCGGTAGAAGCGCTAGGAGCGCGCCGCGGATCGGTCGTGGTGGTTGACCCCAGCAACGGGCGCGTGCTCAGCATTGTTGGCCAAAAGCTCGCGTTCGAAACCGGGTTCATTCCCTGCTCCACCATCAAGCTGGTCACCGCCCTGGCGGCCCTCACCGAGCATGTAGTCGAGCGCGACACCTTCATTCGCATCGGCCGTTACTCGAGCTATAACATGACGACCGCGCTGGCGCGTTCCAATAACGAGTATTTCGGCGCGCTGGGCGGCCGCCTGGGCTTCGAACGGGTGGTTCATTATGCACGGATGATGGGTCTGGGCGAAAAGGCGGGCCTGGATATCTCCGGCGAGCAACCGGGCGACGTCGCGGCCGAGCAGCCCAAGGGCGGCATGATTCTGATGACTGCGTACGGCGAAGGGTTCCAGATGACGCCGCTCGAACTCGCGGCGCTGCTTTCGGCTATCGCCAACGGCGGCACGCTATACTACCTGCAATATCCGCACAGTCCGGAGGGAGCGTCGCATTTGACGCCGCAGGTGAAGCGCCAACTGGAGCTGGCGCCCAACGGCATCGACGATATCAAGATGGGCATGCGCGGCTCGGTGGAGTACGGCACCGGACGCAATGCGGCTTATGACCCCAACGAGCCGATTCTCGGCAAGACCGGCACCTGCACCGATTATCGTGCCCACGATTTCATGGGCTGGTTTGGCTCGTTCAACGAAGTGGGCTTCCATAAGCTGGTGGTGGTGGTTATGCTGGCCAGCCCCTACAGGGGCGTGAACGGCGGCCTGGCTTCCGCCGTGGCCGGCAATCTCTACCGCAACCTCTCCGGGCAGCGCTACTTCACCGCCGATGGTGCCAGCCGGCAACCAGGCATGCCGGAGATCCTCATTACCAGCCCCTCCTGCTGCTCCCGCTGAACGGTAGCGGCGGCGGTCTTTTGCCGCCGGTATCTTGTGCCTTTTGCGCGCTTGCGCCACGGCCACTGCTCGGAACACACAACCGCTCAGCACCGGGTCGTATTTTGCTCTGAAAAGGACACCCGCGGCGGAGAGCGCCGGCGCTACAGAACACGAACGCTCGCGGCCGAAGCCGCGAGCGTGTAGGGAAAACAGCGGTTCTGTAAGAGTTCTACTTAGCCGGCTCAGCGACGATGCCGCCGCCCGATTGCTTGGCCTTCTTCTCTTCCTTGCTCTTCTTCATCGCCATGGCCTTGTCGAGCCAGGCATCGGCGATCTTCACCTGCTGGTCGTACTCCTCTTTGGTGTCCGCCAGGTAAGCCCGCTCGCGAATGAGCAGGTTCTCGTAGGACATGGCGTCATCGTACTCGGAATTGATCTCCAGCGTCTTATCCAGGTCCTTCAACCCGTCCTCGATCACCGGATCCCATTTTTCCTTGAGCTCCGCCTTGACCTTCTTATCCTTGATGGGGCCCGGGTCTTCCTGCCTCATGCCCAGGCCGGCGAGCGCTTGGCCGAACGCCGGGAACCACTTCGACCAGGCGATGAACCCGAGGCTGTAATACGCGTCGGCGTTGTTGGGCGACACGGCGATGGCTCTTTCGAACCACTGTTTGGAGTCATCCCATTTCTGTTGATTCAGGAACAGGCTGGCGATGGACATGATGGCCAACTGGTCCTTCGGGTTCTGCTCGAGGACCTTCTGGAACTGGTCGTAAGCCGCCGCCGCCATCTGGTCGTTTTCCGGCGACACGGCACCAGGAATGTACTGTTGATAGTAGGCGACCGCGAGATATTCGCGCGCCGAGAGAAACGTGGGGTCGAGGTCGACCGCGTTCTTGAAGTGCTCGACGGCTTGCGGATACTGGGCGCCCTTGAATGCTGCCACGCCCTCATTGACCTGAGAGCGCGATTTCAGCTTGTTGCAGCCGGTGGCCGCGAGAACCAACGCAACCGCGGCGAGAACGATTGTCAGTTTGCGCATCGCGTATTGATCTCCTATTGTCCGAGGTCCTTGTACGGCATCAGGCCGACCTTGTCGATCTGGGCGCCGTGCGCGATGTCAATGACCTTGGCTACCCAACTGAATTCCAGGTTGGGATCGCCTTTGACGAACACCACGCGTTCGGCGCGCGTCTTGAAAATATCGACCAAGCGGTTTTGCAAGGCGTTTTCTTCGACCGGATCTAGGTTAATCAGCATGCTGTGATCTGCATTGATGCTGATCACCACCGTGCGGATGTTGCCCGGGTCCACCTGTCCCGGCGGAGGCGGCTGTGGCACCAGAGCCTCGAGACCTTTCGGCGTCAGCGGCGTGATCACCATGAAGATAATGATCAGCACCAGCAGCACGTCGATCATGGGCGTCATGTTGATGTCGGATTTCGGGCCGCCAGTCCCGCCCACTGCCATTGACATAAGATTGCTCCTTTTCGAAAATTCCTTTTGCTCTACTTCGCAGCCGCGACCGGTTGCTTCTTGGCCTCGATCTGTTCGGTGAGGAGGCCCAGTTGGTCCACGCCGGCCGACTGCAGATTCTGCACCACATCCAGCACGGTCTGGTACTTAGCCCGCTGATCGGCGCGCAGGAAGCACTCCTTGTCCAGCCGGTTGGTGAGCATGTCCTTCACCTTGGGCGCCAGATCCTCGGGCTTCATTTGCGTGTTGTTGAGGAAGACGTGGCCGTCGCGGGTGACGGCGATCAGCACGGCGTCGCTCTTATCGGCCGCCTGCATGGGGATCGGGTTGTGGGTCTTCACCATGTTCACGCTGACGCCGTGCGTCAACATCGGCGTGATGACCATGAAGATGATGAGCAGCACGAGCATGACGTCCACCATCGGGGTGACGTTGATATCGGCTACCGGCGGGGGAGCCTTGCTTATATTGAATTCCATTTCCATTGCTGTTTCTCCCTGGGAGCCGGCTTCGCTTACGGGGAGCCGTTTCCGGCTCCCCGCGGTTTTCAACTCGCCGGGAATCCCGACTGTTCTTGTCGCTCGGACTCGCCGCTACTTATGGGCGGCGCCGCGCTGGCTGCGCTTCAAGAAGTAATCGATGAGCTCGGAGCTGGAGTTCCCCATCTCCACATCGAAGGCCTCAATTTTGTTGGTGAAGTAGTTGTACATCCACACCGCCGGGATGGCCACGAACAGACCGATGGCGGTGGTCACCAGGGCTTCGGAAATACCGCCGGCCACGGCGCCGAGACCGGTCGACTTTTCGGTCGAGATGCCGCGGAACGCGTTGATGATGCCGGCGACGGTTCCGAACAAACCGACGAACGGGGCCGTGGAACCGATGGTCGCCAGACCCGAGACGCCGCGTTTCAGTTCGGCGTGAACGATAGCCTGGGCACGGTCCAGGGCGCGCTTGGAAGCCTCGATTTCCTCACCCGGGATCTCGGAGCTGATCTGATGCGCCTGGAATTCCTGCAAACCGGCGACCACAACCTTAGCCAGGTGGCTCTTCTTGTAGCGGACGGCGATCTTGACGGCTTCTTCCAGTTTGCCTTCCCGCAGCGCGCCGGCCACCGCCGGAGCGAACTGACGGGACTGTTTACGGGCGGCGCTGTAAGCCAGCAACCTGTCGATCATCACGCCGATCGAATACGCGGACATGATGAACATCAGGATCACGACGGCCTTGGCCAGGTTGCCCATCTGGCTCCAAAGGTGCGGCAGGTCCCAGCCTACCGACTCCTGGAGCAAATACAAGAACGCGAAATGCACATGCGCGAACATTCTGATTTTCTCTCCTGCGAGTTGAAATGTTACTGCTCTAGCCGGCTCCGCTTACGCGCCGCCGGGGTACTACTGCAACGTAAAGTTGACATCGATGGTGGTCGCAACTTCCACCGGCTCACCATTCAGCATGGTCGGGCGGTAGACCCAGTTTTTCACCGCTTCCACGGCGGCCGACACCAGCAGCGGATGGCCCCGCACCAGTTTCAGGTCTTGTACCCGGCCGTCCTTGCCGATAATGGCGCTCAATTCCACCGTCCCCTGGATACGGGCCTGCTTGGCCAGGGGCGGATACACCGGCCTGATCTGCGTGATCAGGTTGGCCTGCTGCACATTACCGCCCACGCGGATGCGCTGCGGGGTGACCGCCTTGGGCGGAGGCGGAGGCGGAGGAGCGGCCGAAGGAACCGAGCCGATAATGCCGCCGAGCACGCCACCCACCGAACCGCCGGCCATGCCGCCCGCCACGCCGCCGACCACGCCGACGCCGGACGAGGGAGGCGGAAGCTCATCTTCTCTGATCTGCGCGATCTCTTTCGGAATCGTTTTCGGCGCCATCAGCTTACCGGCATCGAATTGGCGCGGAATGATCTTCACCTGCTGGATCTTGGGCGCCGGAGGAGGAGGCGGCGGAGGGGGAGGGGGCGGAGGCGGCGCCACAAAAACGCTTTGCAGCGTGGCTGCGGGAAGGACGTCAAAGTAGATCATCGGCAGAAGCACGAAAACGCCAATCGCGAACAATTGAATCAAGGTCGATATCAAGACCGTCCAGCCCTTGTTCGTCTTCCCCGTTTGTACGAATGTCTGTTCAAACATGAGGCACTTCCTTTCCTGCACTCAACGCCGTCGCGTCCAGCGGACGGCTAAAATGTCCCACGGACGGCCAAAATTCCTGCCGCCTTACTTCAACGCCTTGGCCGCGTTCTTCCGCGGAGTGTCCGGCCGGGGCGCCGCAGCCACGGCGGGAGCTGTCCTTACGCCCCGCCGGTCCGCCCACCCATGCCAGAACAACACAATCGGACTGGCCACAAATACCGAAGAATACGTTCCCACCAGAATGCCGCACACCAGCGCGAACGAGAATCCGTTCAGCACCGGGCCGCCGAACAGGAACAGCGCAATCACCGTCAAGAACGTCAACCCCGAAGTCATGACCGTCCGGCTCAGCGTCTGGTTCACCGCGCGATTCATCACCGATTCCAGCGGCTCGCGCCGGCTCATCTTCAGGTTCTCCCGGATGCGGTCGAAAATCACGATGGTGTCGTTCATCGAATAGCCCACCAGCGTCAGCAGGGCCGCGATCACCGTCATGGTGATGTCCTTGTTAAACAACGAAAACAGACCGATCGTAATAATGGTGTCGTGGAAGCAGGCGATTACCGCGCCCAGCCCGTAGATCCACTCGAAACGAAAGGCGATATAGGCCAGCATTCCGGCCAACGCATACAGCGTGGCCAGCACAGCCTTCTTGCGCAGTTCCGCGCCCACCTTCGGTCCTACCATTTCCACTCCCGCGATGTGGAAAGGAGCCAAGTAACACTCCTCGCGAAGAGTGTTCATAATACCAGCATTCACGCCCGGTGTGGAAGATAATTCGCTAAAATTCGTAATCAATCCGGAGTGCTGGGTGTCGCGCGTCGAGAGCAGGCCCGTCACCAGGTTCTGGACGTCCTGTTCGCTCGCGGAGACGTTGTTGCGCGCCAGCGCGTCGCGCAGCCGATCGGCCAGCGCGTCATGCCCGGCGTTGTTGAAATCCAGTTTGCCGCCGGAGCCCTGCCCGAAGGTAGCCGTCAGAACATCCGTCATATCCTGGCGATTGACGTTCATCTGGCCCTCGCTGACCGCCTCGGTGCCGATCTCGACGGTGTTTTGCGCGCTGGTTTCGTTTTGCACCGAAACTTCGCCTCTAATCTTGGGCGAGGCGGACATGGCGGAGCGAATCTTATCGAGCGGCGGGGCGTAGGCAAACTTCACCGTCATCATCACGCCCTGCTTGAAGTCGATCCCATACTTCAACCCGCCCTTGGCCGCGATGCTGATGAACCCGGCCGCCGTCAGCACAAGGCTGGCGATGATAAACGGCCACTTCTTGCCCAGAAAGTCGTAATTCGTGTTTTTAAATAATTCCATCGATACGTGCCATGCTGGTGCCCTATGTAAGGTTGGACACCAGCCTTTTCCGTTTTGTTCCCATCACCCGGCAAGGACCCGGCGGCCGGCCGGCTTTCGCCCGCCGCACCCGGTTCCCGCTCTTTTTTTCCGCTCGGTCATTGTACTAAATACAGAGAACTAAATACTGAGCGTCTCCATGCGGCGCCGTCCGGACAATTCGTAGTTGAAGATCGTCCGCGACACGAATACCGCCGTGAAAACGTTGGCGGCCAGACCGATGGTCAGCGTGACCGCGAATCCCTTCACCGGGCCTTCCCCGAACAGAAACAGGAAGGCGCACGAAACAATCGTGGTGACGTGGGTATCCACGATCGTCCACCACGCTTTGTTGAAACCGTTCTCCACCGCGGCCACCACCGCCTTGCCGGCGCGCAGCTCCTCGCGGATTCGCTCGAAAATCAGCACGTTGGAATCCACCGCCATACCGATCGTCAGAATCACGCCCGCGATCCCCGGCAAGGTAAGCGCGGCATGGAAATAGGAGATCGCCGCCAGCAGCACCACCGTGTTCAGCAACAGGGCCAGCACCGCGTTGACGCCGCTGCGCTTGTAGTACAGCAGCATCACCACCACCACCGCGATCAGGCCGGCGATGGCCGCCTGCATTCCTTCCCGGATCGAGTCCGCGCCCAGCGACGGGCCGACCGATCTTTCCTCCGCCGCCTGCACGCTGGCCGGCAGCGAACCCGAGCGCAGGTAGCGCGCCAGGTCTTCGGCTTCCTCTTCACTGCCCAGGTTCGTGATGCGTCCGGAATCTTCGATCCTGGCCTGAATCGTGGCCACGCTCACGATCTGGTTGTCCAGTACCACCGACAGCTTGTTGCCGATGTTCCTTTCGGTGAATGCGCCGAAGCGGCGCCCGGCGTCGGGCGACAGCGTGAAGTTGGTTTCCCACTTGCGGTATTCGTCCTGACCAGGGTGCGCGTTACGCATCTCGCTGCCCATGACCACCGCGGGACGCCCCAACAGGAACCACTCTTCGCCCGGCGCCGTGCCGCGCGGCTTGGCCTTGGCCAGCTTGCTGTTCAGCGGCAGAACACCGCCCTTCTGCGCCAGCGCCGCTTCGCGGCTGGGGAACGGCCCGTCCTTGACCTCGTCGAGCTCGAGCACCGCCGCCGTGCCGATCAACTCCTTCACCCGCGCCGGATCGTCCACGCCCGGCAACTGCACCAGCACCTCGTAGTCCGCGCCCGCGCGGCCGTACTGTTGCACGCTCGATTCCGCCACCCCAAGCTGGTTGATGCGGTTGTCGATCGTGTCGATAGTCCGCTGCACCGTATCGCGCTTGAGCGCGATCAGGTCGGAAGGCTTCAGCCGCATCGTGTAGTCGGTGGAATTTACAACCGTGAGCACGTAAGCGCTGTAGCGTTCGTTCACCAGGCTGCGGAATGCGCTCGACTGTTCCGCCGGCACGCCCTTCACGGTGATGATGATGTTGTCCGCATCCGTCACCGACGTCGGCTGGGGGGGATCCGTGCGGTCCATGGTGGAAAAGCCGATGCTCTGCTTGGCCATGTCCACCTTGATGCGATCCATGGTCTGATCGGCATCCGCTTTCACCGCGTCCTCGACGTGTACCACCTCCACCAGTTGGCTGCCACCCTTGAGGTCGAGCCCCAGGCGGATGTTGTCTTTCAGATTCTGGACCAGTTCGGTTTTCGATTTGGGCAGACCGATGATGCCGAAAATGCACAGCAGGATCGTTACCACAATCACCACGGTTCGCCACTTCAAATTCTGTGTCATGGAATGGAAATGCCTGTTAATTAGAGATTGCTACGATTGCGCCTTCTTGATTTCACCCGATACCAGGCTCGCCACCGAACCGCGGGTGACCTGAATCTTCACGTTGTCCGGCTTCACGCGCAGCACCAGCTTGTCCTCGTCGATCGCCACGATGGTGCCGATGATCCCGCCCGAGGTCACCACTTCAACGCCGTTCTGCAGGCCGGCCAACATCGCCTTCTGCTGCTTGCGCTGCTTCTGCATGGGCATGAACAGCAGGAAATAGAAGATTCCGAAGATCAGGAGGATGGGGAGGAGTCCCGCCAGCGAGCCCAACGGTCCGGAGGGCGTCGTTGTTGTTTGCAAATAAAAGCTGAAAATCACGTCTTGGCCAAACTGAGAGCTACCCGGCATCTTCCGCCGGCCGGGCACACTCCAAATATTCCGGGAACGAACCCGATATTATAGCAAGCCTTATCTCCCTCATGATGTCAAGGTACCGCCGCAGGTTGTGGCGGGTGGCCAGCATGGCGAACAGAATCTCGCCGGCCAGGAAAAGATGCCGCAAATAAGCCCTTGAATAGCGCCGGCAGGTGTAGCAGCCGCAATTGGGATCGAGCGGCCCCGCATCGTCCTTATAGCGTGCGTGTTTGATCACCACCCGCCCAACGCTGGTGAACAGGTATCCGTTGCGCGCGTTGCGGCTGGGCAGCACGCAATCCATCATATCCACCCCGCGCGCCACGTATTCGCCCAGTTCCGCGGGCATTCCGACGCCCATCGCATAGCGCGGACGCGACCGTGGCAACACGGCTTCGCTCGCCTCCACCATCTCCAGGCTCAGCGGCCGCGGCTCGCCCACCGAGAGGCCGCCAATCGCGTAGCCATCGGCATCGAGACCGGCAAGTTCTGTGGCGCACTCGCGCCGCAGGTCCGCATATGTGCTGCCCTGCACAATCAGAAACAACGCGTGCCGGGTTTCCATCCCGGCCATCCGCTGCGCATGATGGGCGACCGCCTGGCGCGCCCAGCGCACCGTCCGCTGCATGCTCTCACGCGCCGTTTCGCGGCTCACCGGGTATTCCGGGCATTCGTCGAGCGCCATCAGAATGTCGCTGCCAAAAGCCAGTTGCGCATCCACCGTGGATTCCGGCGTGAAGCGGTGGGAGTCGCCATTCAGGTGCGACTGAAACGTCACCCCGTCCTCGTCGATCTTGCGCAACCCGCTCAGGCTGAACACCTGGAAACCGCCCGAATCGGTGAGGATCGCGTTGGGCCAATCCATAAACCGGTGCAGCCCGCCCAGCCCGCGGATGGCCTCCGTCCCCGGCCGCAAATAAAGATGATAGGTGTTGGCCAGCAGGATGCGCACGCCCAGGTCTTCCGCCAGGTCCCGCGAGCTCAGCCCCTTCACCGTCGCCTGCGTGCCGACCGGCATGAACACCGGGGTTTCGATCACCCCGTGGGCCGTGTGCAGCAGTCCCGCGCGCGCGTGAGTCCGCGGACATTCCGCCACTACTTCAAACTCAACCTGTCGCAAGATCTGATGGTACCAGCGCCACATCCATCGCCGCCTCATGGGGCAGTCGACCACAATCAGATTTGGCCGCTATTGGACCCGCCCCGCGGGCTCAGTAGCCTTGCTCGTGCAGCTTGTCTATGGTCAAGCCGGTTTTGACGTCGAGTTTGCGGAGCAGTTTTTCGACGTGCTTGGCGAGGATGTCGCATTCGATGTTGACGCGGGCGCCGGGACGATAGGTGGCTAGCGTGGTGTTGCGGTAGGTGTGAGGAATGATGGTGACGCTGAGCATGTCGCCCTCGATCGCGGCGATGGTGAGGCTGATGCCGTCGATGGCGATGGAGCCTTTGTAAACGAGGAATGGGTCGAGTTCGGCGGGCACGCGGATACGCAGCCACCAGTTGTCCTCGCCGAGAGCTTCGAGCGAGAGGAATTCGCCGGTCGAATCGACGTGCCCCTGCACGATGTGGCCGTCCAGGCGGCCCGTGGGCGACAGAGGACGTTCGAGATTCACGCGCGAGCCGGCACGCAGATCGCCCAGATTGCTGCGGCGCAGCGTCTCTGGCGCGAGGTCGGCGGAAAAAGAATCGGGCCGCCGGTCGACCGCGGTGAGGCACACGCCGTTGACGGCGATGCTCGCGCCCAGGCCCATGTCCGCCAACACGGCCGTGCAACGAACCTTCAGGCGCGCACCGGCCGGCCGCGCTTCCAGGGCTTCCACGGTGCCCAGTTCTTCAATGATCCCGGTGAACATATCCTTCGATGGCGAACTCGTCGGGCGGGATGGGGTGAATGGTGACGTTGTGAACGCGGATGGCGTCCACCCGGCGCCGCCGGCCAATGCCGCCGGCGAGAGGCAACGCCTCCAGGCCGCCCAGAATCTTCGGGCCGTAATAGAACAGGATGCGATCGACGACGCCGGTTTCGAGCGCGGTCCAATTCAGCTTGCTGCCGGCTTCGATCATCAGCGACAAATAGCGCCGCCGGCCCAGCCAGTCGATGGCACCCGCCAGATCGGCGCGGCCGCCGGGTCCGTTGAGCACGAGCACTTCGACGCCGGCGGCTTCGAGCGACTTGCGCCGGTCGGACGAAGCGGCGGAGGTGGTGACGGCGACCACGTCGCCGGCCGCGCTGCGCACCATTTTCGACTCGGGCGATAGGCGAAGCTGCGAATCCATCACCAGGCGCAGCAGCGGGCGGCTGCGCGCGAAGCCGGTGCGGTCGTTGAGGAGGCAATCGTCGGCCAGCACGGTGCCGATTCCGGTGAGAATGGCATCGTGATCGTGGCGCAGTTCCTGCACGTGGGCGCGTGCGCGCTCGCTGGTGATCCAGCCGCGGTTGTCATCGGGCGCCGAGATCTTGCCATCGAGCGTGATGGCGGTCTTCAGCGTCACCAGCGGCCGGCCGGTGCGCATGAAGTGCAGGAACGGCTCATTCAACTTGGCGGCCTCGGCCGCGAATTCGTCTGCCATCACGACTTCCACTCCGGCGGCCTGCAAGCGGCGAAAGCCTTCGCCGCCCACCAGCGGGTTGGGATCGACCAGCGGCGCCACCACAGTGGCAACACCGGCGGCAATGATGGCATCGGCGCAGGGCGGCGTGCGGCCCTGGTGGCCGCACGGTTCCAGGTTGAGATAGAGGGTAGCGCCGCGCGCCTTTTCGCCGGCGTGCGCCAAAGCGATGACCTCGGCGTGCTGCACACCGGCGTAAGTGTGAAAGCCGCGTCCCACCACTTCGCCGTCGCGCTCGAGCACGGCGCCGACCATGGGATTGGGGCTGGCCAATCCGCGGCCTTGCCGCGCCAGGTCGAAAGCTTCGCGCATGAATACCGGATTCATATTTCGAATAGCGACGCGATGAACTTCTCAGCGTCGAACGGCAGCAGGTCTTCCACCTTTTCGCCCACGCCGACGTAGCGTATGGGCAGATCGAGCTCGCGCGCGATGGCCACCACAATTCCTCCCTTGGCCGTGCCATCCAGCTTGGTCAGCACGATGCCGGTGACGCCGGACGTTTCAGTGAACTTGCGCGCCTGCTCGAGGCCGTTTTGCCCGGTGGTCGCGTCGAGCACCAGTAGCACCTCGTGCGGCGCCTCGGGGACGACTTTCTTGGCCGTGCGAGACATCTTCTGCAATTCGGCCATCAGGTTTTCCTTGGTTTGCAGGCGGCCGGCGGTGTCCACGATCACGTAATCCACCTTGCGCGCGCGGGCCGCGCTGACGGCGTCGAACAGCACGGCGCTGGGATCGCTGCCGGGGCTTTGCCGCACCACGGGCGAGCCTGTGCGTTCACCCCAGATTTCGAGTTGCTCGATGGCCGCGGCGCGAAACGTATCGGCCGCGCACAGCAGGACGCTGCGCTGTTCGCCCTTGAAGCGGGCCGCCAGCTTGCCGATAGTGGTGGTCTTCCCCGAACCGTTGACGCCGACCACCAGGATGACCGCGGGCGGCTCGGCGACATGCGCGGGGGCGCGCTCGGAAGCCTGGAGAATCTCGAGGAGATGCTCGCGAATCAGGCCTTTCAATTCGGCGGCGTCGCCCAATTGATGCCGCTCGACGCGCTGGCGGATGCGATCCAGGATCTCCTCGGTGGTGCGCACGCCCATGTCGGAGGCGATGAGCGTTGATTCGAGCTCGTCCAGCAGATCGGCATCGATCTCCTTTTTCCCCTGGAGTGCGTCCTCGAGCGCGGAAACCAGGCCGGCGCGGGTCTTCTGCACGCCGCTCTTGAGCTTTTCGAGCAGTGACGGTTCCTGCTCGACCGTGCCGAATAGGGTCTGGATCATTTTTCATTCATTCTAGCAGCCGTGGTAAGCGGAGCATGGGGCGCGTGGGCTGTTTGTGCGAGAATTGAGACGTGCAGCATTACGCGGTTGTAATCCATCAAGATCCGGATGGCGGGTTCTGGGGCGAAGTCCCCGCGCTTCCGGGCTGCTACTCGCAGGGCGAGACGGTTGATATCCTCAAGGAAAACCTCCGCGAGGCCATCGCCGGTGTGCTCGAAGTTCTGAAAGAGCAGGGGCAAGAGCCTGACGCGAGCATCCGTATCCTGGACGTGGCCGTTTGAGGTCGATCACGGGGCCGGAGATGTGCCGGTTAATCGAGACGAACGGTTGGTTGCTCCGGCGCATCAGTGGAAGCCACCACATTTATTCCAAGGCGGGCGAGCGCAAGGTGATTTCAATTCCCGTTCACGGTGGCAAGACTCTGAAGCCTGGACTCGCGGCTCGAATTGCGCGCGATGCAGGCGTAGGTATCTAGTTGGCCGATCCTCGATCAACTGGCGGCCACTGCGGCGCGAGGCGCTTACCTGGGCCCCAGACTACCCAATGGAAGGACCGGCCATAATCCTGTACGGAGATTTTCAGGACTAAAGTTCGGAACAAACATCTGTCATCGGCCGTAAAATAGGCGTGTACCGGTTCTGGATCACGAGAAGATCCTCGGGCCATCGGAGGCTGCACTATGAGAACAGGCTTGCTGGTTGTGATCGCCATTCTGTCTGCGCCGCTGGCCAACCAAGCCGTGCCGGGAACCGGCGGACACGCTTTCGCCGCTCGCGCGCAGGGCGTCGAACACCGCGACGAGGAGAGTCGCCGTTTCGAGAACCCGCGCGTCAACGGGCAGGTGGTAGACCGCTGCCTGAATTGGACTTCCAACTGCGAGCAACCGGCTGCGGACAACTTCTGCCGGCTGAACGGCTACGCCGGCGCCGTCTATTTCCGGCTTGAATATACGCATCCTACGCTGGTGGTGGCTGACAACAAGGTGTGCAACGACAAAACGTGCCAGGGGTTCACCGCCATCACCTGCGCCAACAAGCGCGAGTTTGACGAGCCCCAGATTAACGGGCGGGCGGTGGACCGCTGCCTGAATATGGGCCGGAACTGCGAGCAACCGGCTGCCGACAACTTCTGCCGGCTGAACGGCTATGCCCGCGCCGCCCGGTTCCGGTTTGCGGATATGCGTCCCACCGTGGTGGCGGGCGACGACAAGGTGTGCGACGAAGGCTATTGCCAGGGTTTCACGACCATCACCTGCGAGGGCCGCGGCGAACGCGCCGCCGAGAGAGGCGGGCGCAGTTTCGTCAACCCGCGTATTAACGGGAAACTGGTGGACCGCTGCTTGAATTGGGGCGAGAACTGCGAGCAACCCGCTGCGGACAACTTCTGCCGGCGGAAGGGATTCTCCGCCGCCGCCGCCTTCGAGTTTGCGAACATGCATCCCACGCTGGTGGTGGGTGACGACAAGGTGTGCAACGAAGACATGTGCCAGGGGTTCACAAGCATCACCTGCCGGTAGGGTGGCACGATCTCGGTAATCCTTACCCGCGGAGCGGCGATTACGGAATCTGCAGCGTCTCGATAATCGTATCGAAGCGCTTGCGGTAGCTATCCAGAGCGGGTGCCGGGATACGGCCGAAGAACAGCGCCGACGTGTTCTGGGTCCTGACGAAAGTCAGGTATTCCGCCATCGGGATTCCCGATTCACCGGTGTACTCGGCGATGCAACTCCGGGCGGCCTGACCACCCACCATGCGCGCCTGGCAGCTCCCTGAGCGCAGACGATAATCGGGCATGCCCTCGCCGCGGCGCTGGTTGACCTTAGACTCAGCCGATCTCTGCAACATTGCCTGGATGCCCTCCGGCGTTCCCGGCAGGCTCGACGGTGGCGGCCGGTAATTCAAGGACGGCGCCGTCTGCCCGGTCGTCTTCTGCGGATCGACGAAGGCGACCGTGCTCTCCCGATCGCCCCACCGCCAGGAGGTCTCCACGCTCCAGCCCTCCGGCAGGCGGAACGAAACGTCATACGTCATGTCGCGGCAGACGAGCGAGCCCGCGTCGGCAGTACAGGACACGGCCGAATTCTGAACCCAGGTCTCGTTGCCGTTGACCATCAACTTCCTGCCGTCGATCGCTATGTCGACGTCCTTGGCCAATTCCACAATGTGCAGTATCAACACATTGCCGTTGACGGTATATTTCCCGCTGAACTTCTGCCCGCCTTCCTCAAGTGAGAACGAATTAGCGGATGCGTTCAATTCAAGTCGATCGGCCGGGTCCTGCGAATTCGTGTACACAGATCCGAGGCTCGGTGCCGCCTTCTGCGCGGAGACAGGCCCGCAAGGATCGACCGCCAGTCCGGTAATCGTGGCCTGTGCCACCGCCATCGTCAGCATAAATGGGTCCTGGACAAAGGCCGTGGACACGCCCTCCCACTGGATCCGGTAACCCAGCTTCGGGTTACCCCCGAGGGGCGCGTCCAGTTTCAGAGTGATCTCCGCGTTCCGCGGTTGCTGCGCATCGGCCGGCACGGCCACCAGCAACTCGTCCGGACGGCAGGCCGGACTGGCCCCCACCAGAGTTCCGAGCAATCGCGGCACCATGGCGCCCTTGAGTGAGGTTTCGAAGTACTGCGGCCCGTTGGCGCCGGCCAGCACTGCTCTGAGCTTTATCCACAGAGCCAGTTGCGGGTTGCTCCTTTCGAGATCCG
>Ga0181520_10007750_pt1 | contig 15633 bp, 16 predicted proteins | sample PEATcosm2014_Bin_29_FD_132451 | JGI IMG/M metagenome (GOLD analysis project Ga0181520, IMG submission 132451) | Peatland microbial communities from MTU Mesocosm Facility, Houghton, MI, USA - PEATcosm2014_Bin02_30_metaG | ecosystem: Environmental > Terrestrial > Soil > Wetlands > Peat | place...
TCCAAGGATCCGGATGACAACAAATTCATCGCTACGGCGATTGCCGGTAGCGCTCATCTTCTTGTCACCGGAGACGCAGCGGATCTTCTGCCAATCAAATCCTACGAAAACATACACATAGTTACGCCTGCCGAATTTTTGGCTCTTCTGCGGACCAGTACAACCCAATAAATGAGTGCGCTATTGGGGTTTGATCCCAAAGCTCACAAATCTCAAATATAACGCATCGCACGGGTGTGACCCAACTGAGCAAACTAGGCGGTTATTTCCCGGATGGCTTCTGTAACAGCGCGGATGACGATCTGGAGTTCCTTGGCGGATATGGCTAGCGGCGGCATGATGACTATAACATCGCCCAGAGGACGCAGCCATACGCCTTTTTGCAGGGCAGCGTCGCAAACCGCCATACCCATGCGCTTCCCCGGTTCGTAAGGAATTCCCCTTTTTTTATCCTTAATCAATTCGATTCCTGCCATAAGCCCGACCTGTCTGATTTCCTTCACATGAGGATGGGCTTTCAACGGTTCCAGGCCCGCAGCAAGCTCCTTCGTACGCTGCCGTATTTTATGCAGCAGCTTTTCTTTCCGGTATAGCTCAAGATTCGCCAGCGCAACAGCGCAGGCAAGAGGATTGGCAGTATAGGTATGGCCATGAAAGAAGTGCTTGAATTCGTCAAACTTCCCCAGGAAAGCACGGTATATCTTTTCGCTTGTAAGCGTGGCAGCAAGAGGCAGGTACCCTCCGGTGACGCTTTTGGCTATGCAGAGCAAATCCGGGGAAACCCCTTCCTGCTCACAGGCGAACATTGTGCCTGTGCGGCCAAATCCTGTTGCCACTTCATCAACGATCAACAGAACGTTGTATTTCCGGCAGAGGCGAGCCACATGCCTGAGATAGCCTTTGGGCATGACCAGCATTCCGGAAGCTCCCTGTATGAGCGGTTCCATGACAACAGCGGCGATTTCACGGTGATGATTCTTTAAAACCTTCTCAATTTCCCGGGAATCCCCCGGCTTGACCTGAAACCCCTTGAATAGAAGTCCGCGGAAACGCTCATGGAACATGTCGACTCCGCCGACGGAAACCGAACCCAGAGTATCTCCGTGATATCCTTCTTTCAGGGAAACGAATTTTGACTTATACGCCTTCCCCCCTTGAGGGGGAAGGATGGGATGGGGGGTTCGTGTTTTCATACTTACATCCCCCCCACCTCCATCCTCCCCCTCCAGGGGGGAGGAAATTAATTGCAGTTGCCAGTACTGATAAGCCATCTTGAGCGCCACTTCCACCGCAGTGGAGCCGTTATCCGAATAAAAAACGCGGGTCAATCCTCTGGGCGCAATTTCAAGGAGACGTCTGGCAAGCAGTATGGCGGGCTCATGTGAAAGCCCCAGGAAGGTGCAGTGGGAAATCTTTTTCAGCTGGCGGATAATCGCCTGATCCAGTTCTTTGCGATGGTGTCCCCAGACATTGACCCAGAGCGAGGAAACACCGTCTATTACCCTGCGGCCATTCTGATCCCTGATCCATACGCCGTCGCCTGATTCGACGACGAACGGCTCGCGACTTTCCCACTCTGTATGCTGTGTGAAGGGATGCCATATGTGGCGCTTGTCCCAACGGGCTAAACGCGAGCCGGAGAACCGGTTCATAGTCCTGTCAATCTTCTCAAATCTTTTATTAACCGCGGCAGTTTTTTAAGCGCTGAGGCGGCGGCAGACGGCTCGATAGAGCGGAGCTTCTTTAGCTCGCCTAGAAGCGGAACGGAAAGATGATCTTCGAGCGCTTCGGGGTTGCTCAGTTCTGCCGTGCCCCGCGGTCCGAAACCGTTAATCAGAACGCCCATGACTTCCACTTTGGATTTATCCAGAGCATCCAGAGTCAGCAGCGTGTGGTTCAGCATTCCCAGACGATTAGCAGCCACAATAATGGTCGGCAGGCGCAGGGCGTGAATTAAATCAACGACATAAGTGGATTCACCGAGCGGGACCTTAACGCCGCCTATGCCTTCTACAACGACCATGTCGTAATGTTTCTGGAGATACCAGTAAGCGCTGTAGATCTTGTCCATTTCCACGCGCCTGCGCTCAAGAGCGGCGGCCACAGAAGGGGCAAGAGGCGCTTTAAAGTGCATCGGATTAATAACGCTCAGCGATTCTTTGATTCCAGCGGCTTGAAGCAGAATCCCGGCGTCATTGCGGTCGCCTGAAGCCAGCGGCTTCATGGGCGCAACTTTCACGCCCCAGGATTTAAGAAGCGCTATGATCCCGCCCGCGACTACGGTTTTCCCAACGCCTGTATCGGTACCTGTGATGAAAAGTCCTTTAGTCATCTGACCTCCTCCCTCCTTGATGGGGAAGATGGAGGCGGGGGATTACCCCCCATCCCACCCTTCCCCCTCAAGGGGGGAAGGGGTTTATCGAGAACTTCCATCAATCGATACACATCAGCCTCCGTATGATCCGCGGTAACAGAGAACCTTATCCGGCATTCGCCTGAATGCACGGTGGGCGGCCGGATTGCCGGTGCATAAATTCCCGCCTGCATCAGTCTTTCCGCAGTTTCCAGAGTTTTACCGGTCTCCCCGATAAGCACTGGAATAATCTGGCTTTCTGAACCGAGCATATTCCATCCCCGCTTTTTCAGGCCGTTGCGCAAAATCATAGATAATTCCTTCACCCGTTCACGGGGTCCGGCATCTTCCTGAATCAGGCTAAGCGCCTGCAGCGCAGCGGCAACACAGAGCGGGGAAAGTCCCGTGGAAAATATAAAAGGCCTGGCGCGGTTCACGAGCAGATCGATCACGGGGCTCGAAGCGCACACAAATCCTCCCTGGGAACCAAGCGCTTTGGATAATGTTCCGACAAGCAGCCATTCAGTATCCAATAATGAAGCTACTCCCCGTCCTTCGTCTCCCCATATTCCCAGCGCGTGAGCGTCATCAACCATCCCTACAGCATCATAACGGCGGCACAGGCTCGAAAGTTCTTTCAGGGGCGCGAAATCACCGTCCATGGAAAAAAGGCCGTCTGTCATCAGCAGGCGCCGCCTGTAGGACCTGGCACGGATCAGCGCTTTTTCCGCAGAAACCGGATCGCTGTGTTCATAAACGAAAAGGCGCGCGCCGGAAAGCCGCACTGCATCAATCAGAGAGGCGTGGTTCAGACGGTCCGCTATGACTGCATCTCCCTGCCCGGCAAGCGAGGTTACCACGCTCAGGTTCGCCATATACCCGCTGGGGAAAAGCAGCGCCGCTTCTTTTTTAAGAAAACCTGCCAGCGCGCGTTCCAGCCTGGAATGAATCGCTGTTGATCCGCTGATCAGCCGCGAGGCCGTGGCTCCCGCCCCCCAGATAACCGCAGCTTCGCGTACGGCTTCGATGACTTTCGGGTGCGTGGCCAGCCCCAGATAATTGTTTGAAGAAAAGTTAACGTAAGTTTTGCCGGAAATAATAAGGCGGGCCTTGTCGATTTTATCGATGCAGCGCAGCTCGCGGCGCAGGGACCGCGCGGAAAGATCCGTCAACTCTCTTTTAATCCAGGTCATATTAAACTTCCTCCCCCCTTGAGGGGGAGGATGGAGGTGGGGGGTTTAATGCTTCAACAATTTTTTCCTTTACTCCTTCGATGTTTTCAAAAATCTCATTATTCCAGAACCTTTTGACGTTATAACCACGTTCTCTAAGCCATTGATCTCGATCTTGATCACAAATCGATTCAGCATGTTGCCCACCATCAAGTTCGATAATAAGTTTCTTTTCCAAACAGACAAAGTCCACAATGTACCTGCCGATTGGATGCTGTCTACGAAAGCGGAGCCCAAGCATTTGATGCATTCGGAGTTCCTGCCACAAACGTTTTTCAGCGTCAGTAAGATTTCGTCTTAACTGTCTGGCAAAAGTTTTCATTCACCCCCCATCCCCACCTTCCCCCTCAAGGGGGGGAAGGAGTCTAAATAGGATCATCCTCTGCTTACCACCAGCGAAGCAATGGGGCCGCCGAAGCCGAAGGAAAGCGACAATGCGTGATCGAATTTTGCCCTGTGGCCCTCAAGCGGCGTGTAATCCAGCGGGCAATCGGGATCCACATGGCTGAGATGGAGCGTCGGCGGTATGAACTGACTGCGCAGAGCCAGCACCGTATATATAAATTCCACGCTCCCGGCAGCGCCCAGCATGTGCCCTGTGCTCGATTTTGTTGCCGAAATCATCAGTTTTTGAGCGTGGCTGCCGAATGCCTTCATCAGCGCCTGAGTCTCAATACGGTCATTCAGCCTGGTAGCCGTCCCGTGCGCGTTAACATGTCCTACCATCCTCGCTGAAAGCGACCTGTGTCCCAGTGATTTCTGGATAACATCCGCTATAAACTGCCCGCTGGAATTAAAAGCGATGGCATTATTGGGATCTGTTCCAAGCCCCCAGCCGGAAAGAAGCGCAAGCGGCTCCTGACCACGCGCACGGGCGTTTTCCACAGTTTCAAGCACAATCGCCCCCGCCCCTTCGCCGAAAACAAACCCTGACCGCCTGCTGTCAAAGGGACGCATCCATGATTCTTTGGTCAAAACACCCATCTGTTGAAAACCCGCCTGGATGAGAGCATTTGGATACGGTTCTACGGATCCGGCGACCACGGCATCGCACAAGCCCTGCTCGAGCCATGAGGCGGCCATTGCCACCGAATAAGCTCCGGTGGCGCACGCTGCGATCACATTGCGCGACTCACCGGAGAAACCGAATTGCTCTTTAATCCATTGGTTGATGGCATCAGGCGGGACCACCCTTCCATCCGGACCTTCCACAGATAAAAATAAGGGTTTGGAAGCGCTGAAGGTACAGCCAAAACGCTGGGGATCAACCCCCCTGAGCTTTTCCCCATCCAACAGTCCCGCGCCGGCCAGAGCTTCTTTAACCGCTTTCAAAGAAAGTTCCTGGGTGCGCGGCCAGCCGGCAATTATTTCCTGAGACCTTTCATGACTTTCCGCCTGACGCAGAGCCTTCCAGTTGGCTTCTATGCCGTCGCCCAGAAGCGAACAGACTCCCATCCCGGTTATGGCGATCTCTACGGACATCAAAAAATCCTCGAATCCGCACTCAGTATCTGTCCGGATATACTCTGGTTTTCCGCTACCTGACGCACGAACGCCGCCAGATCTTCGTAGCGGGTGAAATGTCCCATTACGTGTTCGGCAATTACCTTTTCTTTCAGTTCCCGGGGCATCGCCGCGGACATATCCGTCTCGTGAAACCCGGGAAGTACCGCGTTCACGCGGATGCCCAGCCGCCCCAGTTCTCTGGCCGCTCCCTTGGTCAGACCTATGAGCCCCGCCTTGGCCGCGGCGTAATTGGCATTGCCAACACCGCCGCGGATTCCGACAATCGATGCGATGTTTATGATGGCTCCGGATTTTTGTTCCACCATGACCCGGGACGCCTCGCGCAGGCACCAGAATGCTCCGGAAAGATTAACGTCGACTACGTCGTTCCATTCCCCGTTTGTCATTTTGAGGATCGTCCGGTCCCGGTTTATGCCCGCGTTATTGATCAGCACATCCAGCCGCTTCCAGCGCTGGATGAAAGCGTCCATCATCTGCCGGACTTTGAGTGAATCACGGACGTCGGCCTGGAATACGGCAGTTTCCTTGTTCCCCACGGAATTGATCGCTTTCTCGACGGCTCTTGCCTGATCAATTTGCTCCCGGCAGTTAATCCCCACGGCATAACCCGCAGTTCCGAAAGCTTTGGCCAGTTCGGCGCCTATCCCCCGCGAACTTCCGGTGATAAGAACAGTTTTCATGACTTGGAATCTCCTTCGATTTCAAATCCCAGATCACGGATCATGGCCAAATCCGCTTCCACAGGCTGCCCTTTTGCAGTCAGGTAATCACCTATAAAAATGGAATTCGCCACGTACAGCGCCATTGCCTGAAGCGAACGAAGATGGATTTCACGCCCTCCGGCAATGCGCAGGGACGCTTCCGGATTTAAAAAGCGATATAGGCACAAAATATTCAGGCATCGCGTGGGGCTAAGTCCGTCCCTGCCGGCAAGCGGCGTGCCGTCCACTGGCATAAGAAAGTTCACGGGAAGGGATTCCACCTTCATTTCGCGCAGGGCATAAGCCAGATCGATGATATCCTCCTCGGTCTCCCCCATGCCGAGAAGCGCCCCGCAGCACACGGACAGCCCGGCGGCATGAAGCCTGCGCACGGTGGCTGCGCGGTCCGCATAAGTGTGCGTAGCGCATATCTGCTTATGGAAACGCTCGCTTGTGTTCAGATTGTGATTTACTGCATGGACGCCGGCATGCTTCAGGGCCTCCGCCTGGTCCGGTTCCAGCAGCCCCAGAGAACAGCAGATCTCGAGACGCGGATATTTTTTCCGAACAGCTTTAACGCATCCGAGAATATGCGTCAATTCCGCCGCGTTCGGTTTGCGCCCGGACGCAGCAATGCAGAATCTCCCTGCATGGAGCGCTATGGCGCGTTCAGCCATGGCAATCATTTCCTGCGACGTTATCCATGGATACTTATTTATAGACGCTTTTGAGGACCTGGATTGCGAACAATAATGACAGTCTTCCCGGCAATTACCGCTTTTGGCATTGACCAGGTAATTGAGCTTAATCCGGTTGCCGAAATATTTATGACGCACCCTGTACGCTGCCGCGACCAGGGAAGCAGTTTCCGAAGGAGAAGATCCCAGAACCAGACTGGATTCTTCCCGGCTCAAAACCGTCCCTTTTAGGGCTTTATCCGCAAATCGATTCCAGCTCGCGCTTTTCATCTGATGTACCCATTATAAGGATAAAAATTTCACTTGCCAAAACGACATTTCCAAGCTAGCTTATGTCGTATGCTGGGATTAAAAGATACCTTTAAACGGCTGAGCCAGACATTGAGAACCCCGATTTATTCCGCAGACTCGGCAGCGCTGATCTGGCTGCGCTGGCTGGTCTGCATGAATCTGCTGTTTTTCAGCCTGTACATTCCTGAAACCGGCAAGTGGGGACAAATGTTCTTCCCTCTGGCCATGACCGGCCTTTACGCGCTTTCCAATGTTGCCCTGACAATATACCCGAAAATCCGCTGGAGGGCCGGTATATTTCTCTTTGATCTGGTCATCGTCGGCATTATTCTCTATGGGTCCGTAGGACTGGATTCAAATCTTTTCCTGACCTGTTTTTCCATTGTCTACCTTGCCACGCTCAGCAAACGCGTTAAAGATACCTTCGTTATCGCTTTTTTCAGCAGCATCCTTTATACCGTGCTGACCCTCCACCGGAATCGCATGGATCTGACGGATTCAAGGCTGCTTTTGCGCTTCCCCTTCTTTTTCATTCTCGCCCTTCTAACCAGCTATCTTGCTGAGGAAACCGAGAAGACACGCCAGAAAGTTCAAACTCTTACGCGAAGCGCCACTCGCCTTATGGCAGAACGCGATGAGGCCGTGATTGAACTGAGGAAGAAAGAGGAGGATCTGATTCAGGCCGAAAAAATGAGCGCCATGGGGCACCTCTCCGGCGCGCTCGCTCATGAAATCAGAAACCCGTTATGCGTGGTGGTTGGCTATACCGGAGAAATTATCGCTTCGCTGAAAGAAGACGATCCCCTCAAGCCCATTATGCAGACTATTCTGCGCTGCGGAAACCGCTGCAACGAACTTGTAGATAACCTGCTGCGCTTCTCGCGAATACCGAAAAACGAGGAAGTCTTTCACATTAATGAAGTTATTGAAGACGCTATGGTGCTTGCCAAACTCGCAGCTCAGAAAACCCCTGTTAAGATGCTGTCGGATTTCCATGACGATCTCTTTTTCCAGGGGCATCGCAGTGAGATCCAGCAGATCATCCTGAACCTCTGCACGAATGCCATCGACGCCATGCCGGGCGGCGGCATCATCACCATACGTACCGCCGCAGAAAACGTGGCTAACAAAGACTGGATCTGCATTTCCGTTCAGGATACGGGAGCAGGCATTCCCCCCGAAATCCAGGAAAAAATATTTAATCCCTTTTTCACCACCAAGGAACCCGGGAAGGGCACCGGCCTCGGCTTGAGCATTATCAGTGACATCGTGCGGAAATATGACGGCACTATTGAAGTCAAATCCGAGGTAGGACTTGGAACCAAATTTATTATTCGCCTGCCTGTAGCAAAATCCCCCGAACCAGTAGAAGCCTGATATCCCAATTCGTCATCCCCGCGTGTCGTAAGCGGGGATCCATCAATGGAGGACCTCTTTATTAACTGGATTCCCGATTACGGATTTCGGGAATGACACCCACTTTACATGCTTTCCGGGGCAGATACTCCGAGCAGGGCAAGGCCGCTTCGCAGCACTTCACGGACAGCGGCGATAAGCGCAAGACGGGCAAGAGTGAGAGTTCTTTCTTCTCCCAGCACCCGGTGATGATCGTAGAAGTGATGAAACTGGCGGCAAAGGTCCAGGAGATACGTCGCCAGGGGATGCGGAGAATCTTCCCGGATACACACCCGCAGAACAGACTCAAAAGAACTCAACCGGCGCATCAGATCGCGCTCTTCCTTTTCCTGCAGCCTGCCCAGATCGGCTTCCAGCACGCTGCCGGCTGCGTCCGGCTGCCGGAAGATCGAACATATGCGGGCGTGCGCATACTGCAGGTAATAAACCGGGTTATCGTTAGAATGCTTCTTCGCAAGTTCGAGATCGAAGTCCATAGTTGTGTTCGGACCGCGCAGCGCGAAGAAAAAGCGGCAGGCGTCTTTCCCCACCTCATCAAGGACTTCCCGGAGAGTAATAAAATCACCCGATCGTTTTGACATGGAAACGGGAACGCCGTTACGGGAAAGCGAAACAAGCTGATAGAGCAAAATATGCAGTCTGCCGGGATCAAACCCAAGCGCCTGAACGGATCCTTTGACGCGGGGAACGTAGCCGTGATGATCGGCGCCCCATATATCGATCAGCCGGTCAAAACCGCGCTCAAATTTGTCCGCGTGATAGGCAATGTCTGTCGCGAAATAGGTCCACCTTCCGTCCCGGCGTTTAAGGACGCGATCCTTATCTGGCTGCCCTTTTTTAGTGGCGGCCAGACCATCCTCCTTGGACGCACTGGAGGGATGGTCACGCTGCTCTTCGTGTTCAGCGGGATTAACGAACCAAACCGCATCCTCATATTCTTCGACAAACCCTTTCTCTTTCAAAAGCGCCACATACTTGTCTACCAGGCCCTTCTGGACGACGCTGGCCTCGCTGAACCAGGAATCAAACCGGACGCCAAAGTCCTGTAAGTCCCTGTCAATCTCCTGCTGCAGATGGCGCAGAGCGAAAGAAATGATCGTCCCAGGATCATCCACTCCCTGAGGATGCTGGGCCAGATACGTTTTGGCCACATCGCGGACATAGTCTCCGTGATAGCCTTCCTCCGGCAATTGAGTCGGTTTCCCTTCCAGCTCCCGGCACCGGGCCTGAACGGATTCGCCCAGCAACTGTACCTGGTTTCCTGCGTCATTGATGTAGTATTCGCGCGTAACGGCATAACCGCGATGCGCCAGGATCAGCGCCAGGGAGTCTCCAAGCGCCGCGCCCCGCCCGTGTCCGACATGCAGCGGGCCCGTCGGATTTGCGGAAACAAATTCGATCAAAACTTTTTTTCCGGCGCCTTCTGCCGATCGACCGTACGTTTCCTTCTGCTGGAGGATGGCGCGGATCTCTCCCTGCCAGGCCTGCAGACTGACTTTAAAATTCAAAAAACCCGCGCCGGCAATCGCGACTGATTCGAACAGATTTTTATCCGACGACAGGATATTCTGCAGTTCAGCAGCGACGATTTTGGGCGATTTCTTCAGCGATTTAGACAGGATGAGAGGAAGATTGGAAGCCAGGTCTGCTTCAATGCCCGGCGGCGGGTCATCCAGAGAATAAGCAGGCACGGCGACAGACTGCTTTGCCGCCCACGGTTCCAGCAAGACATCGATGCGATGACGGATGGAATCGAGGATCATAATAAAGCTGTCATCGCAACAGATGTCATTGCGAGCGGGCAAAGCGAGTGCGGCAATCTCCGCAGTTTTGTAAAAAGGCTGAGATTACCACGTCGGCCATCCTTATTAATATCAGTGGAAAGCCTCCTTGTAATGACAGCAAAGTCGCTCGCAACGATCCCCATGATTATTTTGTTCCCTTTTTCCGAGATTCTTCCCAATGCACGGCTTTACCGCCCTCCCAGAGGTTTTCCAGGCGATAAAATTGCCGCGCGGGCGGCAGCAGGATATGCACTACAACACCGCCATAATCAATAGCCAGCCAGCGCTCGGTGAAGCGGCCATCCTGATGAAGTGGGCGCAACCCCAGGCTTTCCAGAGATTCACAAATTCCTTCGTAGATCGCACGCATCTGAGGGGATGATTCCGCGCCCACGATCACCATGTAGTCGGCGACATCTGTCAAACGGCGGATGTCGAGAACAACGATATCCATCGCCTTCTTGGCTTCTGCGGCGCGCGCGATTATTTTGGCTGTTCTCCGAAAATCACGAATCATATAGTTCTCTATTGAACAGGATAATCATTCCCCAGAATCACAGAAACGTCCACCTGGCGTGAGGTGTCGATCCGGCAGACCACCTCCGAATTTGCGGATTGAAGGGCCGCAGCTACAGCCTGCGCCGGGCGGAAACGTCCGGAACGGTCAATAATAAGCGTCCGCTGCTGCCGCGTAGAGAAATTGCCGAAAATCACGACATCAAAACCTTTTTCCCTCAATTGCTGCGTCACCTCGCGCGCCAGATTCGAGCGATTGGAAGCGTTCCAAACCTCGACGGTCGCCGGGGCGCGCGCCCCGGCCGCAACCGGAGAAGGCAGGGAAAGCGACTGTCCGGCGCCATGCACAGCAGGCGTCTGCATCAGGCTCACGATCTGCCGCGTCATATCAGGATTAACTTTCCAAAGATTGCCCATAGGCGAACCCGGCAGCGAAAACAGCCGGATGTTCGAAGCTTTCATGCGCCGCCCTTCCAGGGCGATCATGATCAGGTCCCATTTCGAAAAATTAGTATGGAAGCTCTCAAGCAGTTTACCCGCGTATCGCGGCAAACGGAATAAAACAAGCGGGCTTTCAAACCGCCGCAGGATTTCTTTGACAAAAATCTGCTGGCGGAGCTGCCTGCCCTGATCCGCGTTATTCCCCCGGAAACGGACATATTCCAGGGCCTCACTTCCATTCATCAGATAGGTCCCGGGGTTAAAATGAATATGCAGATGCCCCCAGTTATCGTCATAATGCATCGGCTCCGTAACCCGGATGCGTATCCCTCCCATAGCGTTTATTAAATTACGGAAACCGCCGTAATCGATTGTGAAGTAGTAGGGGATTTCGAAAGCGCCGGCAGTGCCTGAAGAAAGAATGGTTTCCACCATGCCTTTGACCGCCTGCGAAGCCGCATCAAAACTTTTCCCTGAACGGCGAAAGTTATAAGCAAATATTTCGTTAATCCTGATTATCCGCGGCGCCCCGGGGACTACGACATTGGTGTCGCGCGGAATGGAAAGAACGTCAAGATAACGGTTTTTGGGATCATAGGAAACAACCATTATCGTGTCGGAATGACGGGCATTATCTTCGTAGTCGCTTCCCAGCACAATACCGGTGACAGGCCTGCCTTTTACCAGCGCGCGGCCTACGGGACTGTGCCAGACGATGGCCATGGCTGCGACCGAGCAGAATAAACAGAACCCGCCGACCATCCATTCAAACCAAAGAGTACGTTTCATGTTAAGGCCGATCGATACAATTTATGTTTATATATATATTTTTCGACAGTTTCCGGCACCTGGTAGCGGATTGAACGTTTTTGAGCCACACGTCTACGCACATCGCAGCTGGCATAAGGCACAGGAGCACCGGGCACCAGGCGCGCTTTCCGGCGAAGGGATGCAGGCAGGCTTTTCCATGAGCAGTCCGGCCTTTCCGCCACCAAAAACCGGCACTCATCTAGAAGGCGGCGGCCGCCAAGCCAGGAATCAATACCGCGAAAAGAATCCGAACCAGTAAGAAAATAGATTCCTTTTCCATATATCTGGTGGAAATGGCCGATAGCCTCCATGGAATAAACAATCCTGCGCTGGCGGATTTCCCAATCATCTACCGTGAAACAGCCGTTTGATGCAATTGCCCTGCGGATCATTGCCAGACGATGGCAGTTGTCAATCAGCGCGGGAGACTTATGCGGCGGGATTCCTGTAGGAAGAAAAATAATGCGGTCGATGTGAAACGCTTCGCGGGCGGACTCAGCCATGAGGAGATGTCCAAAATGAATCGGGTTGAATGCCCCCCCGAAAAGCGCAACTCTCATTCCCGTATCTGGCCTGTTCCGTACACGACGTATTTTGTCGTCGTGAGTTCGCGCGCGCCCATGGTGCCGCGGGCGTGCAGTTTGCGGGTGGAAATGCCGATTTCCGCTCCGAGGCCAAAGACGCTTCCGTCGTGCAGCCGCGTCGAAGCGTTATGGAAAACTGCGGCAGAATCAACCGCCGCGAGAAATTGCCGGGCGTGTTCCTTGTCGTCCGTAACGATAGAGTCCGAATGCCCTGAGCCGTATTTATTGATGTGATCAATCGCTTCACCAAGTGATTTAACCACGCGGATGGAAATAATCAAATCAAGGTATTCGGTTTTCCAGTCGTTTTCCGTCGCCGGTATCGCATCCGTAATAACACGGCGAACAGCCTCATCGCCGCGTATCTCCACCTTCGCTTTCCTGTAAAGCTGGGCGATGCGTGGCAGGAAAGACCCGGCAACCTTTTCATGGACGAGCAGGGTTTCCATTGCGTTGCATACCCCCGGGCGCTGGACTTTCGCGTTATAGGCGATTTTTTCCGCCATGTCGAGATTGGCGGCTTCATCGACATACACGTGGCAAACACCTTTCCCGTGCCCAAGCACCGGCACTGTAGCCTGCTTCATAACCGCATCGATCATTTCCTCGGAACCACGGGCGATGATCAAATCGACAATATTATTGAGGCGGGTCAATTCATAGATGCTTTCGCGGGAGCTGTCTTCCAGAAGCTGTACAGATCCTTCGGGCATGCCCGCCTTGATGCCCGCTTCAACGATTACCTTAACAAGGGCGCGATTGGAATTAACCGCTTCTGACCCGCCCCGCAGAATTACCGCATTTCCCGCCTTGAGACAGAGCGCGGCAGCGTCCACCGTCACATTTGGGCGGGATTCGTACACCATTCCTATGACACCTAGTGGAACGCGAATTTTTTGGATGGAAATGCCGACAGGGCGCTGCCAGGTTTCTAGAACCTCGCCAACGGGGTCCTTCTGCAGGGCAATGTCGCGAACCCCCTGCGCCATTGCCATAATGCCTTTTTCCGTAAGGACCAGGCGTTCTACCAGGGCTCCGCTTTTCCCTGATTCCCGGGCGGCTTCAACATCGATTTCATTGTGAAAAAGTATTTCCTTTGATGCCGCAGCTACGGCCGCAGCCATGGCGTCAAGAACACCGGCTTTGACCGCTGGATTCCACTGGGCCAGAAGGCGGCTGGCCGCCTTGGCTTTCAGGGCCTGACGTGCGACCTGCTCCGATATCGTGGATTGCGTCATGCAAATTATTTTACACTTTTTCTTCAAACATCGCTTCCGCCATTCAGCTCAAAAATGATAAAACACATCTGGGGCCACTCACTAGCGATCCCCCGGAAATACATTTCAATTCATAGAAGGAGAGTTATGAAACCTTACGTTTACGCTTTTCTCTTAATTGCAGGTTTGAGCTTGTCCGTTTTCGCCGCTGACGCGCCTTCTGAACCGGCGATGGCCGTTTCTTCTAAAACCGCAGAGTCCGCCGTGAATGCCAGTTCATCCGTTCCTACTGTCATCGCGAAAGTCGGCACAACCACAATTACATCAGCAGATCTTGAACGCGGGTTATCGTTGAATCTCTATCAGGCTCAGAGCAACATCTACCAGATGGAAAAGAACTGGATCAACGAGCAGGCTAAAAACATTCTCTTCGATCGGGCCGCCGCTTCCGCCGGTTTATCCCGGAAAGACTGGGAAAAACGCGAAATTGACTCCAAAGTGACGCCTCCCACGCAGAAAGATCTGGATGAACTTTTTAAACGATTTCCCCAGCCCCAGCCGGTTTCCACGGATACTGTCAAACAGGCGACGGCATATCTGTCAAACCAGAAACACCAGCAGCGCGAAAACGAACTTTTCAGCGAACTGACGAAAGGAACAACTGTCGAAGTTTTTCTTGCCGAGCCAAAACCGCCGCATATGGATATGCACTTCTCCGCGGATGATCCGGTCAAAGGTCCGGCTGATGCGCCTGTCACAATCCTTGAGTTTACGGACTTCCAGTGTCCGTACTGCAAACAGGCCCAGAATACTTTGAAGCAGATTGAACAGGCCTACGAAGGAAAGGTCCGGATTATTGCAGAGCAATTCCCCCTTGCCATGCATCCCCGAGCACGCCCGGCTGCAGAGGCGGCGCTTTGCGCACAGGAACAGGGGAAATTCTGGGAATACCGCGACAAACTCTTCGACAAACAGCAGTTATCTGATGAAGACTTTAAGCGCTACGCCCGGGAGCTGGGTCTTAAAGAGAAAAAATTCGACAAATGCATGTCTTCTCATGCCGTAAACTCGCGGCTTGAAGCGGACATCTCACGCGGCCAGAGTTATGGCATCCATGGCACGCCCTTTTTCATCGTAAACGGCGTCCCTTTCCCCGGCGCCATGCCGTTTGAGCAGTTTAAACAGACGATAGACGAGGAACTCCAAAAGAAATAGGGCAAAATTAAATGGGTAAAGGGCAAAACGAGGTTGTCTTTTTATAAAGATAAACCATGTTTTGCCCTTTGCAATTTGCCCTTTTACCTGCGGTTAATACAACCGGCGGGCGCCGGCGTAATGGATCTGGAAGTAGGGATCTGATAGCGAGGAAACCGTAACTCCGAATTTCCGGTTTCGGGCGTGAATGAATTTGTCGTTGCCGGTATAAATCCCTACGTGAGAGATGCCGGGTTTGTAGGTGTTTTTGAAAAAGACCAGGTCTCCGGCGCGCAAATCATTTAATTTGACCGGATGACCGTGTTTGTACAGCGCCGCACTCGAACGAGGGACCTTCCCTAACTTTAAATCGTTATACACCCTCGTAACCAGCCCTGAACAGTCAAGCCCTTTGCGTGTTGTCCCTCCGAACTTATACTTGATCCCTTTGTATTTATAAGCATCGTGTACAAGCTTGCTGCCATCAGAAGATCTGACGTGTCTGGATGACACCTCTAGAACGGGTGCGGAAGTTGTTGAACCCCGCATCAACCAGGGATGATGATGCGCACGGGCCTGCGCAAAACCAGGAGATGAGATAAGGATAATCAGACCGAAAAATATTTTTGCAAGCTTTACCGTTTCCGGACAACCGGGAGATGTGAGCATGGTTGCTAGTATTTAATGGGATTTCAAACTAATTGCAAGGAAACTTCTTGCAAAGTACCTGAATACCTTCACGACGTGGCCCCCCCCCCGCCGTCATCCTCCGCGGTCGTCAGCGGGGGATCCATCGTGGTTTGTTGTAGGCATGATGAATGTCGCGGGATGTAGGAGGCGTCAGGGACTGAGGCAGCAGTCCAGTGAGA
>Ga0181520_10007751_pt1 | contig 15631 bp, 10 predicted proteins | sample PEATcosm2014_Bin_29_FD_132451 | JGI IMG/M metagenome (GOLD analysis project Ga0181520, IMG submission 132451) | Peatland microbial communities from MTU Mesocosm Facility, Houghton, MI, USA - PEATcosm2014_Bin02_30_metaG | ecosystem: Environmental > Terrestrial > Soil > Wetlands > Peat | place...
CAAGCCGGCCTGAAAAGCCGCAAGTCCGCTGAACTCCGGCGTGTGATCTCGAAGCTGCAGGTAGAGCGCATGAGAGTAGATGTCCCAGTTCCCGTCATCCGGAAACCCGTCCATCTCGCAGCAGTCGTTCCCACTGCCAAGGCGCCAAAGCTGCCGGGGATTCTCGACCGGCAGGGACCGCAGCATAACCGCATCGATGAGAGTGAAGATGGCGGTGTTCGCGCCAATGCCGAGTGCCAGAGTGACGATGCAAACCAAAGTGAAACCAGGCGACTGGCGCAGGCGGCGCGCGCCGTAGCGGAGGTCCTGCCACAGGATTTCGAGCGAACGGAATGCCCACAGCTCGCGGCTGGATTCGGTGAGCCCAGTGACATTGCCGAACTGGCGGCGCGCGGCGTAGCGAGCTTCGTCCGCCGCAACGCCCTGCTCGCGGAGATTCTGCTCACGCATGGCAAGGTGAAACTTCACCTCGTCGTTCAGTTCACGGTCAACTCGCGAGCGGCTGAAAAGCGCCTTGAAGCGCAGCCAGAGATGGTGCAAGCGTTCGCTGAACATGGGAATCTCCTTGCAGGCAATTGGGACGAGCGTAAGAGCTATCAGCGGTCAGCTATCAGCTTTCGGCTACTACCCAGGCCAGTCCGCCCGATGGGTTGACCTTCTTAGCAGAGAGGCGGCTCAAGGGCGGCGCTTCTGAGAGCTGATAGCTGACCGCTGATAGCTTCACTCGTACCTCAGCGCCACCATGGGATCGACCTTGGTCGCGCGGCGCGCGGGAGCATAGGACGCGGCCAGCGCCACAGCCGACAACAGAACCACAACGATGGCGTAGGTCACGGGGTCAGTGGCGCTGACACCGATCAACAACTTGCCCATCGCGCGCGTCAGAGCCCAGGCACAAAGGAGGCCGGCAATCAGGCCCGCCGCAACCAGGCCCAGCCCTTGTCGAAGCGCGAGTTTCAGGATGTCGCTGCGCTCTGCGCCGAGCGCCAAGCGAATCCCAAACTCGTGCCTGCGTTGGCTCACGGTGAATGAAACCACTCCGTATAGGCCCACCAACGCGAGCGTCAGGCCAAGGGTGCCCATAGCCCCGGCAAGAGAAGCGGCCAAACGAAAGATGAACAAGCCGGCAAGTCCATGCACCGTCTGCTTCATGGTGCGGAAGTCCATAACGGGCAGATTAGGATCGACCTTACGAATTTCCTCTTGCACTCTCGTGATCAGCGATTCCGGCGGGACGGAGGATCGGAGTTGCAAGGACAGAGCCGAGGAGAAGTTCTGGGTGAGCGGAAGGTAGTAATAGGGCGTCGAGTTTTGAGAGAGGGCCCACATCGTTTGACCGTCGCGAGCCAGGCCCACAACCTCGACGAAAGGTTCAGTAGCGCTTTTCCCGCGGAAGCGCTTGCCAATGGGATCCTCGTTGGGCCACAGCAGTTTGGCCATCGTCTGATTCACAATCGCCACTGGCCGCGCCATCTCATTGTCGGACTCTGTGAAGTTGCGTCCGCGTAGAAGGGGAATACGCATCGTCTCAAAGTAGGCCGGATCGATGCTGTCGTAAGCAATCGTAGGTGGCTGCTGTCCGGCTGCGAGTGGATGGCCCTCAACATAAACGAGGCCGCTTGGGCTGGGCATTCCCAGTGGCACGTTGGAGGCAAGGCTGGCCGAGCGGACTTCCGGCAAGCCGCGGACTCGGCTCTCGAGTTCGCGGTAGAATGTCTTGGCCCGAGTCTCGTCGTACCCTATTTGGTGGGGGTCTAACATCACATTAAGGACATGATCGGGATCGAAGCCCAGATACATATGCTCAGCGCGGTCAAGGCTGCGTACGAAAAGGCCAGCGACAATCAACAGGATCAGGGAGCCCGCAACCTGCGCCACCACCAGGACGCTGCGAATCCCGTGCCGGCCCACCCCTCCGGAATCGCTTCGCCCGCATTCGTGCAACACGGCGCTCATGTCCGCGCGCCCGGCGCGAAGAGCAGGCCAAATACCTACGAGGAGGCCGGCCAACACAGCGGCTGCCAAGGCATAGGCGAAGACCCGCCAATCCAAAGCGCAGTCGACCTTATAGCCAAAATTGGAGCTTGTCGTGGTCACCGAATGCAGCATTGAGCCGCTGGCGCCGATTGCCCATTTCCCGAGCACCAAGCCCCCGAGGCCACCCAGTAACGCCAGAAGCGAGCTTTCAGTAAGCAGTTGTCGCGTCAGCCGTCCACGCCCCGCGCCCAGGGCTGCGCGAATCGCTATCTCACCCTGACGCGCCGCCGCCCGGGCCAGCAGGATGTTCGCCACATTCATTGCCGCGAGCAACAGTACGAGCGCGGGGAGAGCCAGAAACAGGCTGGCGACCACGGGAACCAGGTCGGTGACAAAGGGGGCAGGGCGGGCCAACCTTTCCGGAATCACCCGCACGCTCAGTCCCTTCTCCGTTGCCGGATTCTCCGCGGCCAGTCGATCGGCAATGACATTCACTGAGCTCTGCGCCTGGCGAAGGCTGACGCCGGGTGTTAGTCTTCCGAGAACCGTTAATCTCCGATCGCGGCGGTCCGACCAGAAACCGCTCGCACCCGCGTCGAGCGCTAGCGCTGCTACAGGAAGGTAGCCGTCCATGGTGAAAGCGAAAAACGTGCCGTGAAATCTTTCGGGCACAACGCCGATGATGGTCGCAGGTTTCTCATTGAAAAGGATCTGCGCACCGACAATGCCAGGATTCCCGCCGAATCTTGCCTGCCAACAAGCGTAACCCAGGACCACCAGGAAATCGCCTCCCGGCCTCTCACTCTCGCCCGGCACAAAGAATCGCCCCAGAAGTGGCTTCACTCCCAAAGCGGAGAAGTAATTGCCCGTTACCGCGCTATACGCGAATTCACTTGCTTGGCCCTTGATGGTGAGCCCTGCAACGCCGGGTGTGTAAGCGAAGAGGTCAGAGAGTGCGGTCGACTGCTTGCGAAAATCCTCGAGTGCCGGATAGGAGAGGTTGGAGGAGCCCTGGCCGTGCGCGGCCAAAACCATGATCTGCTCCGGCGCTCGGACGGGCAACGGACGGAGTAGCCAGGCATTCAGGACGCTAAAAATGGCCGTATTCACGCCGGTTCCCAGCGCCAGGGTGAGCACGACGATCGCGGTCAGTCCCGGCGACTTTCCAAGCATACGCGCGCCGTAGCGAATGTCTTGCCAAAGGATTTCGAGTGAGCGAAATCCCCAAAGTTCGCGGCTAGTTTCCTTGAGTCCGGTGACATTGCCGAATTGGCGGCGGGCGGCATGCGGCGCCTCTTCTGCCGCAACGCCCTGTTCGCGCAACTGCTGCTCACGCATGGCGAGGTGGAACCGCACCTCATCGTCTAGGTCGCGGTCAAGCTCGCGGCGCCTGACCAGGGCCTTCATTCGAAGCCAGAAATCATGGATTCGATCTACAAACATCGCACTCTCCCTGAACGACGCTCGGTGACCGGAAGCGAGCAATGGCGGCGGCTATCAGTTCTAAGCCTTCAGCTTTCACCCGTCTCCCGCATCTCGGCGTCCGGCTCAGGCCGGCTCCATGACGCGGGCGATGGCCATGACCATGCGATTCCACGAGACATGCTCGGCATCCAGGTATCTTCGGCCTGCCGCAGTGAGCTGGTAGTATTTGGCACGGCGATTATTTTCCGAAAGGCCCCACTCAGCAGCGAGCAGGCCACGAAGTTCGAGGCGATGCAAGGCGGGGTAGAGTGCGCCTTCCTCGACGTGAAGCACATCGTCCGAGCGCTGGTGGATGAATTCGGCGATGGCGTAACCGTGCATTCGGCCCCGCGCTAGCGCGGTCAGCACCAGCATGTCGAGCGTGCCTTGCAAGAGGTCTAATGGCTTCTCCATTCTCTCTCCCATAGAATGTTTAGGGGAATATGCCAAAACCCGGACGGCGTGTCAAGGGATAATGATCAAACAGGGATAATGATCAAACTACGCAGGGGAGCCACACGAAAACTAGAATGCTGCGGTTATAGGATGGAACCGCAAGTGTTTGAAGGGGTAGATTGCGAGCGAGGCAACGGTGAGATGAATTCAAGCCCCACAATAAGGTCTTGTTTGGTGCGGGCCGCGCTGGTCCACACCACGCGGCATCGGTCAGGACGCTTATTCAGGAAAACTTCCACAATCTGTCCAGGGGAGATTTGGCCGCTTAGGCGGACTCGGAGTCCCGATCCCGAGAGATCGATCGTCGACACGTTCTCGATCGGGCCACCGGTGCTGGATTCGGTTGCCAGCGGTGCCCGCATCGCAAATCGAACGCGCTTGTCTCGCCGGAGGTCGTGATCGTTTAAGGGCATAAGCTTTAAATTGCAGGATATTTCAACTGTCCAGTCCTGTCAAGTACCTCATCCGATAGTACGGCAGTCATGACTGGACAATCTGGCGGGTAATAGCTCGCAATGGAAAGAAAAGGGAATGAGCGGGATGGCGAAAACCCGGTCGCCGGCTCGGCGCCCACTCAATCGAATTCGAATTTTGGCTTTGCTTGGTCAGGGCCTACTCGGCCTGCTGCGACCTCGGCCACAAAGAAATTCTCACCCCGCAGGGGGCACCCGGCGAGGCGCCGCAACATGGCGATTTGGCCAATGTGGGAGAGCGCATCGGCGATTGGGCCCTGGAAGAGCCGTTCCGCTGAACACGCCGGAGGCGCCTGGGAAGCGAGTCGCTTGTCAAACGCCTCGAGAGCGGCAAAAAACCGAGCCGTTCCCTGTTCCCAGGCGAGCGGCGGGGAATTGTGCCAAGCTTCGTTCCCCTCGGCGAGGGAAACCGCCCAGTCGAGCAGGTCTCCGACGTGCGCCAGGATTTGAGCAGGCGTGCGAGTGGTCTCACCCACGCGAAAATCGGCGAACCCCGCGGGCGCCCCCCGCAGCGTCCTACCGCCCCGATATGCTAGTGTAGCCAAGGTGTGGCGGAGCAGAGCGCTTCCTCCATCAGGCATGATGTCCTCTCCAACCCAGAAAGATTATTTCTTTTCGAGGCTGCGCGCACTCTCATCTCTGCCGGGATCCATCCAAGCGACGTCCGAGTGTGGGTCGCTAAAGCGCCGCATGCCGGCCTCCTTGATGGCAGTGTCGGGCACCTTGCGAAGAGGGGTGTAACGCGGATGGTGCGATTCTTTGTAGGGATCGTTGCGCGCCGCGTTGTAGCAGCAAATCATCGACCAGCGCGGGTTGTCGGAGTGGTTCTGATCGGACCGATGCAGAAGGTTGCAATGGAAGATCAGAGTGTCGCCGGGGTCCATCTCCACGTAGACAAGTTCCAGTCGCTTCTGAATTTCGGCAACGCGCTCCATATCCGCACCGGCCTGCTGGCCCGTCAGGACATGTTCGATGCGCCCGAGGTCGTGCGAACCTCGCAGGACCTGCATACATCCATTCTCCTTGGTGGCTGGATCGACGGCGATAAATGCGCTGCAGAGCAGAGGAAATAAAACGCCATTCTGGTACCAGTAGCCGTAGTCCTGGTGCCACGTCCACGCGCCGCCCACCTTAGGGTCCTTCATGATCATTTTGGAATGGTAATGATACACCTCGCCGCCCAAAACCTTCTCCGCGGAGTTGACCATAGACTCACAGCGCGCAAACATTCCGTAGAGCGTATCGCCCGGATGGTTCCACAAGGAGAGGCGCACAATTCCGCCCTCGCCATCCTTCCTGCCAAATGAATGCTGGTCAAGTTCGCGGTCTTCCTTGGCTGCGCGCCGAAGCAGGCCAACCTCTTCCGCGTCAAAGAAACCCCTGACCAGCACGTAGCCGTTAACGTGGAATTCGCGGACCTGCTGATCGTTGAGCGGACCTTTCGCCATGGAAACGCCCCCGTTTCTCGAGTTCTGAATATCGCCTGAATTGGGAGTGTAGGGCCAAGATCAAAGGCATGTCAACACCTCAGGGGTCCCGTCATGCCTGCCTGGTTGCTGCTCGGGGGCCGACAAGGAAAAGTGCGGTTGACAGGCTTAAGATCGGTCCAGCAACACTGAAGAGAGGGCGCGCGACGTTTCCCATGGCGTTATGATAGGCGCCCAGAGTTAAGGCTCCGCTAAATGCCAGGAGCGAAGCCAGAATCCAGGCCCGAGGCAAGCGTGACAACCTAACTAACCCGAGCGGAAGCAGCCAGATAAAGACGTACCAGGAAGTATGATCGATAAGGCAATTCCATAATCCTGCGAGGAAGCCACTGCCTGAGCGCATATACGCCGCCAGTTGCCACGGCCAAACTAGCCCTCCCGCGACCGTCGACATGGCAACGGTGACCGTGATCAAGCTCGTCACGCCTAATGCACAGACCCACGCTAATCGAGAGAGCACGAGGCGGTCCCGCCGTACCTCCGATAGCCACCAGCCGGCGGCGAACACGGCTGAAACCGGCACGAAGGTTTCCTTGGCAAGTGCGCCGAAAACCCCCCAGAGTGGCAGCAGATACCAGCGGCCGGACAACAGAGACCACGCTATTGCCATCAGGAAAAGTCCTTCGGCGGAATCGACCAGCCCCACGAGATAAAGATTACCGACGCAAAAATTCAGCAGATACAGGGTTGTGCCCAGCAGGGCCGTCGAAAGATCGTGCGTCAAACGAAATCCGACGGAAACCAGCAAACAAGCGGTGGATGCGGTGAAAATTGCATTCGCGATCAGCAAGCCGAACAAGCTAGCATCCCAGGTTCCCACATGCCCACGCGTCAGCCAGTAAAAGGGCGTGGCGACGTATGGCACGAGCACGCGGTAGATATTCTCCGACTCTGCAAGCCGCTCATAGGGCCCCATAGCAACGGACGGATCGTGCGGCTGGCGGCCCACAACGATTCCGCGATACTCTGCCACATCAGAAGTTCCGTTAACCTTTCCCGGATCATAACGATTCAAAGGCGGATATCCGAGACCCAAACAAATCAAGAAGAAAAGAACCCACAGCAACGCTCTTTGTTCGAGCGTCAACGAAACGGTTAGATCCTCGTTTGGTTGTGGCTGCCCTGTTTTATCGAACATCAGGCGGTAAACCTTCAGGAGCAAATGTTAGGTCTCTCAACGTCCTTCCATGCCGACCCGCGTAGCCGGCGCTTCGGGTGATCTTGCCTTCGAAAGCGAGAAGCGTGATTTGGAGCACCATATTCGATATCCACTATACAAGCTGTCCATCCAAAAGCCTCGCGTTTTCGGGGCGCCCACTCCCGGCGTAGACCGGTTCCCGGAATTGTCGCGGCTTTCTATAAACATCGGTGGGGGCATGATATTCTTAGCCACGTACAGGCTTCACGCTCATTTCCCATGAGGCAGGCGAGAGTAAACGCGGCGGTAATATGGCACTGGGTTCGTTATCCGGGCAATCAATTGGAGAAACTGATGGACATCAGCAACGAGGGATGCCCAATGAAGAGTCGATTCTGACGACTCGCGGCGAACGCCTGCGTAAGGTTTATCTCTGGACGCTATTGTCGCTGCTCCTCCTAGGCGGCGTCACATTCATGCTCGGATCGCTCCATAAAGTCTTCTATCCTTTCGAATGGGACGATGACGAGGGCGCCGTATGGTGGGAGGCCGCGCATGTGACAAACCTTCGAGTTCTCTATCATCCCATCCAGGAGTATCCCTATTTTGTGGTCCCCTATCCGCCGGTTTTCCATGCTGCGACGTGGTTGGCCGCCGAAGTTACCGGCGACTTTTTGGTAGCAGGACGGTTGGTCTGTGTCTTCTCCACCCTGGGCATCAGCGTGCTTTTGGGATTCCTCGTTTACTATTCATCGCCGCGGAAGATCCCCGCGCGAATTCGCGGAACCGGCGCGGTTATCACGACTTTGCTTTGCTTGCGACTGGACTCGCTCAGCCATTACCTTCCCGAGATGGGCGTCGATTTGCTGGCCGTCTTTTTCACCTTCTTGGGAGTCTTCCTCTTCATCCGTACTATGCATAGAATCGCAGGGCAGTACGCGGCTTTTGCTTGTTTTCTGCTAGCGATGTTCACGAAGCAGACGATGATTGCGGCTCCTCTCGTCTGCTTGGCTGCTTCCGCCTTCGTCAATTGGAAGAGAGCCCTCCGCTACGGCGTGTTTTGTGTGATGCTCAGCTTAGGGGGATTGGGGGGTCTCGCCTGGGCTACAAATGGAGAGATTCTCCGGCACCTCTTCCTGTACAACGCCCGGCAGCCCTTCAACATAACGCACTGGATTTTGGGAATGCAAGCAAACCTCCTGAGCATGCTGCCGATTGTGGCGATTGCCTGCCTGGCCTTCCTGCCGATCGTTCGTCACGGAATCTTCAACCGGCGCGCCGATTTTCTTGCCTGGCTTCGCGCGGGATTGCAGCAAAGCCCGTATCGCCGAACCCTTATTGTCATCGGCATGGAACTTGTTATTGCACTCATCACCACACTAACCTACGGGAAAATGGGCTCAGGCGTTCACTACTTCCTGGAATGGAACTTTGCCTGTTGCCCTTTGGTGGGATTGCTCTTCGCGCGCTCTCTGGAGAGTTGGCGACCCTCGTCTCGATACACTCTGGGGGGCGCGGCGCTCTTTCTCTTAGTTTTCCTCGCCGCGCTCACGGGCTTTCCCGACTCGCTCCGCCGCATCAACAACGTGTTCCGCCTAACGTATGGCGAAAGGCTGACCCAGGACGCGAAGTATTCGAGTGCGGCGGCGGTCTTAAAGGTCGTCGAGGAAACGCCGGGCCCTGTGTTCTGCGAGAATATGGTCATCGTCATGAAAGCCCACAAAGAAATCCCGATCGAACCCGGGATCCAGTGTTTCCTGGCTAAAGCCGGCATTTGGGACCAATCCGGATTCGTGACCATGATTGCCTCGCAAAAGTTTGGGACCATCATCCTACGGAATTTGAATTCCGAATTCTGGACCAAAGCGATCGTTGACGCCGTCGAGAAGAACTACGCACCCAGCGAGCAAATCGGCGATGAGAGGTTCGAGGATTGTCGCTACACAGTCTACAGGCCGCGGCCCCGGCGGAGCGAACCCTGAGAACAGCCCGTGCTCGATTATCCGGGGACGTGTTAGCAGGAGCGCGCTGAGCGATGCCAGGTGATCGCCCAACTCTCGAAGTGCTTTTGCCTGTCCATAATGAGGCGGAAAGTATCGAAGCCACTATTCGAGAAATCTTTGATGCTGTTTCGCCTCGTGCTCGAATGCGCTTCATCATTGCCGAGGACGGGAGCGTAGATGGTACGAAGAAAGTGCTGGAGCGCCTGGCTGTTTCACTTCCCCTTAACCTCCTCACGAGTCAACAACGCAAGGGATATTCCCTTGCGGTCATTGATGGAATGAGGTCGCTGGAGGCAGATTACCTGTTGTGCCTGGATTCGGATGGCCAATGCGATCCTGCGGACTTCGAGAAGTTCTGGGAGATGCGCGACCGCCAGGATGTTGCCATCGGCTGGCGCGGGAAGCGTGCTGACAGCCTTCTGCGGAGGGCACTGTCGCGCGCATTCTATCTTGTCTACCAACTGTTTTACCGGCTGCCAGTTCACGATCCCAGCTGTCCCTTCGTGCTTGCGCGCAAACACGTGATCGAGAGCGTGGTTTCAGAATTGGGGGAGATGAAGCAAGGCTTCTGGTGGGAGTTCACAGCGCGCGTTCACCGGCGCGGTTTCTCGGTTCGGGAAATTCCTGTGAACCATCGGGACCGGTCGGCGGGGCGGACGCAAGTTTACCAGCTCATACGGATGCCGGGTATCGGCTTTCGCCATTTTGTAGCGCTTTTTAGGATATGGTCGCAGACGAAAAGAAAGGGCTGACGGGCACCGCCAGATGATGGTCGAAAGCGTGCGTATGCTTCCCTCTGATGCCCACCCTCGCAGGCTCGCCCATGACACAGGCGTGCCCGCGAGGGCTCAGGCCCGAGGGTTCCCGCAGTGGACGGTCATGCTGCTTCTGGCAGCTGCGGCCATTTACCTCTATCTAATTCTGTTCGTTTTTCCCCACACGCCGATCTATCGTGACGGCGACGGGGACCTTTATCAGGCGAGCGCCAGACGGCTCTTCGACGGCGAGGTGATGTATCGGGACTTCAGTCAGTTTACTTTTCCGGGCACCGAAGTAGTTTACGCTACATTGTTCAAACTTTTCGGGCCGGTCCCGTGGGTGGGTAATTTCGCGCTTATGGGTGCCGGCCTGATGTTGTCATGGCTGACTTTGGCAATCTCCCGCAGATTGATCCGGGGCTGGGCGATGTTTGTGCCTGCGCTCATATTCCTCACGCTACTGTTGCCGTCCATGCTTGACGGAACTCACCATTGGTACAGTGTAACGGCGGCGATGGCTGCGTTGGCTGTCGTCCTCGAGGACAGAACTCCGGGGCGGCTGGCCCTCGCAGGAATGCTGTGCGGATTATCAGCTTGGTTTACTCACATGAGAGGGTTCCTGGCGGTTGCGGGGATTACGGTATTCCTCGAGTGGGAATGGCAACAGAGAAAGGTGGAGCGCAGATGGCTCTTCAGCAGGCTGGAGTACCTTTGGGTGTCCTTCCTCGCCGCGGTCGTAACTCTAAATGCCTACTTCGTATGGCAAGCGGGGTTGGGACGATTCGTCCAATCGACGATCATCTTCGGGCTCAAGTACTACCCATCCGAGCATGATAACTCCTGGGGAATGTACTTGGAGGAATTCCCAAAGTTCTCGGCGTGGCACAACCTGTGGCCATTTCTGGCTAGTACCTTTGTCCACCTTTTGCTGCCTTTTGCGTATCTGGCTTTTCAGATCTACTATCGTCGGCGTGCAAAAGTTTCTCCCCATCAGCCGTGGAGAGGACTCATGCTTCTCCAGGCAGTTGGGTTGTGCCTGTTTCTGGGAGTTGCGCCTGCCGCAGAGGGCCAAAGGATGGCGACGGTTGCTCTGCCCGCGACGATACTCTTCGTCTGGATGCTGAATTCGTGGGAAGGAGTGGGCCGAAAACTCTTGGCGGTCTTCACGGTCGGTGCTCTGACTTATGCCGTGGCATTCCCTCTGCATATGCAGACCCGCCGCTGGACCTACCTAGACGCTCCGGCAGGCCGTGTGGCATTTTCAGACACCTCACGGCTGGAAATATTTCAGTGGGTTCTCAGCCACACCCATCCAGGAGATTTCTTTTTTGACAACGCCGGCACCCAACCCTTTGCTTTTCTGGCAGGGCTTCGTTCCCCTGGGCCGACGCTGTTTCTGACCACCTCGGACTACACCCGCCCCGAGCAGGTCCAGCAGTTAATAGAAGGGCTGGAGAAGCACCAGGTCCGGTACATCTTGTGGGAGGCAAGTTTCGATGTCCCCTCTGACTCGGGGGTCCCGGGAGATCACCAAGGGCCGCTGCGCCGCTACCTGCACACTCACTACCGAGTCGTCAAGACGTTCCCTGGACTCATCCAGGTTTGGGAGAGAGTTGATCCGTCAACTCTGCTGTCAACGTGAACTCGCGACCGAAGAGGAATGCGAAGGGGAGGGAAGTGTTTCCCACAGACCGTGAGGGCGTTCCATCTCACCCCCGGATGTTCGACACGCCAACACTGCTCTTCCTGGTCGCCGCGCTGTTTTTCCTGTACTGTTTTCTCTTCATTCCACCCTTTCTCCCCATTGATCACTCCGGGGATTACGTAATTTTCATTAGCAGCGCCAAGCGTATGTATGAGGGAGAGGTGATGTATCGGAACTTTTTCGAGTTCCTCACCCCTGGCACACCCTTTTTCTTCTATTGTCTTTTCAAAATCTTTGGACCACGACTTTGGATTCCTAACGTGGTGCTCTTGCTCCTGGGAGTTAGTCTGGCTTGGATCGCCCTCTCGATCGCGAAAAAACTCATGAGCCCAAAAATCTCGTTCCTGCCGAGCGCGATTTTCCTCGTAGGCGTCTACAAGAATTACCTCGATCCAACTCATCACTGGTTCAGCCTGCTTAGCGCGATGGCAGCCGTAGCAGTGTTGTTGGACCGCCGGACGCCGCTACGGATCGCTGCGGCAGGTTTTTTCTGCGGCCTTACAGTATGGTTCACTCAATCTCGCGGATTGGCTGTTACCGCAGGGCTCGGGTTGTTTTTGTGCTGGGAATCCTGGCGGAAGCGAGATAGCTGGCGTGACTGGCTCAAGAAGGAGGCTTGGTTAGTAGGGAGCTTCTTCGCCACGATTGTGGCATCGAACGCATATTTCGCATGGAAGGCCGGGCCAACCCGATTCCTTTGGTGTACCGTCATCTTCGTCATCCGGTACTGGCCCAAATTCAGTGCCAGGAACCCTGTGCTGGCGTTTGCGCAAAATCTGCCTGACTATCGATCGCTGGCGAGTTCTCACTGTTCTTCCGTGGAGTGGGTTTTTATCTATGGAGTCATTCCCCTCATCTATATTCTGTTCTTTGAACGATACCGCCGAGGGTCCGACAACATGCCAACGGAGTTCTGGGAGCGCCCGATGTTGCTGGCGATCGTGGGTTCCGTCATGCTCCTTCTTTCCGCGCCAACTCCAAGCCCTTTTCGGATGATCGTAAGCGAGCTTCCGGGAATTCTCCTTTTAGGGTGGTTTATCGATTCTCCACGGAAAGTCACTCGGACCATCGCCGCTGTAGTTACAGCCGGCATCGTGCTTGTAACAGCTCACGCCCTCACGAAGGCGCAACCCAAGGAGATGGACATCCTAGCGACGCCCCAGGGCGCATTGGCGGTGACGGACCGTGACTCCTACGAAGAGTACTCTTGGGTTCAGCAGCATACCCAGCCCTTGGATTATTTTTTCGCCGTCAACACCAACATCTACTTCTACCTGAACCTCAGGGACCCTATTCCCACAGCCGAGTTAACGAACTCCGCCTTTACGACTCAAGAGCAAGTGGCGGAGGCAATCCGGGATCTGCGGCAGGATCGCCCACGCTACATCATGTGGTCACCTGAGTACCTTGACGTCTATACAAAATGGCAGGATCCTTCCGATGATCATCTGGGCCCTTTCCGCGATTATCTTCATGCACACTACAAGGTGACCAAAGTCTTTTCTAACTCCAATGAGATCTGGGAAAGCAGTGACTGAGGAGCGGTCAATTCCTCTCCCAAACCTCGAGCGAGCCGGGGAATCTCTTCGCGAGGTGATAGTGGGAATGAAGGTAGTCGCGGAGCGGGCCTAGATGGTCGCCTTCCGGACGGTAATCACCTCCCAAAAATGTCTTGACGGCACGGTAGGCCCGCCGTAAGTAACCTCGGAGCCGCCCAGCGGGAATTTCTCTTGAATGCAATTCAGTTTTCGCATCGAAGGCCGGATCCCACAGCACAAACCGCACCCGGTTTGCTTCGAGAGATTCCACCACGTTGCAAACCCTTTCGGGGCGCGTGTAATCGGTGGTTTCTACGTACGGCACCTCCGCGGGGTCCCTCAGAGCCAAGGGATAGAGAACCTCCAACCCCGCGGCGGTGAACAAAAACTCACCGGGAATTGTTCTCTGAGACAGCCACTGGAATTCCTCGTAATAAGTCGAGTCAAGCACCATGCGGCCTCGAGGTAGATCCAGGGGCCACGATTGCTGCGATTGGGCGTGCAGTGGTTGAAAAACTGCGGCGACGGCTACGACAATCCAAAGGGCAACGGTCACTGCCCGCTGGAGCATTTTGCCTTCGCTGACCAAGTAGGCGAAGAGGATCAAGCCCAGCGGGGTAACGGTGGACACCCGGTATGTCGTGGGAGCGAGAGCTACGCCTGCAAACACGAACAGTCCCACAATACATAGGAGTATCAGGCGGGCATCCAGCTCCGGCGCCAGATCTGCGTGTCGATGCCACATCCAGAACCAGACATAGACCAGCGGCAAAGCGTGGACGAATAGAAATATTCCCAAAGAAGGCAACGCATGCCAATGAGCTACTTGAGCGAATTCATAGAGAAGGGCATAGATGGAGTTCGACTCGCGGCCCGCGGAGTAATACTTTAGGACGAACGTAACAGTGCATTGCAGAAACGGATCGAGGCCGGCCTTCCAGACGAAATAAGCGTTTGTGGCTATGACTGTCGCCACGAATGGAACAAACAAATAACCTTCGGGCTCGATTATTTCGAGTCGTGAACGCCCCGCCGCGCGGCCTTCCCACCAAAGGAAGAGGACGATGCCCAGCGCGGCGAGTGCCCCTTGGGTTTGCGTAAAGAAGGAGGCCAGTCCGCATAGCGCCCCGGCGACCATCAGTCGCGCGCGTGTCCTTTTCTCGATGATCATCATGACGGCGCCGAGTTCGGCAAGAGTGCTGTACCAATGATGAGTATCATCAAGCATGAAGCCAAATACGCACGTGAGGAAAAGCGCCGCGGGAAGAATAATGAATCCCCCACTGAGTACCCTTCGCGAAAGAGCCAGAATCAAGCACGTCAAGCCCAGCTCGACCGCAACGAGCGAAGCCGAAGATATCCAATCCCGGGGGCCGAAGATTTTGAAGAGACCGAGGTCAAGGGACGTAATCCCGGGGGCGGTCAATTCGAAGAAATCCCGGTACATCACCTGCCCGTCCAGCATACGAGTTGCGTTCAGCAGAAAGATGTTTTCGTCGCCGGCGCGGAAGATCGGCGTGCAGGGAAGGCAAAACAGGCTGAGGTAGAGGAATGCGAATGCAACGAGCAGAATGAGTGGCAGAGCCCAAGCTTCAAGCCTCCGCCCATGCGGCTCGATATTCGCGGCGATAGCTCGATGATGCATCGCAATACGTGGCGGAGGCAGCGCCTTTCTATCGATTCATTTCATCTATGGCGCGCTATTCCGAATGAGCGCCTGCATCGAGTTCTCGGGGGCACCGGCAGGGTGATAATTGGCGTGCAGATATTCGCGAAGCGGCCCCAAATGATCATCTGGCCGAACCCCAAAATCAAGATTCGTGCACCATTCAACCACTGGCACACGGTTTCTTTCAAGACTCTGTTCGACGTCATGAGCTTGCTCGGGCCGCAAATAGTCCGAGTCGGTGAGGAATGACACCGCCGCCGGAGATCGAAGTCCTAGCAAGAAGTATGACTGCCCTGAGCAGTCAAAGAAGGGTTCGGAGGGGTGAGTGTGCAAGCCCAGCCACTGGTAGCGCTCGAAGTCAGCCGGATCAAAGAACGCGGCGCGGCCGGTCGGAGTGTCCAGCACAGCCCGCCATCTCGTCTGTTGGTGTACGACAATCCCCAGCATCGCGGCCACGGCAGCCACCCAAAGCGCTTGCCGGATGAGGGTGTGAAGCTTAGCGGGAGGGCGCAGGAACCAGGCAAGGATGATAAAGCCTTGCAGCGCGACGACGCACAGGCGCCAATAGACCGGGGCAGGCGCCACACCCACAAATAGGAAAAAACCCACCAGGTTCACCAGCATGAGTTGGGACCATGGCTGCTCCGGTCTTTTCCGGAACTCCCGCCAACAGCGAGCGAAGAAGAGCAGGTAGATCAGGGGGACGAGAGCATGAATGAAGACCCAACCCGGATCGGGAACATGGCGCCAGTTGGCCAGTGTGGGGACAACTGCCATGTATGCCTGGAGGCTGTTCATTTGCTTCTCTGCTGGGTAGTATTTGATCCCAAAGGTGACGGTGCTCCAAAGGAAGCGCGTCAAGCCCACCTTCCAGACGAAATAGGAATTCAGTACAACGGTGACAGCGGCGAATACCGCAGCCAACGCGCCTTCGGACCAGAGCAGGGAATCACCCTGCTGCGG
>Ga0181520_10007752_pt1 | contig 15631 bp, 17 predicted proteins | sample PEATcosm2014_Bin_29_FD_132451 | JGI IMG/M metagenome (GOLD analysis project Ga0181520, IMG submission 132451) | Peatland microbial communities from MTU Mesocosm Facility, Houghton, MI, USA - PEATcosm2014_Bin02_30_metaG | ecosystem: Environmental > Terrestrial > Soil > Wetlands > Peat | place...
AGATTCTGGCTGGCATCGCGCAATACTACGAGCCGGAGAAGCTTATTGGCCGCAAAATCGTCATCGTCGCCAATCTCGCTCCGCGCAAGATGCGGGGCCTCGAATCGAACGGAATGTTGCTGGCGGCATCGTTGTCGCCGGATGGCGCGCCGGTCCTGGCTGGATTCCTGGAAGAGGTTCCCCTAGGCGCGCGGCTGAAATAACCGTCGTGCTGAGCGATTGGCGCTTCCGTTCTGTTCGTCCCAGAAACCAGTGGCATTTTTGCAATCAACCCGCTGGAGGCTTACGCATTGCTGATTGATTCCCACGCCCACCTGGACAGCTCGCGTTACTCCGACGACCGCGAGGCGATGCTGCGCCGCGCCTGGGAGGCGGGTGTAGGCACGGTGCTGGCCATTGGCATCGGCGAGCAGGCAGCGGGGATGGACGCGGCGCTTGCCGTTTGCCGCGAGTTCAACGGACGGCCTGACAGCGGGGCCGGCCTTCCGCGCCTCTATTCGAGCGCGGGCGTCTATCCGCACAACACGCACGAAATCGACGACGGCGTACTGGCGAAGCTGGATAGCCTGCTGGCCGAGCCGGAGGTGATCGCCTGCGGCGAGATTGGCCTGGACTACTACCACGAAGGCGCGCCACACGAGGCGCAGCGCGAGGGGCTCATTCGCCAACTCGAGATTGCCGCCAAACGTGAGCGGCCCATCCTCATTCACTGTCGGCCAAGAGATGGAGCCACCGACGCCTGGGAAGATCTCTTCGAAATTCTCGACGCGCACTGGCGGCCCAACGGCCTGGGCGGCATCATGCACTGCTTCGGCGGCAACTATGAACAGGCCGCCCGGTCGCTCGACCTGGGATTTCTCATTTCGTTTGCCGGCAATCTCACCTATCCCAAGGCGCAACCACTGCGCGATGTAGCCGTCAGATTGCCTTTGGGCGCCCTTCTGGTGGAGACTGACGCGCCCTGGCTGGCTCCCGCCCCCAATCGCGGCAAACGGAATGAGCCGGCCTGGGTAGCCCGGACCGCAGAAACGCTCGCAGAACTTCAAGGCGCGGAAGCGCAAGAAATCGCCGCGGCAACCACGAAAAACTTCAATCGGCTGTTTGGCCTCGGGTCGAACGTGGGAAACTGTTAAAGGGTGTTGCGCAGAGGCGTAAACCAGGTCAACATTTGCCCTCCGCGCAGGGGTTCACCCTCCGTGTAGGAGTTTGAGGAAAGATAGCCATGGCTCAGGACAATTCGTTCGACATCGTCAGCAAAGTGGAGATTCAAGAGGTTCGCAACGCCATCGACCAGGCGCTGAAAGAGATTCGCCAGCGGTTTGACCTGAAGGACTCCCACTCCGAGGTGAATTTGGCGGAAGGCGACAAGGAGATACAGCTCGCGTCCGATGGCGAATACCATCTGGAAGCGGTCAAGGAGATTCTTGGCCAGAAACTGGTCAAGCGGGGCGTCTCGCTGAAGAACGTGACCTATGGAAAGATCGAGCCCGCGCTGGGCAAGAGTGTGCGCCAGAAGGTCAGCTTGCAGCAGGGCATTCCCGCGGAAAAGGCCAAGGAGATCGTTCGCCTGGTCAAGGACGCAAAAAAGAAGGCACAGGTCAGCATCCAGGGCGATACAGTCAGAGTATCGAGCAAGGACCGCGACGAGCTGCAGGGCATCATCGCGCTGCTGCGCGGCAAAGACCTGGGGCTGGATTTACAATTCACCAACTACCGCACCAATTGACCACCCGCGCGGGGCAGCCTTCCCCCGGTCAACGAGCCAGCCGTAGCGGTCGCACTGTAGGATAAAGCACGGGAATCGGAGAGCTTTGAGCACATTGGCGATAGCGACGGCAAAAGAAGTTTTCGAGCTGCTGCGGGACGACCTGGTGGCAATCGAGCAGGAGCTGGGCCGTGACGCCGCCTCCGGCGTAAGCACCATCACGGAGATCGCCGAATACCTGCGTGGCGGCGGCGGCAAGCGCATCCGGCCCACGCTGCTGCTGTTATCCGCGCACACGCTTGGCTATTCGGGCCAGGGCGCTATCCGGTTGGGCGCGGTGGTGGAGATGGTGCACACGGCCACGCTGGTCCACGACGACATCATCGACGGCGCGAACACGCGTCGCGGGCGGCCTTCCGCCAACACCACCTGGGGCAACGAGAAGTGCGTTTTGGCCGGCGACTGGCTTTATATGCAGGCCTTCAAGGTGGCTCTCGAAGAGAAGAGCCTGCGCGTACTCGACCTGCTCATCGGCCTAACACAGCAGATGGTCGAGGGTGAGCTGCTGCAGATTCAGAAGCTGGGCCGCGCCGTCTCCGAAGCCGAGTATTACGACCTCATCTATCGCAAGACGGCTTGCCTCTTCTCGGTTTCCATGCGCCTGGGCGCGGTGTTGGCCAAGTCTGCAGAGGTCGATGAAACGAGCTTGGCAACCTACGGACGTGCGGTCGGACTGGCTTTCCAGATTGTGGACGATGTGCTCGACCTGACAGCCACAGAAGAGGTTCTGGGCAAACCGGTGGCCAGCGACCTGCGCGAGGGCAAGGCGACGCTCTCGGTGATCCACTCTATCGATCACGGTACGGCCGCCGATCGCCGAACCATCCAAAGAGTTTTGGACGACCGGAGCTTTGAGAACGTAAGCCGCGAGCAGATTCAGAAGATTCTGGCCAAGAACGGCTCGGTGGAGTACGCCATGGCTGTCGCAGACCGCTACGCAGAGCAGAGCCGCCAGGCGCTGGCCCCGTTGCCTGATTCCGAGTACAAGCGAGCCTTGCTCTGGGTTCCGGATTTCGTGGTGGCGCGTGAAAAGTAACGACCTGACGAGTAATTGCAAACCAAGGAGAATGAGATGCAGGACCTCTGGACAGAGGTGGACCGCTATTTCTGTGACCTGCTGTCTCCGGCTGATGAAAAGCTCGATGCCGCTCTCGCGGCGAATCGGCAAGCTGGCCTTCCCGCCATCGACGTTTCCCGGCTTCAGGGCAAATTTCTCGACCTTCTGGTGCGTGTCTCCGGCGCGCGGCGCATTCTGGAAATCGGACTGCTTGGCGGATACAGCACCATCTGGATGGCACGCGCGCTTCCCGAAGGCGGGCGCATTGTTTCGCTAGAGGTCAACCCGCGTCATGCCGAAGTGGCGCGAGCGAATCTATTCAATGCCGGGGTCCTGGATCGCGTTGATCTGCGCGTGGGGCGCGCCATTGACACACTCCCCATCCTCGAATCCTCCGGCGCAGGTCCCTTTGACCTCATCTTCATCGATGCCGATAAGCCGAGCAACGCAGATTACCTCGCATGGGCCTTGAAGCTGTCGCGCCCTGGAACGTTGATTGTCACCGACAATGTGGTCCGCGATGGAAAAGTCGTTCAGGCGAAAAGTGCCGATGCCGATGTGCAAGGCGTCCGGCGCTTCACCGAGATGATGGCCGCGGAACCGCGCCTGAGCGCGACGGTGCTTCAGACAGTCGGAGTCAAAGGATATGACGGCTTTGCGCTCGCCGTGGTGCTGCGCTGAACGGGCTGTCAGGCGTCCTGAACGATGGTTCCCTGATGATAGACAATCTTCCAGCCGTCGGCAGTCTTCCGCCAGATAGTTGAACGCCGAGTCAGGCGCTGGTTGTCCTGGAGCAGCGTGTAGGTAAGCAGATAGGTATCCTCGCTCAGTTTGCGGCACTGAAAGTCTCTCGTCTCCCAAACGTCGGCCTGGGGAGCCGAGAAGCGCTTCTCCAACTCATCGAGCACGAAGTTTCTCGAGTAACGGCGTCCGGAAGCTCCGACTTCCCAGTAGTCCTCTGTCGTCATTCGTTCGAAGTCGGCCCTCGATGTTCCGAACTCGGGGCGATGAAAGATCGGCTCGCGGCGAGAGAGCTCGGCGAGCACGGTTTGCAGCTCAGGGGCGGTTGTGAGAGATGCAGCCATGCTCTCAATTATCTTCGAAATTCAGATTTACGGGAGATTGGTTCAGCAACTCTTCGGCTACCGTGGTTGGTACGTCGCTTCCCACCGCTTCTAACGAGAAATCATCTACCCAGATTTGCCCTATACCGACGAGAAGTGCACCAATGGCGATCGCATATGCGTCCGGAGGAATAGTCAAAACTACCTCCCTGCGAACCCATTCACTGGTTCCCCGGACCGGACGTTGCTGCATATTGTCGAAACCTTGAAGCTCACCGTCCGGGCCATCGATACGCATCCAAAGTCCTGCCCAGCCCTCGACAGACTGAACGCGAAGATATGCGACGAGCCTGAGCCGTGAGCCTCTGAAGGGCACGGCCGAGAATCGTTGGCTCAATGCGCCGAATCCTTGGGGATCTTCTGCTTTAGCGCGGATATAGGCACTCGCTTTGCCGGAATGCACCTGAGTCCGATCAACGCCTACAACGTAATCGTCACTGGCGCCTTCCACGTTTCCGGCAAGCCAGCCTGTCGGTGGTTCTCCCCAAACGTCGGGGCTTGCAACTCTCACCTGCGGCTTCATCAACAACAGAGTTTCAGCCTTGGTTTTTTCAGTGGCAGCATTGGTGTTCTCAATTTGAGAGTCAATTTGTTCAATGCGCTTGTGAACTTCGTCGGTCTCGGCAAGCGTCTTTTTCCGCGCCTCGCGTGAGAAGAACCAGTTGGTCGCGGATACGATCACGCCGCCAAGAACTGCCGTGATGAAACCTGTTCCGTTGGAGAATTCCATGGCCGCTCCTGGTACTTCTTTGTTTCCGCCGGCTGCTTGACTTGCCAAGCCAATTCCGCGTCAAGTGGAGGGTGATAGATATGTGCTCCAAGTTAGATGGGCTGAGTTTTACCCTCATTGGGATGCGAATATACCAGAACGGGAGGCTATCTACCACCTCGATTCCGTCATGCCTCATGAGAGGGCGCCCAGCGGCCTAGTTGTCTGTTATCATTGCGCGCAACGCGGCGGCGTACTTTTCCGGCAGCGGCTTCTTCTTCATCTTGGCGTCGCAGACAACGTGTGTGGTTTCGCCCTCGGCCAGCAGCGCGGGTTCGGCTCCATCGGAAGTCCTGCGCAAGACTCGGTACGCGAATTTCACCAGCGAGCCACGCACCACCAGGGGCTGGGTTTCGATGAGTATCTGTTCGTCGTAACGAGCTGAGGAGCGATAGCGGCACCGGGCATCGACGACTGGGAGAATGCACTGGTGTTCGTGCTCCAGCAGCTTGTACGAGAAGCCAAGAGCGCGGAAGAGCTCGACGCGGCCCACCTCAAACCAGACGAAATAGTTGGCATAGTAGACGACGGCCATCTGGTCGGTTTCGGCGTAGCGGACGCGAATTTCAGTGGTAACAGGCATGAAATGAACCTCAACAGTGTCTGATAATGAGCGTATTTCGTACCCGGTTTTCCACGTGGAACACCGATTTATCCACATTTCGCCGGGTTTCTTTGGGTTTTATCCGCACCTCGTTAAGGAACAGGTTCCCGGTCTCAGCTTTCCCGCCCTTGCGAGACAGCTGAAACGCAGCTTCCTTTCGCGTGCTTCCGATCGCCCAGGATGGCAGCAGGCCTTGTCACGGCTTTACGTGTGTGAATAATGGCAGCTGGGTAATGTCGTTGAAGATGATGAAGGCAAAGAAGCCCACCAGCAAAACGAATGCTGCCTGATAAATTCGCTCCTTGATGGGAATGCTGATGTCGCGTCGGATGGCGCTTTCAATCAGCAGAAAGAAAATCATGCCACCGTCAAGAATCGGGAAGGGCAGCAGATTGAGGATGCCGAGGTTGAGGCTGATTTTTCCGGCCAGGTCAATCTTTGTTCCCCAGCCCCTTGTCTCCGCGGCGTCGCCGGCCATGCGCGCGATGCCCACCGGCCCGGCAAGCTGAGAGACGGAAACCTTGTGGGTGAAGAGGCCGCCCAGCACATCAAAGATCAGAAGCGAATTGTCCGCGCAGTATTCTTTGGACTTGACCACCGCTTTGCCGAGAGGGAGCGGGTCACTGCGAAAAGCCGGCGCTGCGGCAACGAAGCCCAGCTTCCACCCGCCCTGGATTTTGGCGGGATGCGCTACAACGGGCGCGAGGGCGACGCCATTGCGAAGGATGACCAGCGTGAGCGGTTTGCCCTGTCCGGCCTTCATGTAAGCGAGCAGCGAAGTAACCGAACGGAACGGGTGGCCATCAAAGGACTCGATGATGTCGCCGCTGCGCAAGCCAGCCTGCGCGGCTGGGGTTTCCGGTTGCACTTCGTGAACAACGATGGGATCGAGCAGTAATTCCGGCAAAAGCCCCTCGTCGGTGGGGTCAAAGTTATTGGATTTGGCCGAGGCGAGAACATTCAGGTTCATTTGCAAGGTTGCGCCGCCGCGCTCGACTGTAACCGGGACGGTTTGGTTGGGGTTCAGCTTGAGTCGAGCGTAAATGTCATCCCAATTGGGATTGTTTACTGTGTCGAAGTGGCGGATGATGTCGCCGGATTCGATGCCGGCCTGGGCCGCCGCCGAGCCTGGCGTGATCCACTCAACGGTGGTGGATTTGACTTCGTTGACAGGAACCTCGTTGAGCCAGGCAAAGTAGAAGACCATCAGCACAAAAGCCAACACGAAGTTGGCGAAGGGACCGGCGAAGCCGATCAACATGCGCTGCCAGCGGGGATGCGAGGTGAGTGCGCCGGGGTCCTCAGGTGGGGCTACGGTGGCGGTGCCGGTGGCTGCGTCGGTGAGTTCGCTGAAGTTCTCGCCAGCCATCTTCACAAAGCCGCCTACGGGAAGCAGGCAAACCTTGTAGTCGGTTTCGCCGTGCTTGTAGCCGAAGAGGCGCGGGCCGAAGCCGAAGGAAAACTCCTCGACGCGGACCTTGCAAAGCTTGGCCACGGCGAAGTGGCCGAACTCGTGTACCACCACCATGACGCCGACGAGAACGATAAAGGCGGCGACAGAAACCAGAAATTCATGCATAGATTTTCGATTTATCCCTTGAAAATGTGCGTGGCATCCGGCCAGAGCCGTTCCGTGCTTATGCCAACAGCGCGCGAGCAGTTTGGCGCGCCTCCCGGTCCGCGGCTAACACGCCGGCAATGGTGGCCGGATGCGCCTCGGTCGTGGATGCGAGCACCTGTTCAATTGTACGCGGGATGCCGGTGAAGGGGATGCGACGCTCCAGGAAGGCCTCGACGGCCACCTCGTCGGCGGCGTTGAGAGCGATGCAATGTGCTCCGCCTTTTTCAGCGGCCTCGAAGGCCAGGCGCAGGCAAGGGAAGCGCTCGAAGTCGGGCTGCTCGAAGTCCAGATGGCTGAGCGCGGCCATGTCGAAGGTCAGCGTCGAGGCCGGGCGCTCCGGGTAGGCCAGCGCGTAGAGGATCGGCAGGCGCATGTCCGTGACGGAGATTTGCGCCAGGATAGACCCGTCCACGTACTCCACCAGCGAATGAACCGTGGATTGCGGATGGACAGTGACGTGGACCTGGCTGGGCGTTACGTCGAAGAGGCGGCACGCCTCGATGATTTCCAGGCCTTTGTTCAGCATGGTGGCCGAGTCGATCGTGATCCGCCGGCCCATCACCCATGTAGGGTGTTTGAGGGCCTGCTCAGGGGTGATGCTGGCGAATTGGTCGAGCGGCAGCTTGCGGAATGGTCCGCCGGAAGCCGTCAGCCAAATGGTCTTGACTTCTGTGTGCGCGCCCACTCGCAGGCATTGATGCACAGCGTTGTGTTCGCTGTCGATGGGCAGAATGGGGACACTGCGCTCGCGGGCTGCCGCAGTGAGGATTTCGCCGGCTGCTACCATGCACTCCTTGTTAGCCAGGCCGATGGGCTTGCCGGCCAGAATTGCCGCGTGCGTGGCTTCGAGTCCCGCGACGCCGACGATGGCCGAGACCACGAAATCAGCCTCAGGCAAAGTGGCGCATGCGACTGTGCCTGCAGTTCCATAAACGACTTCAATGCCAGAGACTCCCGCCTTGCTGAGCCTTGCGGCAAGCTGCGCGGCCAGTTCTTCAGTAGCCATGGAGACAAGGCGCGGACGCCAGCGAACGGCCTGCGCAAAGGCTTCCTCAATGTTGCGCCCGGCAGCCAGTGCGGCTACCGAGTAGCGGTCGGGAAACTGCTCGACGATGGAAAGGGTGCTTTGGCCGATGGAGCCTGTGGAACCGAGAATGGCGAGTCGTTTCAAGATGTTTGTATTTTTCCTCGTACTCTAATTATCGCTCGGACAGCTCCCATTGAAGTCAGAGCCGCCCGGCTCGTCTGAGCTCTGAACCGTGACCCCTTCTCAAAACCACTGATGAATAATCTGCGCGTACCAGAGTACGGGCGCAGCCAGGAGCAGGGCATCGATGCGGTCGAGCACGCCGCCATGGCCGGGGAGCAGGGAGCCGGAGTCCTTGACGCCGGCCGAGCGCTTGAGGGCGGATTCGGCCAGATCGCCCACCTGTGCGGCGACGTTAACGATTACTGCCAGCGTGAGCCAGTACTGGACGCTTTCGGGATACGACAGGCCGGCCATATCCCACATCTGCATCAGATGAGACAGGCCGAGCAGAAAGCCGGTTGCGAGCAGGCTGCCGGCCACTGAGCCCAGCGCGCCCTCCCAGGTTTTGTTCGGGCTGAGTGTACGCGCCATCTTGTGCCGTCCCAAGGTGCGGCCCACATAGAGGGCGGCAGTGTCACCGGCCCACACCACGCACAGCAGGAAGGCCAGCAGAGACGGGCCGTTGCCTTCTGGATTCTCGCGCAGTGAGGGCAAGGCAAGCAGGGTGAATCCGATGTAAAGCAGGCAGAAGATGGAGGACGACGCGTCGGCCATGAGCTTCTCGACGGGCCTGAAAAACGTGCAATAGACGAGCAGGGCCAGGCTGAGAATGCCGAAGATCGCCGCGGTCAGGCCGGGCCACTCGAAGTAGCCGGCAAAGAGCGCCAGAATAGCCACCAGCACGGCAATGCGTGGCGGACAGGCTCCGGCGTTTTCCGCCAGGCCCAGGAACTCCCACGCAGCCAGCGCGGCCACCGCCGCAACGGCCATCGTGAATAGCCATTGCCACCACGGTCCCAGGAAGACCAAAACCAGAACCACAGGGATCAGGATAAGTGCAGTGATTATGCGCTTCATTACGGTTGAGGATACACTGCCGGGGCGAGGTTCGCACTGGCAGATCGGCCAGCAATAGCGCGAATTTGGACAAAAAGTGCCTGGAACCCAAGCTCAGTGAGCGCCATGTTCCTTAAGCAGTGTTACTGCCTCGTCATTGGGTAGCTGTCTTGCTTCGTCCAGCGCTGTATAGCCTCTCTTGTCCCTAACCTCGACGTTCGCGCCCTTTGTCAGCAGCAACTTCACTACTTCATTGCTGCCACTCAAAAACCCGGAAAAAACCGCCTTGATCAGTGCTGTAGAGCCTTCGTCATTCATGGCATCGATGTTCGCGCCTTTTGCTAGGAGCAACTTCACAACTTCGGTATTTCCCAGATAAGCTGCCGTTATCAGCGCCGTGTAACCTTTGTCGTCTTTTGCTTCGATGTTTGCGCCCTTCTCCAGCATTTGACGCACTGCCGCTGTGTCGCCATTACCGGCGGCTTTGATCAGTTGGTCATTCAGGCTGCTTGAGCCGGCCTGGCCCGCCGCCGGATGGCTCAACGACAAAACGATGGCTAAAGAAAAAATGCTTACCATAGCTTTCTTCATCGCTTTCTCCTTGGTGATGGGCTGTCCATCATTGGGAAGCTCAGTGAGCGCCGTGTTCTCGCAGCAACTTCGCCGTGCTATCGCGCATAACGCTCTCCGCCATGGCCAACGCCGTTTGCCCGTTGTTGTTTTTGGCGTCCATGTTCGCGCCCCTGTCGAGAAGCAGTTTCACTACGTCGTCAAGGCCCATCATGGCCGCTAAAGTCAAGGCCGTGTCGCCGTTTTTATCCCTGGCCTCGATGTTGGCGCCCTTCGCCAACAGCAGCCTCACCACCGCGATGTAACCCATCATTGACGCACGAATCAGCGCCGTGCCGCCACTTACCTCCTGCCTGGCCTCAATGTTGGCACCCTGGCCCAGCAACTGCTGCACTGCTGCCACATTGCCCTTATCGGCGGCTTGGAGCAGTTGGTCATTCAGGCTGCCGGAGCCGGCCTGGCTTGCCGCCGCATGACTCAACGACAAAACAACGGCTAAAGAAAAGATGCTTACCAGTACTTTATTCATCGCTTTCTCCTTTTGAAATGGTCGTGCGCCGCAATGTTCGCCACCGGACGCGAACACGCCTCATCGTGGCGCTACCGGGATGCGAGAAAAGTGCGTGGTTTCTTGGCGAACATTCTAGTTCATAAGCTAAAGGAAAGTACATGCGTCATTTCTCGCACGAGGTGCGGAAGGGCGGATTGTCTCGGGAAATTAATTTGCGAAGTGGAGATGATAGGCGAAGCCAAAGAAGACTTCAGCTGGCCACAATCTTGATTTTGTCGAGATCTTCTTCCACTTCGCCTACGTTATCGCTCAGGCCGCCGTAGCGGCGCTCGCGCTGCTGGTATTCGGCGATGGCTTCCAGTAGATGGATTCCGCGGAAATCCGGCCAGAGGCGCTCGGTAACCAAGATCTCGGTGTAGGCCACCTGCCACAGCAAATAATTTGACAGCCGCATCTCGCCCGAGGTGCGAATCAGCAGGTCGGGGTCGGGCATGTGCGCCGTGTAGAGATGGCGGTGAATATCTTCCTCGGTGATGTGCTCCGCGTTCAGGTGTTTCTGTTTCATCTCGGCCGTCAACCCGCGGAAGGCGTCCACCAGTTCCGAGCGTCCGCCGTAGTTGAGAGCCAGGGTGAGAGTGGTGCCGGTGTTGCCGGCCGTGGCATCCTCAGCCCAGCGCATCTTTTCCTGGACCTCGGCGGGCAGCTCGTGGGTGCGGCCGATGTACTTCATGCGGATGTTGTTGTCCATCATGCGCTGGAGGTTGGACTCAAGGTAAGACTGGAGCAGGCGCATGAGGAAGTTGACCTCGGCGCGGGGCCGTCGGAGGTTGTTTTCCAGCGAAAAGGCGTAGAGCGTGAGCCAGGGCAGCCCGATGCGTGATGCCGTCTCGGTCACCAATTGCACGCTGTTGGCGCCCTGCTGGTGGCCCAGGAAGCGCTTGAGCGAGCGATGACCGGCCCAGCGGCCATTGCCGTCCATGATGATGGCCACGTGCTGGGGCAGGCGCTCGGGCTTGAGCGTTTCGTAGACAGCGCGCTCCTCGACGGGCAACTCATCGATGCGCAGCGTGGCAGCAGAATACAAAGGACTCGCCTCAACAAATGCTTTTGGAACGCCGGATTGGCGCCGTGGGGACGCCGGCCTGGTACGGCCTGCGGCCACGGGTCCGGAGCGGTTACGCCCGGTTCGAAATTGCTTCAGCACGCCGATTTCTCAGCCGCTGGGAACCAGAGCACTACAATCTCGACCGTAGCACAAGCGCCCACAGCTCGCAATTAACCCTGCCACGCAAAGGAAAGGCGCGACAGCACGGGAGCGCTCTGGGCTAGTGCGTGAGGGCCATCCGCCACATGAACGAGAACCAAGAGTTCCCGGCTCTTGAGCTTCTATGCGATGCGCCGGCGGCCCATGGTCATATCGTGCGCAGCGCCCATGATGAGCGAGCGGTGCAGGGAGTCCAGCGCTGGCAGCAAAGCCGCAATCTCGGCCAACAATGGATCGGCCAGAATCGAGGCCGCCTCTTCGTCGCGGCAGCTACGTGCATCGCGGAGCAGTTGGCGCACGTCCACGCCCAGGGCAGCGGCCAGCCGCTCCAGCGAGCTGAGTGTGGGGATGGCCTTGCCATTTTCGATCTTCGAGATGTAGGTGCGGGGCACCTGCATGCGACCGGCCAATTGGCGTTGGCTGAGATGGCGCGCGCGGCGGATTTCCTTCACCTGACCGGCCACTTTCAGGCCAGCTTCAGTGGAGGGATCCACGGGGCGGCTCTCCACCGCGACCGGCCCAGGGCGAACGGGCTCCTCGATGTCCAGGGGCCTGTGGCACCTTCTGCATAGGGAGTTGCTGGGTTTGAATTGAACCAGTTTGCAATCGGGAAAATTGCAGCGGACAACTTCGCGTGCTTCCACGCTCGCCAAGGTTGCTGTCATGTGTGGTGCGCGGAGTGCCAGAGCAGGAACCCCGCGGTGCGTTGCAGCACCACGTGTGTGTTACTTTCGGGGAAGCGAACCATAACTGTCAAGTGAAAAATTAGATACAAACCCATGTATCACGGATCAGACCGCTAGAATAGCCGGTGAAACCGTGAGAAGTACGAACCAGATTAAGCAACATCGAGGAGCAAGAAATAATGAATAACTGCACTGGAAATGATGCATTGGACCACAGCTTCGGACGCGAACAGGCCTGGCAGCTACTGACCGAGTGGACTCTGAGCGAGAGCCTGCGCAAACACGCGCTGGGGGTCGAAGCCTGCGTGACGGCGTGCGGCGAGGCGGAAGCCGACCGTCTCGGGCTCGAAGGGGAAGCTCGCCGCGCGTTCATCGAGCTTTATGCGACAACGGCCCTCCTGCACGACTTCGACTACGAGCACCACCCCACGCCCGAGGAGCATCCGTTTGTAGGCGTACGCGAGCTGGAGCGCCTGGGCTGGCCCGAAGAATTGCGTACCGCCATCCTGGGCCACGCGGAATACAGCGGCGTGCCGCGGGTTACGCATCTGGCGAAATCCCTCTTTGCCTGCGACGAGTTGTCGGGATTTTTGACGGCCTGCGCGCTGGTGAAGCCGACCAAAGCGATTGCCGATGTGGAAGTTTCCAGCGTGCGCAAGAAAATGAAGGACAAGGCCTTTGCGCGCGGCGTGAACCGTACGGACATTCTGCAAGGCGCGGCGGAGCTGGGCGTAGAGCTGGACGCGCACATCGCGTTTTGCCTGGAGGCGATGAAGAGAAGGGCGCCGGAATTGGGGCTGTGAAGAAATGTATTTCGTTCTATTCGCAGAAGGTTTGATAGAGACAGTAAGTTAGCCCGCGTTTTGCGGAGATTGCAGGTCGGCAAGTTGACTGGCAATGATTTCGGTGCCAGCCAACTTGATTGTGCGGGCTCGCTTACCCCAGCGGGTTCTTCGCCCTCAACTCCGCCACGATTTCAGCCGCGGCCACGCGGGCCTTGTCGGCCTGGTCGGGCGGGAAGCTGATGGCGCCCACGCGAGCATGGCCGCCGCCGCCGTAACGCTCGCAGATCTGCGCAAGGTTCGTCATTTTGGCCGGGTCCGCCTTGGTCCAGGGATTCGATCCTACTGAAACCTTGGTGCGGAAGCTGGATTTCGAGAGACCAATGGAATAAGTGGCCTGGGGATGGAGATAGTAAGGGATGAATTTGTTATAGCCATCCAGCGGCAGGTCTGTGACGTCGAAAAAGATGGTGCCGTCGCGTTCGTCGGCGCGCTGGCGTATCAGGGCGATGGATTTCTCATGCCGCTCGAGCAGGAGCGGCAGCCGATCGGCCACAAAGGGCTGGCTCAGCACCTCGGCCAGCGGCACCTGGGTGAGCAGGGGAATGAGGCGCGGGACGAAGACATCATCCTGCGAGGACTCGATGATGAGGGTCAGCTTCATGGCCGGCGCGGCCATTTCGACGGCAGCTTCCGGGCTCTCATATTTCGCTCCGTCCACAATGTCGGCCCAATGAATCAGCTCGGCGACGGGCGCGGTATCGAAACCGAAACGGGTCGAGCCGATGTGCGCCAGAAAGCTGGTGCAGGATGTGTAGTTCACATCGAGGAATTTTCGGCTGCCGCAGTCAGGATCCTGCTTGCATGCCAGGAAGTGCTCGTGATCCCGAGGGGTGAGAAAAGCCGACAGGTGATGGTCGAACCACCAGGTAATTTTGGGCGATGCTGAATACTTGAAATCCACGATGGCGTTTTCGTCGCCGGTAAAATCGCTCTCGTCGAAGAGAGCGCCGGCGCGATGGACGAGGCCATGATACTCGTAGTTGGCGCCGCTGGTGACGCACTCACGGTGGAAGCGCGTGAAGAGAGAAGCCGAGCAGGCTCCATCAAAGCATTTGTCGTGATAAAAGACGCGAACCCGCAAGGTCTGAAGCCCTCCATGCGCTGGAAAATTGAATTGCCGGAACTGTCTAGCATCAACGCCTTTGCCCACTATGTCAAGGCGAGGGGAGAAATATTGAGGGATATCCGCCATCTCCGCGCAAAGAGCGCCTGTAGAAATAGGGCGATGGAACTGTCCATACGGCAATTGCGTAGAGTATCTTTCCACTAGGACAAATCAGTAGACAAATCTGCTTCTCTTTAAGGAGGCTCGATGGAGCCGGAGAATGAACCCGCACAGCAGCAAGCGCCAATCGCCCCGATTGAGGCAACAGCACCGTTCGCCCCCGACCCGGAATATCGAGGCCTGCTCTGGGTTTTCATCGGCGGCCAGGGTTTGCGCGCCGGCTGGTCTGCGGCAATTTTTTTCATCCTGTCAGTGTTGTTCACGATCACTCTGGGAACGGTTGCCACGGCGATCTCCAGACACATTCCTCACGTAAAATCGAGCACTTACACGCCCTCTACGGCGCTCATCGGAGAGGTGATTCTGTTTCTGGCGGTGCTGGGAGCGGGCGCGCTGGTTGCGCTCATGGAACGCCGCCGCATCATGGACTACAACATGCGCGGCCCGCGCCCCCTTCTTCATTTATTTAGCGGAATCGTGGCCGGATTCGCCGCGCTGTCGGCACTGGTTGGTGCGCTGGTCTGGGGCGGCTGGCTCCATTTCGGCCCGCCGGCGCTCTCCGGCGCGCAGATATACGGTTATGCCGCGATCTGGGGTGTGGTTTTTCTTCTCACCGGCATCGTTGAAGAAGGAAGCTTTCGCGGCTTTCTGCAGTTCACCTTCACTCGCGGCATCAACTTCTGGTGGGCGCTCGGCACGGTTGCCGCAGTCTGCCTTTTGCTGCTTTTTACTGCCACGGGCAACGGTGTCTGGGGAGTTTATCTCGCGGCCCTGCTGGGGCTCGTCCCTTGCTTGATACTCCACATTCGCAAGACCCCACGGAGTGGCTTCTGGCAGGCGGCCTGGGCTGCCTCGACGCTCTTTGGCTTTATCCATACCGGCAACGGCGGCGAAAACTGGATTGGCATCTTTGCCGCGGCGCTGATCGGGTTTGTCTTCTGCGTCAGTGTGCGGCTGACCGGCTCGTTGTGGTGGGCGATTGGCTGTCATGCGGCATGGGATTGGTCGGAAACCTTTTTCTATGGAACCCCAGACAGCGGCATGGTCGCCAGCGGCCATTACCTGACCACCAGTGTCACGGGCAACCCTCTCTGGAGCGGCGGCGCGGACGGCCCCGAAGGCAGCCTGCTGGTTTTAGCTGTCGCTCTGTTACTGCTCTTGGCGTTGCTCGTGATTTACGGCCGCAAGAAATCTGCGTCACCGTTTGCTGTGGAGGCGGCGCGATAGTCTGATGCGGCTCTGGCTCAACCGAACCGGTGAAGTTTCGCTGCGCGATCAATTGGTGACGCAGGTGACGCTGGGCATTCTCTGCCACGAACTCGTTCCCGGCCAGCGGCTGCCCAGCACTCGCGAGTTGGCGCGACGGTATGGCATCCACGCCAACACGGCCAGCGCTGCTTATAAGCAATTGGAGAGCGAAGGCCGGCTGGAGTTTCGCCATGGTAGCGGCGTCTATGTGCGTGCCGGCGCATCAAGTGCGCCGCTTTCGCCAGATCTGGCCACG
>Ga0181520_10007754_pt1 | contig 15628 bp, 12 predicted proteins | sample PEATcosm2014_Bin_29_FD_132451 | JGI IMG/M metagenome (GOLD analysis project Ga0181520, IMG submission 132451) | Peatland microbial communities from MTU Mesocosm Facility, Houghton, MI, USA - PEATcosm2014_Bin02_30_metaG | ecosystem: Environmental > Terrestrial > Soil > Wetlands > Peat | place...
GCATGCGCGTCAAGGACAGACCGATAACCCTGGCGGATGATCGAAAGCGGCTGAAACATATCATCGAGGATCATTCCAGCCGGTTGCGGCACGGCCAGCTCGCGACGAATCGCGTAGAAGCCGCCATAGACGCCTACCGGAGAAGCGTAAATCGACTCACATGTTCGGATCCACTTTTCATAGCGCCAGTAGAGCCCGCTGACAGCCGCGGAGGAGGCGTCGTGACTTCCAGTGCGCAGAATCAGTTCACCGGCAACGCAACCGACCGTCGGGTCGGCGAAGTTACTGACCAATTGCTGAATCGCGCCCGGAGCAATTTCTGGCCGGATGTCCACGAAGAGAATCACTTCAGCCGTGGCTTTCGCCACTCCAGCATTGACCGCAACTGCCTTGCCACTGTGCTCGGGAAGAATAATGGTTGTGAGACGGGGATGGTGCTGGCGAACCAATAGCTCCGCCGTGCCGTCGGTCGAGCCGTCTGAAACAATGATGATCTCTTTGATGCCGCGATAATCAAGGTTAAGCAGGTGCTCAATCTTGCCCGGGAGCAGCGCGGCGCCATTATGCACCGCAAGCACCACACTCACGCTTGGAGAAATCGGGCTGGCAATCCAGGGCCGTGGCCGCAAACGAGCTAGCATCCACATCAGCACGGGATATCCTACGTAGGTATAGAGGATGCCGATCATCGACAGCCAGAAGACAATCCTCACTGCGCGCCCCTTCGCAGAATGATGGTTTTGATGGTTTCGAACATGATCAGCAGATCGAGCCCAATCGACTGGTGTTTGACGTAATAAAGATCGTATTCGAGCTTATGCTTGGTTTCTTCCAGGCTTGCGCCGTATCTGTAGCGCACCTGCGCCCAGCCGGTAATCCCTGGGCGAATCATGTGGCGAAGGTCGTAAAAGGGAATTTCCTGGCTGAGCCATTGCACAAATTCCGGGCGCTCAGGGCGGGGGCCGACAAATGCCATATCTCCGCGAAGAACGTTCCAGAGCTGCGGGATTTCGTCGAGCCGGGTGTTTCTCAAAAACCTGCCAGCCCGAGTGACGCGAGGATCGTCCTTGGTGGCCCACACTGCTCCTTGCGCTTCAGAGTCCTTGCGCATGGTGCGGAACTTGTAAGCGGTAAACAAACGTCCACGTTGTCCGACACGTGTCTGGCTAAAAAAGATGGGTCCCGGCGAGGAGAGGCGCACCGCAAGAATAATCAGCGGCAAAAATGGCAGGCAGATGACCAACGCGACAAAGGAGACCGCGAAAGAGAGCAGGCGCCGGAAGAGTTGCTGCAACGTGCTCATGCGGAAGCCTTCCGTGAAGATGAGAACGCTTGGATTGAGTCCGTCCAGCGGCAATTTGCCGGACAGCCGCTCCACAAGCGAACTGGAATTCTCAATGACGACACCGCAGAGGCGAAGGTCGAGCAGTTCCCGAACGGGCATCGACTCGCGACGGTCTTCCATGGCAACCACAACGCGATCAACGCCCGGCCGGGGCGCGCGAAAGGCACGAAGATCCGCCGAAAAGCGTTCGGCTTGTCCGGAGCTATCGCTTTCGCCTTTCCAGCCTATGACTACCATGCCTGAATCGCGGCTGCCTCGGAGGAGTTCGACGACGGTGCGAGCCCGCTCGCCGCAACCCAGTACATAAACCCGCTCCTGAAACATGGGAAGGCCAATAATCCACTCATAGACTCCGCGCCAGACGACAAGAAGAATCGCAAGAATTGCCACTCCAACGGAGAAAACATAAGGGCCGACATCGAACTCCGGGAAACAATAAACGCACCCGGCGAGAACAAAGGACAGCACGCTAAGAACCAGCAGCAGACGAAAATATATCTCCCAGTCCTCGGAGATGCGCCGCGGCTCATACAGGTCGAAGTAATAGGTCAAAAGCAGTGTGAGTACAGTTATGCCGGCAATCTTCAATAAGCCGGTCTCATAAACTAAAACAATGTACGCATCCTGACCCATCAGGAACGTGGTGGCCAGCAGAAACGAGCCGCCAACGAGGAGCACCTCGCAAAGAAGCAGCACCAAAGTCCGGGTCGGATAATAGACATTGAAAAGTCTGATCATCCTTGCCGCCTCTTATCCTTTCGTGAGGACGGTCCAATGCTCCCGTCCTGCTTGCCATAGTCGTAGTAATAGGAGGAGCGGCGTGGAGTTTCCTTGACCGCATTCAGCACATATCCCAGGATGCGCGAGCTGGCGAAGGCGGCCTGCGCTCGCTGCGCGACATCGAAAGGCGTGGATGCTCCGCGGGCCACCAGCAGCACTGCATCGGCAGCGCGTGCCAGGTCGATTGCGTCCGCAAACGCAAGCACTGGCGGAGAGTCGATAAGGATCCAGTCAAAGTGCGGTGAGAGAGCGGCTACCAACTCTTCGATGCGATGATTGGCAACCAGTTCCGACGAGTTGTCGCCACCCGCGCCCGCAGGAATAAAGGCGAGATCCGGCATGGCGTGCATGTTACCCCCTTCAACAATGCGGGGATTGTCGTTGCGCTGCAGTATGTCGCTCACCTCTGCCGTTCCCGCGAGATACTCCGTGAGCCCCGGCGTGCTGGGCGCGCCCAGAATTGCATGGAGCGCAGGCCTGCGCAGGTCAGCATCAATGAGTAAAACAGTGTTATTCCGGTTGCGCGCCAGGCTCACCGCCAGGTTCGCCACTACAAATGTTTTGCCCTCCGCGGGAGCGCCGCTGCTCACGAGGATCGTCTTGAGCGGATTCTGATCGCGAAATTGGTAGAATTGCGTACGCAGCGCGCGAAACTGCTCGATGCCTTCGCCGCGGTCTCCAAGCGTCGGAAGGGAAACCAGGGATGGTTTCCATGAACGCATAACCGCTTTCTCAAGGCTCACGCCAACTTCGACCGGGGGCAAATCCTCTGAGCCGGGCTCAAAATACGGCTCGGGATTCTCAATGGCATCTTTTCCCTGGGCGGCTTGCCGCTCAAGATCAGCCCTTTGAAGTGCATCGTATATGCGGCTCATATTTCACGTTCCTTCAGTGAATCCTTGGTGTCGGCGATGGGCGATATGCCGTTGAGCGTATTGGTTTGCATGGTGCGTTTCATTAAAACTTGCATAGCCGGGAACGAAATCATGAAAGGATGCTCGGCAAGATCGAGTTCCAGTCCAACCGACTCGACAATGTGTGCCGGAATCGGCTTGACCTGTTCGGCATAAGCATCGACCAAAGCGTGTTCGCAGATCAGATTAATGATGCGGGGAATTCCCTTCGAGTAGCGATAGACAAGCTCCGCGGCTTCAGGCAAAAACACCGGCTGGCTGGCTCCTGCGATGCGCAGTCTTTCTTCAATGTAAGCCCGCGTCTCCTCGCCGGTCAGAGGTTTGGTTCTGCACCACAGAGAGACACGCTGGCGAAGCTGGCGAAGGTTGGCGTTGTAAAGCTTCTCTTCAAACTCAGGCTGGCCGGATAGAACGATCTGTACCAGTTTCTCTGAACCGGTCTCGAGATTAGTCAGCAAACGAATCTCTTCGAGTAGTTCCCAGGAAAGGTCTTGCGCTTCATCAACCACGATGGCGCACAGCAGATGAGCGCGGTAGCGCTCGATGAGCCAGCTATTGAGCTGCAAGAGCATTGCCGACTTCGTCCGCGTCTGAGGCGGAATGCCAAAGTCAGTAAGCACCATCTCAAAAAAATCGAGTACCTCGAGACGAGGATTGGTAATGAAAGCCGTTGAGATGCGCCCCTTGGCGAACGTGTCCAAGACCGACCTGAGCAGGGTTGTCTTTCCTGTGCCAACCTCTCCAGTCAGAACCACAAAGCCTTTGCGTGCCGCAATGCCGTATTGCAGGCAAGCGAGGGCTTCCCTGATCTGCGGTCTCACGAAGAGAAACCGCGGGTCTGGACTGGCTCCGAAAGGAAGGGCGCGAAGGCCGAAGAAGGACTTATACATGGCTATCCAGGGGCGCTTTCAACCGGCTTAGTAGTTCGAGAAAAGAGTTTTCCGCGCTTGCGGCGCACATGCGGGTGATCCAGTTCGCTGACGAAAGAGACGACCGCCAGCGTAGGCAACTTGGTAAACGCCCAAATGTCGCCTTCATTACGCAGGGAAGTATCGCGGTACTCCAGCCACGCTGCAAAAAACAGACCGAAAGCCAGGCCTGCCGCAAGGCCGCCGCCGGCAAAGATTAAATGGTTCGGAAAAGTGGGCTCGTCGGGAAGGTTTGGTGCATCCACCACGCGGAACTGTTCGCCTTGCTGACGGTGTTCGAGAGCGGTTGCCATGGACGACTCGTTCATTTTGGTCAGCAGAGTGTTGTAGAACTGCAGGGCCGTCTCATGGTCGCGTGTGATCTGTTTGTACTGTTCCTCGACCATTGGACTGGACTCAATCCTCGACTCGTAGGTGCGAACCTCCTGCACAAGTCGATTCTGTTCCAGCTTCGCGGCAGCCAGGGATTGTCTTTCTGCGTGAAGTTGCGCCTTCAACTGCTGAACCTGCTGCGAATCGGGATGAGCCGTAGCTGGCTTGCCTTTCACTGGCTTCGCCGTTTCCGGCGCTGTCTCCTTGGCCGTGTTTTCCGCTATCTCAGCGCGCAGGTTGTCAATCCTCCTCTTGGTCGCGATTACATCCGGATAATCAGGCGTGTAAAGCGCCTCCAGTTCCTTCTCCTGTTTGAGCGCATCTTTGAGTTGCGTGCTGAGTGAGTCAGGCGAATTCCCGGTAATGGGATCGGCGCTGGCCGTATCCTGCGGCTGCTGGGAGATCATGGTCTCCATGAAGGTCACATTTTGCTGCAGGCGATTTACTGACTGTGTTGCGGCATCGAGCTGGGTCGTGAGTGCCGTAAGAGTATTCGTATTCGCCGACTCCTGCTGGGGAAGTTTGCCGACATATTGGCGCTCGAACGCCGCGAGCTTTGCGTCCTGTTCGTCAAGATTCCTCTTGGAATCGGCGAGTTGCTGTCTCAGAAAATCGGTCGTGCCCTCGGCGGACTCCTCGCGCGCGCTCAAATTCGCGCTAATAAAGAGGGACGTGATCTCGCCGCATACCTGCTGAGCGGTGCGCGCGTCCTGCGCCTTGAACGTGATATAAAAACCCGGCATTCCATGGGACGAAGGGCCGGCGGGGATCGGATCTACCTTGATTGCTTTTCGCGTCATATCGACGCGGTCGTCCATGGTGTACTTATTGCTGGGATACAAACCAAATCTCTCGATGATCGGTTCTATGCGCGAGCGGCTTAGTATCTGCTCCTGCATCGACGCAAGCCGCGCGCCCAGATCTTCATCGACGACTGGCTTCACATATTCTTCCGGAACCTTCGGCTGTTCAATGAGTACCAGCGTTTTTGACACATACTGCGGCGGCAGGATGTAGCTGATTCCGAGACCGATAGCCAGAAGGAGGATCGTGGAAATCGAAATCAGCCAGAACCGCCGTTTCAATATTTCCTCGTAGTCCTGCATTGTCAGTTCACGATGCCCGAGCATAGGCCTCCCTGATGAGTTACTTCTTCAAGTTGATATCCCGTGGTGAATAGGCGACGGTGAATGAGATCACCTGCGACAGCCCGCTGACAACATTTGGTCCGAGTCCAAAGTTCGACGACTGCTGAATTGCCGTGTAGTTCGCGGATGCCGTAAAGTGCCGGCTCAACCGCCGCATAGCTGTCAGCCCTCCAAACTCTGCGTTCGTCAAGACAACCTGATCATTCAACTGCAACGCCACCCCCTGGGTGCGCATATACGAGCCCGTAGCGGTCACAGTCCAATTCCTTCCAAAAATTTGTGAGACCGCTCCGCTGACGTCGTCAACGTGTATGCCAACCTCCTGGGCTTCCCCGGCGGATCCGGAAGTTGCCCGGTTATAGCTGACCATGGCCGACGTTGACCTGAGGTCGTAGCTCGCGGTGGCGTTCACGGTCACATTGGTCGATGGAGGGACAAGTAAGTTGTCAGTGCTCTGCACCCACTCCGGTCCGGCTGCGAGGCTCATCTTGAACTGTCTGTTCCACACGCGCTGGTAGCCAAAGAGCCCGGATTGAGTGTCCATGGTCAATACCGAGTATCCGGGAAAGCTGGTATACCCATAAACGTACTGGCCAGTGAGTGAATTTCGCGCGTCCAGCCGCCTGGTAATTTGCCCGTTCGCCTGCACAGAATCAGTATCAAGGCCGTTGCTGTCCGGAAAGCGCAGGATTGTGTATTTGCCGCCGAAATCCAGGCTTGTTGCACGGCCGAAAGTGCGCGTTAAATCCGGGCCAACCGTGTTGAAAACACTGCGTGATTCCTGCGTAAGAATCGGCTCGATAGGCAGGGTCGGTGGGCTCGGCAGGCCACCTACGCCGACGATTCCCGAAAATCCGGAGACTGGGGCTTGAGGCATATAGCTCACTTCGTCCATCAGCTTGAGCATCCACTCGCGCCCGCCTAACCCTTGTGAAACCAACATGTGCTGAAACACCCCGGTTCCCTCAGGTTCGCCGGATATGTTAAAGATATCGCCGCCGGAATAGGTCACGCCAAAAGGGCGTATAGAGCTGGAATTCGCGTAGGCCAGCTCTCCAGAGACGACGCCTCTCTGCACTGTGCCTTCTGAGCCGCCGTAGAACTGTGCGGTTTGCGTGTAGTCCAAACTATAGTGAAGGGTCCCGCTTATCGGCAGTCCGGTTGGACCTTCCACCGCAGGAACAACCTGCGCGCTTGCCGCGGCGCTTGCGGCCAGAAGAACTGCCAGGAGTGCGCTGCTTGGTTTCATTTGTCACCCTCCTACGGTACGACGATCGTATCGCCTGGATTCAAATCGATATTGAGTGAGATGTCGCCCTTCAACGCGCGCTTGTATTGCATGGGAATCTTGCGTTCTGTTCCACCATCAACGCGCAAGATGTAAATCTTCTTCGAGTTGGCGAACTGAGTGAGTCCGCCGGCGGTGGCAATTGCCTGAAGAAAGGTCATGCCGGGGGTCATTTCTTCTGGCCCGGGCTTTGCAACTTCGCCGAGCAGGTAAATCTTCTTGCTGTTCACCTGACCCAGAACAACCGTAACATTTGGATCCTGAATGTACTTCTTGAGCATGACCGTAATTTCGTCGGCCAACTGCGAAGTCGTCTTGCCGGCGGCCCTGACATCGCCGAGAAGGGGCATCGAGATCATGCCGTCAGGACGGACAAGCAAACTGTTCGACAAGGTCGGCTCTTTGAATACGGTTACGGTGATATTGTCTGACGCGCCGATGATATAGTTTTCGGGCACGGCCGGCTTGGCCGCATTTTGCGCTGCCGGCATTTTCTCTTGCGCGGAGCAGAAGAGCACCGGAACAAGAACTGCCACCGCGAGAAAGCTTCCACGTTTCATTGTGCGACTCCATTCCTGCTTAACGCCGATTGGTTTTCCGTTTCGATCTGTTTTAGCTTATACAGCAAGGCTTTGTAGCTGATTCCCAGGTCGGCCGCTGCGCGTTTCCTATTGCCGCCGGTGGAAACTAAAACCTCGGAAATCAACTGGCGTTCGAGCTGTATCGATGAGGCCCGCGTGGCCTCCTTCAGCAGCAAATGCCTGCGATTCCCATCCGGCCTGCCCGATTGCGCGGCAGCTGCGATGGCCGCGAGCGAAATTGCCTGATCCCCGATGGCTACGAATGTCTTGATTGCGGTCTGAAGTTCAGACAGATTGCCGGGCCATGTGTATTCCATCAGGTGACCGACGATTTCCCTGCGGAGAACCGGCTTGGGGCGATCAAACTGTTTGGAGTACTGCGCCAAAAGCTCATCGGCAATGGGAAGAATCTCTGACTTCCGGCAGCGTAGCGGGGGAACCTGGAGCGTCACGGCTGAGACAAAGTAGTAGAAATCCTCTCTCATGCGCCATGACTTGACCTCTCTAGGAAGGTCGCGGCTTGAGCCGCATAAAAGGCGGCAGCTTTGCGCCTGCTCGGAGCGAAAATACGAGTTGACAATCAGTTCTTGCATGGAAAGGCTAAGATCTGTTATTTCATTGAGATAAACCGTACCAGGAGTGGACAAAGCGGCCTGCAGGGTCGCTGGGTCCGCATCAAAGCAGTGAATCTCCCGGTAAGCGCTGCGGGATATATGGGACTGTGCGTGAATCTGTGCGGCAACAAACCGCTTCCCGGCGCCGTGTTCGCCCAGGATCAGGACCGGGCAGCCGCTTTCCGCAATCCGCCCTATCGCGCGTTGAACGCGCGTCTCGGTGGAATGGGCGGCCTTCGCCTGCCTTTTTCCATGGTGGGTCAATTCAGTTGTTGCCATATGGGGACCAAAGTTCACGTCATCTTTTCATTGCAGGTTCTGAACCTGGCTGTGAAACACGCGGAATATGCTTCCATTGCTTGGTATGAGCTTTGGGGAAGGGTTCGCTTCCTCGGGCAAAGCCGACGAAGGGGGCAGAATCGTTCCCTCCCACAGGAAAACAGTGTACCATTAGTTGACCCCGGCAAGTGGAATTCATTTTCCACTTTCACCGGAAGGCGGATTCCCAATCGAAGGTCATTTCATTGGGGCATTTCCCTGAATCGAACCGCTTCGCTTTCTTCCCCGGATTGCTTAGTGTAAAGTGGTACGGGCCGATAAGGCTCAAGGACGAGGAAAATGGCTCAAGGCGTGCAGACTTCAACGGCTCCCCCGTGGAACTGGCGCTCCAGTTACGCTCAATTTACAGTTGGCTCGCTGGTGATAGGCCTGCTGATCGCGGCGGTTTATTTCCGGGTGCTGGTAAAACTGGTTACCGATTGGTGGCAGATACCAGATTTCTCTCACGGGTTTCTGGTTCCATTGTTCGCCGCATACCTTGTGTGGGAGAAGAGAGAGACCCTTCGCGGCATAAAGCCCGCTCCTTCCTGGAGCGGAATTGCCGTGATGGTTTTGGGGTTGGTCGTACTGCTCCTGGGCGTCTACGGGTCCGATCTCTTTCTCTCGCGGATTTCGCTCGTCATTTTGCTCGGCGGAGTGGTTCTCTGCTTTGGCGGACGGCAGCTCTTGAAGGAGTTGCGCTTCCCTCTACTGGTCCTGTTGCTGGCCATTCCGCTCCCTGCCATCATTTACAACCAGATCACTTTTCCGCTGCAGATCCTGGCTTCAAAGCTTGCCAGTGCCCTGCTCCCTTTATTCGGTGTGCCGGTTCTGCGGGAAGGCAATGTCATTGAACTTCCCTTGATGAAGCTGGAGGTGGCGGAGGCCTGCAGCGGCATCCGTTCTCTGATGAGCCTGTTCACGCTGGCGGTTTTTTATGGATATTTCATGGAGAAATCCAATTTGCGGAGGACATTGCTCGCTTTGGCCAGCATTCCGATAGCGATTGCGGCCAACGCAGTGCGCATTCTCGGCACCGGATTGTGCGTTCAATATTGGGACCCGGACAAGGCAGTGGGCTTTTTCCATGAGTTTTCAGGATGGGTCATCTTCCTGGTTTCCCTGACATTCTTGTATCTTGTCCATCGCGCGATGAGCCTCTTTCCCCTGAAAAGGCGGCTGATATGAAGAATCTTCGTTTCTGGACTGCTGTTCTGTTGCTTGCCGGGACCGCATTGCTGCTGTATTCGCGCTCGAGCACCGACCGGAATCCCTTTAGTGAGCCATTGATGCTGTTGCCGGGAAATATCGATGGATTCACGGGAAGCGACCAGGCAATCGATCAGGAGACGCTCGATGTTCTTGGGGCCGGCGACTTTCTTTCGCGCATCTATTCGCGCGGATCACAGACCGCGCCAATCGGTCTCTTTATCGGTTATTTCCCCACGCAGAGAACTGGCCAGTCCATCCATTCCCCAAAGCATTGCCTTCCGGGCGCGGGATGGGTCTTCGAGTCGTCTGATTACGTTACTCTGGCCGATGTGAACGGCAAGCCGCATCGCGTGGGCGAATATGTCATTAGTGACGGCGCGGCCAGGCAGTTTGTAATCTACTGGTACCAGGCGCACGGACGCAGCATAGCAAATGAATACTCGGCGAAAATCTATATGATTGCCGATGCAATGCGGTTGAATCGCACGGATGGAGCGCTGGTGCGTGTGATCACTCCGATTGCTTCCGACGAAGAGGTATCGGCGGCAAAACAACGCGCCGAGGAGTTCACGATGCGGCTTGCTCCCCTGCTGCCGCGATTTATCCCCGACTAAACGTATTCGCCATCCAAGGTCGCACAGTTGGCGGCTTCAAGAATCAGCGGTTTGGAAGACAGCCTGAAAGGATGGAAGAAAATGGAAAGCGGATTCAAGGCATTTCAGTCCGGCTTCGGTGGCAAGTGGAGACCCGTGAAACGCCACGCAGCGTTGGGGGTAGTTGCATTCTTTCTGTCGCTTACTCTATTGTCCGGGTGCTTCCGCGACCCCAATGTGCGCAAACATAAGTATCTCGAAAGCGGCCAGAGGTACAGCGCTCAGGGCAAGGACAAGGAAGCTGTCATCCAGTTTTCCAACGCGTTGAAAATTGACAAGAATTTTGCCGACGCGCATTATGCCCTGGCGCAGACCTACCTCCATATGGGTGCGTATAGCGCCGCTTATGGCGAGCTGCAGCGGACCGTAAATCTGCAGCCGACAAACTACAAGGCGCGGATTGATCTTGGAGACATCTTCCTTGCCGCGGCCAGGATGGACGACGCGCAGGCGCAGGCTAACGCAGTGATGGCGGCTCAGCCGAACAATGCCGATGTCCACTCATTGCTTTCGCGCATCGCCGCCAGGCGTGGACAAAGGGATTTAGCGTTGGTTGAAATTCACCGCGCGCTGGAACTCGCTCCGAACGAGGCGGTCCTGCACGAGACTCTCGCAATGCTTGAAGCGAGTGACACTGCACAGGCGTCTTCCGTTGAAAGCGAATTGAAAAAGTCTGTGGATCTCGATCCCAAGTCTGTGAGCGCCAAGCTGCTGCTCGCCTCTTTCTATGCGAGAAGCAACCGTTTGCAGGATGCCGAACAGATATGCTGGAAAGCCGTCGCTACAGATCCAAAGAGTCTGAGTGCGCGCGAAGCTCTTGTCCAGATGATTCTGAAGCAGGGTGATCAACCGCGGGCCGAGCAAGTGCTTCGGCAAACCTCCAACGATCTTGCGGATAGCCCGCAGGGAGTGCGCATGTTGGCCGATTACTATGCGGCCACTGGACAGATTGACAAGGCCAAGGCGGAGTTTACCAGCCTCGCTCATAAATATCCGAAGAATGTTTCTGTGCAGGAGGGGTACGTCCGGATTCTTCTTCAAGTCAAAGACTATACGACTGCGCAGTCGGTCGTGACTGAGTTGATGAAAAAGAACGCCAAGGATCCCCAGGTAGCTGTGCTGAATGGAATCGTATTGCTCAACAGCGGCAAGCTGACTGACGCGATAAACGCTCTTCAAACTGCCGCAAATAATGCCCCGAAGGACGACTTTATCCAGTATTGGCTGGGCAAGGCGGCGTTGGCCAAGGGCGACAGCAATCTTGCGGAGAGAAGTTTTCGACAGGCAGCGCAGTTGAATCCGCGTCACATTGAAGCTCAAGAAGAACTTGCGCGTTTTGCAAGTCAGCACGGTGACATGAACACGCTTTCCGATGTGGCAAGTAGCACGATTGCAGCCGCTCCTCGCTTTCCTGGCGGCTATCTGTGGCGGGCAGCGGTAGAGATGAGCCGTAACCAACCTGACAAGGCGGAAGATGACATGAAGACTGCAATGGCCATCGCTCCGCAAAGCCCGCAGGCTTATCTCATGCTCGGCCAGGTTCGCTTCAACCAGAAGCGATACCCTGAAGGAGCCACGCTGATGGAGCAGGCCTTGCAGTACGACCCTAATTCGATCAGGGCCTTGCGCGGCCTGGTGAATTACGACCTCCTCAGAAAGCAGCCAGCTCAGGCGCTGGATCGGGTCAACGCGCAAATCGCGAAGAGTCCGAAGAATAGCGGCTTCTACATTATGCTGACGGAGTTACAGTTAGCGAACAAGCAGTTTGACCAGGCAGCCGTCACTGCTAAGAAGGCCATGGATGTCAATCCTGACGATGGCGAGGCGGTTGCAATCTACGCGCAGCTTCAGAGTCAAAGTGGTCAGGCTGGAAATGCGATCGGGGCCTGGGAGCAATGGTTGAAGACTCATCCAAACAATGCCGGCGCCATAGCTATTCTTGGAACTCTGGAGGAATCGCGCGGAGATTCGCGGAAGGCGGAAGATTACTACAAACAAGCTATTGCAATTCAGCCCACGCAGGCGATCGCAGCTAACAATCTTGCTTATATGATGCTTAAGAATGGCGAAAACGCCGATGTAGCGTTGACGCTGGCGGAAACGGCGCGTCGCGGCATGCCAAATTCGCCCAGCACCGCTGATACCCTCGCATGGGCTTACTACTATAAGGGAACCTACGGGTTTGCCCGCGACCTTTTGGAAGACGCACTCAAGGAAAATCCAAACAACGCGACAATGCAGTATCACCTGGGAATGGTATACAGCAAACTTGGAGATCGAACCAGCGCTGCGCTGCATTTGAAGAAGGCTATTACACTGTCTCCCGGCTCGCCTACTGCTAAGGACAGCCAGACAGCGCTTCAAGGCCTTGGTTAAGTAGATAATCTTGATAACAGCAGGCCGCGCGCAAAGAGCTGCAGACTGTAGGTCTGCGTAGATTGCTCGGCGCGCGGCTGGCTTACAAATACTCCCTGAATCAGAGTTATGTCCAATATGACTAACACCAAGACCATCGCCCGCAACACCGGCTGGTTCAGCCTCGAGAACATAATTAATGCCGGAGTTGTGTTTACAACTTCAATTGCTATTAACCGCTATCTAGGTCCAGAGAAGAACAGCTATCTTATTTTTGTCTCCTATATTTCCAGCTTCGTCAGTAGCCTGAGTGGAATGGGCATTCCCGCAACCACCCGGAAATACATGGCTGAGTTCATTGGTATTGGTGACCGTGGCACTGCGCGGTACATTTATCTCCGCACTCTTGCGCTGCAGGCGGGCCTGGCGACTGTGGCTACCGGCTGCTTCCTCTTCTGGGTGCTGGGAGACGCCAATCCCGACTACAAATTGGCCTCGGCTTTGCTGGCAATTAGCATCTGGCCGTCGATGATCAACTCCATCTCGGCTCAGGCCAACTCCGCCACGGAAGATTTGTCAAAGAATCTGATGGGTTCCGTCACCTCAGCTTTGACTTACTTAATCGCCATTGCGGCGACGGTGGTGTTTCATTGGGGCGTTGTGGGCATCGGCGCATCGGTACTCATCATGCGCTCCGTCGATTGTTTGGTGCGTTTCTTTCCGACCATGAAGCGCGCGCTTTCATGGGAGACGACACACGTTCATCCGCCAGGGCTGCGCCAGCGCATGATATCGTTCGCGTCGCAGGCCGTTGGCAGCATGTTTGTTGCGCAGATTGTCTGGGGCCGCTCGGAAATCATCCTGCTGAAGATGCTTTGCGCGGACGTCAAACAGGTGTCTTTCTATTCCGTGGCGTTCACCATGGCTGAACAATTACTGCTTGCGGCGACCATTTTCGGGTCAGCGGGCGCCACCACGATGTTTGTTCAGTACGGACGAGACAAGTCCAAATTGCCGGAGCTTGTTGCTTCCATTTTCCGCTACATAGCCCTGATGTCGATTCCGCTGCACTTCATTGCGGCATCTCTCGCGGTCCCCGCGCTGCTGCTTTTCTACGGCCAAAAGTTTGAGGGCGCAGTGATGGTGGTGGCGCTGGCTCCCGTGCTGTGCATGTTCAAAGCCTTTCTGACGCCTGCGCAGAACCTGCTTGAGAGTTTCGAGCAGCAGCGCTATGTGATTGCCGCGACCGTTATTGCGGGAGTGATCGACATTAGCGTAGCGTGGTATCTGATTCCTTCTTATGGCGCGGTGGGCGCCTGTATCGGCAACGGCGCCGCTCAGTTGACGGCCGTCGGATTGATGTGGGTGGCAGCGACCCGTCTGTACAAGGTGAAACTTCCATGGGCACAAGTGGCAAAGATCGTTTTTTGCAGCGCACTTGCATCCTTAACCGCTCATTACATTACTCTGCGAATGGCGCCGCTGTGGGGAATCCTATGCGGCGGATGCGCTTCTCTGTTCGTCCTTTTCGGACTCTTCTACCTGATGCGCGTGCTGGAGCCGGAAGATCACAACCGCTTCAAGCTTCTTGTAGGAATGCTGCCAAAGCCATTGGTGAGTCCGGCTGTAAGAATTGTGTCTTGGCTGGTTCGTGTGTAATACCGGACGCAGTTCAAACCGAGGAGCTTATGTGAGTGTTCGATTAGTGCTGTTGATTGCTTATCACTTCCCGCCCGACAATGAGATCGGCGCAGCCCGGCCGTATCGCTTTTACAAATATCTGAAACGGCTCGGCTATGAATGTCATGTCCTTACTGCCTCCGTTCAAGAATCTGGCGCGACGGATATCGAATATGTTGCGGACCCGCAGAGGAAAGAGACTCATTGGAGATTTGCATGGCTGCTTGACCGGATTGTCCGGAAGTATTTTTGGAATGGCGGCTTGAGGATTCGGTGGTCGATTTCCGTTTTTCGGGCAGGAAGGTCGTTCCTGAAAAAAAGGAAAGATCGGAAAATTATCATTCTTTCCACAGCCCCGCCAGTCGCTGCAGATCTGGCAGCTTTGTGTCTCGCAGCCTACTCGGGCCAGTGCTGGATCGCCGACTTCCGTGATCCCATTACGGATACCTTTGGTAGCCACGCTCTCTTTCAGGGCATCTTATCTCGCAGGTTCGCGCGATTGGTGCTGGACAGAGCCGACCTCGCGCTTGCAAACACGGATTTGATGCTTCAATCCTGGAGCAACAAGTATTCCGGCCTGGATGGAAAGGCGCACGTTCTCTGGAATGGATTTGATCCAGAAGACTTGGTTGATAACTATGCGCTCCCGCAGCGTGAACGAAAGATCCTGAGCCACATCGGAGAACTCTACGGAGGCCGGGATATTCAGCCGCTTCTCCAGGCCGCGGCGCAGTTGTTCGAGAGCGGTAAGCTATCGAGAGAGAACATAACCATTCGTCAGATCGGCGCCTCGCAGCGAAGCGCTTTGCCGGGCCCAGAGTTTCTTCGGGTTGCTTTGGCGGAAGGATGGTTGGAGATAAAGAAGAAGGTACCCGCAAAGCAGGCGCGGTTAATGGCCCTCGACTCCGATGGGCTGTTTCTGATCCAACCCCAAACGGATATTCAGGTTCCCGCCAAACTGTTTGAGTATCTGCGCGTCGGTCGTCCCATTTTGGCTTATGTGATGCGCAACTCGCCGTCGGAGCGCATTCTTCGCAAGGCAGGTGTTCCTTTCGAATGTATTTATCCAGGACAAGCTCCAGATGAAATTGAGCGGCGTCTCCTGCGTTTTATCGTAATGTTGGATGGCCATCCGATAAGGCACAATCGGTGGTTTGCAGATACATTCGATGCCTCTCACCAAGTGAGGACCCTTGACGCCCTGATTCGCACTTTGACGTGATGAGGAATGCTATCGGGCTGTCATCGCAATAATTTCTGCCGCTTGTTATTTGCGCACCTGCGCTAGACGCAGTTTCATAATTTGATTGGAAGCAGCGTAAAAGAGGCGAGTTGAACCATGCCGGGGAAGTTCACGATGTGGCTTTCCCGCTCCTTGCGCGAGCCACGAACTCCCTCACCTTAGCGCTATCTTTTCGCCCCGGCGCCGCTTCGACGCC
>Ga0181520_10007756_pt1 | contig 15626 bp, 13 predicted proteins | sample PEATcosm2014_Bin_29_FD_132451 | JGI IMG/M metagenome (GOLD analysis project Ga0181520, IMG submission 132451) | Peatland microbial communities from MTU Mesocosm Facility, Houghton, MI, USA - PEATcosm2014_Bin02_30_metaG | ecosystem: Environmental > Terrestrial > Soil > Wetlands > Peat | place...
CAAAAATCACCTCCGGCATTCCGGTGCGCAGCGCGCGGTGATGGTCGAGCTTGGCAAAGCCAATGTCCTCGAAGGGAAGATCCTTCAAACGCTCCAGCGCATCGTTGACCGCCATGCGGCCCTCGCGGACTTCGTTGAGCAGAGCTTCGATTACGCCGCGATCCATCAGCGCTTCTCCTTCATGGCAGAGTAGGCTTGCATGGCTTCCTCCATCACCTGCTTGAGTGGAACAGAATGTTCCGCGGCAATTTTGCGGCAATCTTCGTACTCCGGCGCGGCGTTGGCAATCTTTCCGGAGTTTAATCGGGCAACCTTGATGCGGACCTTACCCAAACTTGTCTTAACATCAACAAACTCGCGCGCCAAGGCAACTTTGTTTTCCAGCCTCCAGCGCAAGCCGATGGTGGTGGTCTCGCGGAAGAGCAGCTCCTGCAGCGCCGGCACAAGATCAGGCCGGCAAAGGACGGTTACTTGTACGCCCGCGCGTCCCTTCTTCATCTGCACGGAGGCTCGATAAACGTCCCACGCGCCGGCGGCCAGCAATAAGTCGCTGACATAACTCAAGACCTGCGGGTTGCAATCGTCGATAACTGTTTCGATCACTGCAATTGGTTCAGCAGCAGTAATCTCTGCGGTCTCTTCTTCGCCCACCAGCAAGCGCAACAGATTCGGCTGGCCGTGTGTCTCGCGTCCGCCCGCGCCATAGCCAGTGTTCAGGATGCGCATCGCCGGCAGCGTCGCATATTGAACATCGAGCATTCGCAGCAGCGCCGCGCCGGTGGGAGTCACGCGCTCCATCGGCTCGCCAGCCGCGTAGACAGGAGCATCGCCCAGTAGAGCCAGAGTAGCCGGCGCGGGAACGGGAAGCGTGCCGTGCTGACAGATGACGGTTCCGCTGCCTACGTTGAGCGGCGAAGAAAGCCAGCGATCGACGCCCAGCGCCTCTGCGCCCGCGGCAGCGCAGACGATATCGACGATGGTGTCCACCGCGCCGACTTCGTGGAAATGCACCTGTTCGACAGGGACGGAATGAATACCGGCTTCTACATCGCCCAGCAGTTGGAAAGCGCGAATCGAACGCTGCTTTACTGCGTCTGAGAGCGTCGCGGAGCGAATGATTTCAATAATGGCCGACAAGGAGCGGTGAGGTGTATGGTGCTGTTGTTTATCGTGCGTATGCGAATGCTCGTGCGCAGCGTGGCTATCGTGCGCGTGTTCCACCTTAGCCGGCGGAGTGTCAGGCGTGATCACGTCCACCTTAATCGCAGCCAAGCCGCCGCGGCTCACCTTGCGCATCTCCAGACGAGCGCCCACACTCAACTCGGCCGTTGTCTTCTCAAGGCAAGCGAAGGGAACGCCCGCATCCACCAGGGCGCCCAGCAGCATGTCGCCGCTGATGCCGGAAAAACATTCAAGGTAACCAATACGCATGGCAAGATGATTCTAAACCGCCGGCTAAGCTCCGCGCTTCGCCAGCACTTCCACGGGCAATACGGCATTTAAAGAGCCTGACCGAAAGCCCGCGCAATCGAGCGTGACGTATTGGAAGCCAGCCAGCTTGAGAGCGGCGGTAATGGCGTCCAGCATCTCCATGGTGAGAGCGCGCGGCATCTCGGCGCGAGCCAGTTCCACACGGGCCAGTTCGCCGTGATGGCGAACGCGCAACTCGCGGAAGCCCAACTGTCGCAGGCTCTCCTCAGCTTTCTCTACCTGTTCGAGCACCTCGCGGGTTACGGTGCGGCCATACTCGACGCGCGAGGAGAGGCAGGGCGACGCTGGACGGTCCCACAGAGAATAGCCTGCGGCGCGAGCCAGCGCGCGAATTTCAGTTTTAGTCAGTCCCACTTCGGCCAGCGGCGCCAGCACGGCGTGCTCCTCAGCCGCACGCTGTCCCGGACGAAAATCACGAGTGTCGTCGGCGTTCATGCCATAGGCGATGAACTTGAATCCCAACCTTGGACACAAAGCTTCCATGGCCTGAAAAAGTTCGTCCTTGCAATGGAAGCAGCGATTCGCGTCATTGCGCTGATATTCGGGCCGGCTCAATTCCTCGGTCGCGATAATATGCAGCGGTATCTCTTGCACATGCGCAAACTCGCAAGCCTGCTCGAAGTCGCGTCGGGCCAGGCTGGGAGAATCGGCCAATACGGCGATCATGCGATTGCCGAGAACGCGACGCGCCGTGGCCGCCAGGAACGCGGAGTCCACGCCGCCGGAGTATGCCACCATCAGGCTGCCCAACTGTCCCAGGCGCTCTTCCAATGCGCGCTGTTTCAGCGACGTTGCATAGCTAATGCTGGGCGCGTGTTCTGGTTCGATCTCCGCTTGATCAGCTCGCGATAAATTAGATTGCGAGTGTGCCGCCATGAGACCGATTATACTCTGCTACGCTTTTATTTAGAATTGGCTCGCTGGCGCGCAACACACACGCTGTATTCCTCGACTTAATACAATAGTAGCCATAGTTACTATCCCATTGCCTCCTCATCAATGCAAACTCAATTTGGACGTGCGCGCCAATGTAGCCAGAAGCTGTTCCAAACATATTGCATCCACCATGACGCGGCGCGAATCGGCGGAAGCTTCGAGGCTTCGCGATAAATCTTCCACGACCGCGCGGCTGCGGCGAGCTTATTGGATGAACGGCTATGCGGTGAAAGCCGGTAGCGTCCCAGATCGACAGCAAGACGATGCCCTGTGTAACCATGCTGGATTAGGCTCAACCATGCGCAGAAATCCTCATTGAGGTATTCATATGACCGAGGAAAGTGGAACTCGGAGATCTGTTCCCTGTCGATGATCACGCTCAGCAAGCCGTTGCCTCGCCGTGTGTGAAGTGTGCGCAAGTTGAGTTCTTCGGGGCCAGTAACTACCGCGCCTATGCTAGCGCCATCGTGTGAGATATGCCGGTAGTCGTGGTATACAAAACTGTATCCATGAGCTGTCATCCAATCCAAGGAGAGGGCCAGTTTATCCGGGAGCCACAAATCATCCGCATCGAGGAAGGCGAGAAACCGCCCGCGAGCGGCAGCTAGCGCCAGGTTGCGGGCTGCCGCTGGACCTTCATTGCACGGCATGCGCAATAAACAAAAACGCATATCCTCAATCGCTGCGGCCTCTACGATGGCCGCCGAATTGTCGCTCGAGCCGTCATCGACCAGGATCTGCTCCCAGTCACTGAGCGTCTGCGCCCTAACCGTGGCCAGCGACTCAGGCAACCATCGCGCCGCGTTGTGGAACGGAGTGATGATTGAGACTATCGGCATAATATTGCTCTCCTGTGGTTTTGTCGCTCTCGCTATCGGTATAGATTCACCATGACTACCGATAACATCACTAACATGCGCAGTAGGTATGGATATATGTGATTGGCCTTCATCCTTCCCTCGATCTGGCGGCGTTGTCAGGCGTGACTGAAACAACATGTTTTTTGGCGCTTTGCATCTGGCCGTAAAGAACTTCATGCCAGCGCGCCGCGACACGCGGCTCGGAGAACGGCCTGGAGACTCTTCGTGCCGCGTATCCATATTGTTCGCGTAACACCGGGTCCTCGCCGAGCTTCACTATAGCGCTGGCCAGAGCATCTACTCTCTCGGCCGGTACGAGCACCCCATTTACTCCGTTCCGTATCACTTCGCGCGGCCCATTCGGACAATCGAAGCTGATGCAAGGCGCGCCACAGGTCATTGCCTCTATCAGCACAAAAGGCAAACCTTCGAAGCGCGAACTAAGAACAAAGATCCCGCATTCCGAGTACAACGAATACGGGTCGTCTGAAAACGGCGCAAATGTGACGCGGTGTTCGATTCCGAGGCCGTATGCCAGCCGCTCTAACTCCTCGCGCAGCTGCCCGTCGCCCACAATACGAAGCGACCAGTCAGGCAGCTTCGGGCTGGCAACCGACCACGCCGCAAGCAGCAGATCGAATCCCTTCGAGTGCGATAGCCTTCCCATGGCCAGAACTTCCTTGCGGCGAATTGCGCCGTTGGAACCAGGCGATTGCACGATATTGGGAATGCGGGTAACTGTTCCGGCCGGTGCATAGAGCGCCGCATACAGATCCCGATCGCTATTAGTCAGCGTGATTATCCGTGACGCCAGCAGGGACGCAATCATTCTGGCCAGCCTGCCGCGCGGCCTGGTGACACTATTGGAAACAGGAAAATGCTCCCATATAGCCAACTTGACTCCTGGGATAAATGCCGCCAGTAAGGCAACAATCAGCCGATTTGCTCCCGTGCACACGATCCACTCGGGACGCAACCGTATTATGTAAAAGAAATACGAGCACGCCAACCATGGATAGTCAAGAAACCAAGGCCATGACCTCTTGAGTCCATAACTAACTTTGACTCTGCTTTCCAAAGGAAAACCCGGCGATGTTCCCAGACCATACATAGACCAGATTGATATCGACTCGCCACGGACGGATAGAGCGTTGGCTAGACTAGCTTGCGCGCGCTCCGAGCCTGCACGCGCCGTAACATCTTGGATGATGAAACTTATCTTCATCTTGCCTCTGGTATTACTCAGTCGCATACACTGTTAGAGTGCTTTAACGTCAGGACTGGAACCCCGGCGTTTGCAATGCCATCTTCAGGCGGAGGCGGAGAAGGAAATAGCGCGCTTGCCATGGCGACACCAGTACAGATAGCGCCAGGAGGCAATAGCGCAACACCCGGCTTCGAGACATAATGCCTCTGTGAACGCATTTCATGGCAAGCCGAAATGCCCCGTTCTCCAGCCTTCCGGAGTGAACAGCACGTGCATAACCTTCCCGGCTGAAACTGTCTTGACCATTTCTTATGCGCTCGTGATATAAATTGGCGATATAGTAATGAGCTTTCCTTTGTTCCAGACGCGAAGAGATATTTCCTGCTCGTGTCCGAATTAGCATCAAAGATTCCGGTAGGTTTGTTACGCGGAAGCCGGTGGTAATGGCACGGAGCAGAAAATCGTAATCTTCTGCAACCGATATCTCCCGATAACCTGATAGCTTGTCATATACCTCACGCCGAGCGAGCCAGATATGGCTGCACGGAGACGCCAACAGCAAGGTGCGGAAAATCACGTCTTGGGCGATAGGCTTCTGGGAGACTCCCAGCCCGGGAATCGGCCGTCCGTGCTCGTCGATTGCCGATGTAGTGCAACCGATAAGCGCAATATCTGAGTTTTCCTCAAGAAACCTAAGCTGTTTTTCCAGCCTGGTTGGCAAGGCAATATCGTCCCCATCCATGCGGGCGATAAAAGGAGCGCGGCAGAAGGGGAGACCTAGGTTAAGAGCACACGGAAGACCCAGGTTCCGAGGCGCGCGGACCACTTGGATGCGCGAATCGGCAGATGCGATTTGCTCGACGATCTGCAATGTCCCGTCTGTCGAACCGTCGTCTACAACCACTATCTCAATGTCGGTGAAGGTTTGCGACTGGATGCTGGCCAGAGCCTCGGCGACAAAGGCTTCGACGTTGTAAACCGCTATCAGTACACTGATTCTGGCCATACTACTCCTTAATTAGCCATCAACTTTGTTCCGCGCAGTTGCAGCTCCGCGCTAATTACGGGTGATCCTTGACGGCAATGTAAACAATGTCTTCGTACTTCCACGTCAGATTGCCAAAGGTGAGCATTTCAGTGAGCCGGAAACCCCAGTACTGCAGAGTTCCCAGCAAGCCCTTGATGGGACTCTTGAATGCGTGGCCAATGCAGTTCAGAACCTTCATGCCGCGCGCTTCAAGGAAGCCCTGAAGCCGCTTGCGGCCGATGACCGGATGATATGAAGTGGGGTAAGGCGCATAACCAGGCTGGCCTGCGAACGGCTTGCCGTAGAGATGGCGATAGACCCACACATGGGTCCAGAACGGCAGTATACGCGCGTAGAAACCGGGCACCGACTCTCGCTCCGGCAGATGCAGGATCAACAGTCCTCCCGGCTTTAGCCATCTCACCATGTTTTCCAGTGCGAGATCGGCGCGGGGCACGTGCTCGAGAACAAAGGCGCTGCAGACGACATCGTAGGATGCCAGGGGCAACTCGACCTCGCAAAGATCGCCACAGATTGTCACATCGAGATCGCGCTCTTTTGTCCTGCGTAACTCCATTGCAACCGGGTCGAGGTCAATACCGGTGAGTGTAAAGTCAACGCCCGAAAGATCAAGAGGCCAGCGCGTTCCGCAGCCGGCTTCCAGAATCGACAGCTGGCGGCCAAGGCGCTGTGCATGCCCTTGAATCGCATCGATTTGGCATTGGTAGATCTGCTTATCACTCAAATCCAGCTGTAACTTCGGCTCGTCAGGATTCATTGAATGCTCCTTGGGTAATCACATAAGCTTGAGCGGCGCGATGTTTATTTTCGAGCGCGTCGCTACTGTTCAGCTGAGAGTTGCGCATCGCGCCCAGCAGCCCGAGCGCAGCGAAGAAGAACGGCATAGATGTACTCACCAGGGAAAATCCATTGATGATCATGGGGAGAATAAGCAAATAGATGGAGAAAGGGCATTTTCTGGAAAGTATCCAAACATAGATAGCAAACAGCAGTGAGCCACCGACGCCTAACTCGAGTACGAAAGTAGCCACGATGTTATGAGCAAAGATTCCAGCCAAATTGATTAAGTTGCCAACGCCTATACCGAAGAGTCTTTGCGCCGCATCCGCCTGGTGATAGATCTCCGCCATAAGGGCGAGGATGAAGAATTTGGATGAAAAGCTTCCGTCGATGGCGTGTGTAGCATCTGGTCCCTGCGTGACGTATCCGGTAAACAGTTTGATAACGATGAGCGCCTGGCCGGCCAGCAGCCCGAACAGCGTCCAGGCTCGCCAGCGCCATAGTTTGTAGATGACAAGCTGGCAGATACCGGCAGCAATGGACGCTCTGGACAAAGTGGCAAGTAGAAGCAGGTAAGCCAGCAACCATCTTTTTCGCCCTATTGCCTCCCGGAATGCAAACATTATCGCCAGAAGGCAGAGGATTTCAATGCCTGCAAAGTTGGAGTCAAAAAAGAAGAGGCTAGCCTTATAGAGATAGAAGCTGCCAGAGACATCCGCTTCCGCGTTTGCCGGCATGTAGGGAGAAAAGATAAGTCTTGAAACGCACTCGATGACCAGAAAGACAAGAATCCAGCGGATGAAGCGAGGCATCAGGCGGCTGAGGACGGATGGCGGGTACGATCTGGCCAGAAGCAGCATAGCCGGCCCGATCAAAAGAGAGGTTATAAAGAGGATAGGGGTAAGATAGTTCTTTGTCGCGGCTTGGCAATGCGCGATGCCGATGGCTTGCGAGACAGTAATCGATAGAATCAGAAACAGCAAGGCGAATATGTCAACTTCAAGGCGAACCAGAAAGCAGCACAAGGCCATCGTGCAAAGCGTGAAGAGAAATATTTGCGATAGGTTGATATAGATGAAGACGGGCACGAAGGAAAAAATCATAATGGCGCAGAATGAAAATCGCTTAAGCGAAGACGACAGGGAGCCGGGAAAATCGAGGGGCTGCTGCAGCGGCGTGAAGTCAATAGAATTAGAGGCCATCGCCAAGCCTCCACGCTCGTGGTTGCGCGCAGTAGATCGACATGCCTGAAGCCCGGGCAACTGCGCGTTTCCATACAGCCTCTAAATCAGGCGGCAAGTTGCCCGACATCGGCGGGCAATCATGCTTCATTTCATTACATGAATATCGTGTGTTCATACCGCCTCACCTCCACTCACTGCAAGTGGGCCCATGGACAGATATCTGCTGCGAGCGCGCGCAAAGATCATCAATGCAAAAGGCAGGCCAATGCCCGCGGTGGCGGCCAGATAACTGAGGGTGACGCCGGCATTGCCCCATCGAGGAGCCGTAAACACGGCCAGCAGCAGGGTGAGCAAGGCAACCGTCAGCGACTGCCAAAGATACGGTTCACGCTTGAAAGAGCGCAAAAGAATGCCCAGACTCTGCACCACGAAGCCGGCGCCGACAGCCAGCACCAGCACCGCAAACAGTTGTGGTGAAACCATGCGCGCCGCCAGCCGCGGAACCGCCAACGTTAACAAAGCCACCATAACGTCGGCGGCCAGGGCGATCAGGACGAAGACAGCTAGAGCCTGTCCCAGCGTGCGCAGAAACAGCCGGTCGAGTCCCTGAAACTGGCGCTGCGCAATCAAGCGGCCGAAGGGCGTTGCCTTGGTCGTGATCCAGGGAAGAACCAGGCTGGCGATGTAGCCGGCAATGCTGAGCGACATGCCCATCTGTCCGGCTTCGACAGGTCCGCGCAGCGCAAAGAGGATGGGAATGAAGACTTGCATCGTGAAGTAAGAACACATGCAACTGACGGCAATGCGCCATTGAAAGGGCCAGACTTCGCGGCTCCAGCAAATGGAAGCGACGCGGGTCCGATGACCAAGCAGTCCCGTCAACAGTTGGCGGCGCGTGGCCAGAAAGAATAGACCGGTCATAACCTGTCCCGCGATAACCAGCGCCGGCGAGTAAAGACCGTGATGAAGGAGCATGGCGGTCCATGCCAGCGCCATGCCAACCACCGCTTGGCGCAGCCGCAGCACAGCTATTGAGCGCACCTGTCCGCATCCGTCCAGGAAAGAGTAGAAGGGTTGGCACCACAGGCCGGCAATCGATGCCGCTATGGCCAGCAGCCAAGGCCCCTGCCAGGCCACTGGCGCCGCTGCTGTGTTGGCGTGACGCGCAAAGAAGAGCGCTCCGAGCGGCGCCAGTAACAAGCCCATTGCCACAGCGGCCACGCTATACCAACGCACACTGAGCTGGAGAACAGAGGCCAGCCGCGCATGAGCCGCCGGATCACCGCTCACGCTGCCGTCCTCGCACAATACCAAGTGAACGCACTCGTGCGCGGCCAACTGCTGAACCACAAACGAGAAGCCCAGTTCGAAGACCATTTGCAACGCAACCAGGCTGAGTAGCGTGTAGTAGTATCCCTGCTCGACAGGAGACAGGAAGTGGACGATCAGCAGAACCGTCACGGTGCTGCCCGCAATACTCACCATCCTCGCCAGTGAGGTAAATGCGACAGCGCCGTCCAGGCCAAGCGCACGATGAATCCTCATCGCGCTCTCCCATTCCAGGCCACTTCGAGCGCCAGCGGCCAGGAACCTGTGCGGCGGATGAGGGCGCGTAGAGCGGCGACTGCTTCAGTGGCCATCGCCAGCGCCATCGCCAGCGGCAGAGACATCAGCAGCGCTCCAAGCATAATCCAAATTCTGTACAAATATATGGGATGATCGGGAACGACCGCCGCATCAACAACCTGCGCTTGTGCTCCCTGCCGCGCCTCGTCAACGCGCGCCACCTCTTGAAGACGCATCAACAGGCTGACAATCGTTTCGAAATACTTCACTTCGCGTAGCGCGCGCGCATACTCAAGACCCGTCTGGCTCACTGTGCCCTTGGGCGCCACCAGGTCACCACGGCTGCGATCATGAGCTACGTCCATGGTAGCCAACTGCGCCTCCAGGCTCGACAACTCCTGCCGTGCGCGCTCCAGGTCAGGATTTTCGTTAGCGGCAAACTGGCGCATTGCCTGGATCTCGACCTGCTTGGCCGCAACCTGGGCGCGTAACATGGCCGCCGCGGCGATCATGGCGTGGGCTTGGCCATCCATCTCAATCACGCCGGTTCGTTGCTCAGTCCGCTTCATCTCCTCTTCGGCACGCGCCAGATTCTCGCGCGCGTCAGTCACTTGCCGTTCGAAGAAGATTCTTCGCGCGGAAGCCTCGTTCACCGCCAAGGTCGCCGAAAAGCGCCGGTATTCCTCCACCCAGCCATTGGCCATCTCCGCGGCTTGGCGCGGATCGCGGTCAGTCACCGAAAGACGGATCAAACCGTCCTTCAAGCCGCTATCGATGAGAGTTTTCTTCTCCCATCGTTTGCGCGCCGATGACAAATACGTTGTGTGGTAGAGCGACTGCAGATGAAAGCGCGCCACCATCGCATCCTCCACTGTGCGGCTCTTCAGCAGGGATACCTGCAAGTCGTTGGGGTTCTTGATGCCCAGGGCACCCGCGCCCGCTCCGGCCATGGCGCTGAGGTTGCTCAATTGCGCCATCATGGCAGCTCCCGCGGAACCGCCCTGCTGGGGCGGTAGGATGACCGTGGTGGCTGTGTAGCGGGTGGGCTGCAGCAAGGCAACTGCCAAGCCCAGCGCAATGATGGTCAGTGCAGCGATGCCTACCAGCCTCCTACGCTTGATCGCCACGCGGATCACGGGGGGCAGAGTGCCGGTGGATATTGGGGATGCGAGTGCAATAGGTTCCTGATCTTCTGTTGGCACGCGGGGCTTCCTCTTGGCAGCGGGTCGGGTGATTTTTTGAATCGCGCAGCGTGTTTCCTATGCAAAGTTCTGCGCCGCTTGTACCGGGGTAATAACTGATAGCCACCGTCACTGCCTGCCATCATTGGCAAAAAGGGGCAGTTGCGAGTGGATTGCCCGGAGACTTAACCGTAACTGCACTCAGATTACCTGCGAGAGAATCAGATCGAGCGGAGAAGAGGAGAAAACTCCCAGTGCGAAATCGATTATGGGAAGATCCTCACGGACCTGTTCGATTTCGGAACAGTATCAATCTTCACATGCATTTATTCGTTCGTTCCATCAGCCAGATGTGTAAACAATGGGGTGTCTATGAGAAACCATTCATCTGCACGCTCGCTCCTTCGCCGCATGATGCTGCTCTGCGTCGCCGGCGCCGCTGTACACGCTTTTTGCGCGCTTGAATTGCACGCCCAATGTTCATCCAATGATGAACCCGATTCGTTTGACTGCCAAATGCAACAGGCTGCGCCTTCGCCTTCCGCGACCCAATCGCCATCATCGCCGACGGTGCTGACCATGCAGGAAACTTCACAGCGGGGTACTCCGAGGGCAGACCAGTCCACAAACGCCTCGGCTAACAACAGCCTATCCGCAGGCGCCAATTACACTGAGCAGGCGTCGCGCAAAGGGCTCAATGCATCTGAACAGCCTCACAAGCAAGTTACGCCACCCGAACCTCCTACCGAGTTTCAACGTTTTGTGGCGTTTACCACAGGCCGCATGCTGCCCATCTATGGAGCCCGCCTTTTTGCCTCCCTGCCGGCGTCTTTCGGTCCCATTGACCAGGGGCCCGCGCCGCAGAACCTGGTAGTCGGCGCCGGGGACGAATTGCGCATTCGTATCTGGGGACAGATCAATTTCAGCGACAATCTGCGCGTGAGCCGCGAGGGAGATATCTACCTTCCCAAAGTAGGCTCGGTGCATGTTGCCGGCCTAGCGTATTCCGCCGTGGCCGGTCACCTGCGCACCGCGCTCGAGCGTATCTATCGCAACTTCGATCTGAGCGTCGATATGGGCGAGATACACACCATCCAGGTGTATCTGACCGGGCAGGTGCGGCAGCCGGGAGAGTATACGGTGAGCGCGCTCAGCACGCTGGTAAACGCTGTTTTTTTGAGCGGCGGTCCTTCCGGAGCAGGTTCCATGCGACATGTCGAGTTGAAGCGAGAGGGCAAGGTGCTCACGGACTTTGATCTCTATGCTCTGCTGGTGAAGGGCGACAAGACGGGCGATATGCAACTGCAGGCTGGCGACGTCTTGTATATTCCCGCTGCTGGCCCACAAGTTGCGCTGCTAGGCAGCGTACGGTTGGCTGCCATCTACGAGTTGCGCGGCCAGGAGTCAATCGAAGAATTACTCGACGCGGGCGGCGGCAGAACTGCGGTGGCTTCCGGCGGGCGCATCTCGGTGGAGCGCATCGAGGATCACGCACAGCGCCGCGCCTTCGAGCTGAAAGCCGATACGGCGGGCCTTGCGACTTTGCTGTCCGACGGTGATATTGTGCGCATCGATCCAATCGTTTCCAACTATCGCGAGACGGTTACGCTGCGCGGATCTGTGGCCAACCCGGGGCGCTTCCTTTGGCATCAGGGTATGAGGCTCAGCGAACTGATGCCCGATAAGGAGTCGCTGGTGTCGCGGGACTACTGGTGGCAGCGCATCCAGCTCGGCCTTCCCGCCCCGGAGTATGTGCCCCTCAACTCTCTTGCTTCGCAGCCGCAAGCGGAGCGCTTTCCAAGGCAGCAATACAGTAGCTATCCAGGGCAGCAATACGGTAGTTACCCAGGACAGCAGTCCGGTAGCTACTCAAGACCGCAATACGGAAGCTTCTCAGGGCAGCAAACTGACAGCTACCCGGAATCGGCTCGCGGAACACAGGCGCAGTCTTCGGCCGGCAATCCATCCGCGGCTATGCGGAGGGCCATGGATGCCCGCTCCTCGGGCGCAACGGGCACACTGGGCGGCATTGAAGTAAACAACCAGGCAGGAAGAGAAACAGCGCTTCTCAGACCCGCTTTTCAAACTGACTGGAACTACGCCGTGATTGAACGGCTGAACATGGCCACCATGACCACTTCGCTGATTTCCTTCAATATAGGAAAGCTGGTACTCGGTCATGATGCCTCGCAGGACCTTGAACTTCAACCCGACGACATAGTCACAGTCTTCTCGCAAGAGGACATCCACCAGCCCATCGACCAGCAGACAAAATATGTGCGGCTGGAAGGTGAGTTCGTGCAAGCCGGCGTTTATAGTGTCCTTCCCGGCGATACTTTGCGCTCGCTAGTCAAGCGTGCCGGAGGCCTGACGGACAAGGCCTATCTTTACGGGTCGGAATTCACTCGCGTGAGCACCCAGGCCATCGAACAGCAGCGTTTGAAGGAGTACACCGATCGCCTTGAGCATCAGATGGCGCGTGGCTCAATCAAAATGGCCAGCGTGGGGAACGGCGGTTCGCAAGAAACAGGAATCCAGGGACAGGTCAACACCGTCGACCGCGATCTCATCGCGCGGCTGCGCCAGTTGCAGCCCACTGGAAGAATCGTACTCGAGTTGCGCCCGCACAGCGTGGGAGAGAACGAACTGCCGGAGACGCCGCTCGAGGACGGCGATCAGTTACTGGTTCCGTCCACTCCATCCACCGTTCAGGTGGTCGGCGCGGTGCTCAATCAAAATGCGTTTCTATATCGCAACGGCGCTCGCGCGGGTGAATACCTTCATTTCGCCGGCGGGCCCAACCGCGACGCTGACCGCAAACAGACCTTTGTTCTGCACGCCGACGGTTCCGTGACCGGCCATACCTCGGGCCAGTCGATCTTTTCCTCCGGCTTTAACAACGTGCGCATCTACCCCGGCGATACCGTCGTTGTGCCGGAAAAGAACATCGGCCCCGGCGCCATGCGAGAGTTCCTGTCCTGGTCGCAGATGTTCTCCCAGTTGGCTCTGGGCGCGGCCGCGGTCAGCGTGCTCAAGTGACAGGTCAGGTGAAACTCTCGGAGCATCGTAGCGATTCCCGGCAGATCGTTGTTGCGACTACAGCAGCGGCGCAAAGCTCAGGCGCGCTCCGGCACGCGCATGAATCGCCATAGCTGATGATTCTCTCAAGCCATTTGTTTCACTTCGAGTAGCATGGCTTCTTCTCACGGACACTCGCTTTCCGAGTAGCAATATATCGCATCGTCTGTAAAGACAATCCAATTAGAGATGACCCATTGAATGTCTGCAATGGGACACTTCCCAATTATGTCTCCCCGATCATCCAAATTTCTCTTCTCACATTCATATCCACAGCGAATACGACGATGATGCAGAAGTAGGCACTCTCGCCAGTGAGAGGCCAAATCAATTGACTGTCCGGCACAGAACTTCGGCCATCTTCTCTGGCTGATCCGCACGGGTTTTTGCCAACGATCTCAACATTCATCTCGCTTTCGGGGTTCGCTTCATGCAGCTTTCCAGTCGCGCGTTTGAGTCGAGTGCTGTTTACACTCTGCCCTTCCCAATCTCCACGTTACCACCCCACCTGCTTGAAGCGCGTGATCGAGAAGCGCGTCTCGAGAGCCCCACGGCCAGCGCCTGGACTCTCTCCTGGGCCAAGCGACTGTTCGATCTGTCGGTTGCGCTGCTGGTTCTTGCACTCTTTGGGCTTCCGATGCTGACCATCGCATTGTGCGTGCGTCTGTCCTCACCTGGACCCGCCTTTTTTACCCAGTATCGCGTTGGCCGGGGAGAGCGTCTCTTTCGCATCTACAAATTCCGCACCATGTATTCCGGCTCAGAGCGCAACGGTTTAGCCATGACCAGAGACGGAGATAGCCGCATCACCGGCTTGGGACTCTGGTTGCGCAAACTCAAGCTTGATGAGTTTCCGCAGTTTTACAATGTATTACGTGGCGACATGAGCCTGGTCGGGCCGCGGCCTATACTGCCGCCGTATTTGGGCATTGCCAATATGCCCTATCGTCCCGGCATCACCGGCGCTGCTACGCTCGCCTTTCGCCACGAAGAGGTGATACTAAGCCGCGTTCACCCTGGGCAGCTGGATGATTACTATTACCATCACATCCAGCCGCTCAAGGCGCGCATGGACGCACGCTATATGTGCAGGGCCACCTTCTGGAGCGACATGCGCATGGTCATTGCTACATTTTTCGCCTGTCTGACGCCTACGCCCAAACCCGCCGTCTATCGACGCACCGCGACGCGTATGCTGACTTTCCCACTGATGTCTGACCAGCAGGGATGTTCCACCAAGTCCTTCGAAACTGCAATTTGAGCCACAAAGGAATCGAGTGGCCATTAATTTTGTAAGTACGTGCTTTAACGCAAACGCATATCATGTGTAGCCTTGGAATCTTCCCGTAGCAGGTGGCTTTAGTTACTGCCGGACGCGTATCCTGAAACTCGCTGTCCGGATTCCTGCCAATGGGATTACATTCAACTTAGAATGACTGAAACCGTTATATTTTTTCGGGACAAATCGAAATCCAAAAGGAACCAGCCCTAGTGAGTGTTTGCGAGAGTTTTGCCCACGAGATGTTGCGCGAAATTTATGAACAGCCGGCAGCCCTGCGCCGCACCCTGGCCTTGTACCTGGATGGCAACCACCTGCGTGACGACGTGGCAGAGAGATTGGCGGGGTGGGTAAACCCGGCGGGCGAGGTGCTGATTGCCGCCTCCGGCTCCAGCCGCCACTCGGGTCTGGCCGGCGAGATTCTGCTCGAGGACCATTGCGGTCTGGCCGTGGACGTGGAGTACTCCAGCGAGTACAGTTGCCGGGGCAACCTCGATCTGCGTAGGCCGGCGGTGATCGTTATCTCGCAATCCGGAGAGACCTCGGACACGCTGGCCGCTCTGCGCGAGGTGAGCCAACGCGGCGAAAAGACCCTGGCCATCACCAACGCAGACCTGTCCACCATGGCGATGGAGGCCGGCGTCTCCATGCCACTGGCGGCGGGCGTAGAAAAGGCGATTCCGGCCACCAAGAGCTTTACCTGCCAGTTGGCCGTGCTATTTCTGCTGGCCCTCTATGAGGCGCGGCGGCTGGGCCGGATGAATGCGGTTGAACTGGCATCTAACATCGCCCGGTTGCAGGCTCTGCCCGCTGCCATTGAATCGCAACTCGACGGCTGGCGCGAGCTGGTGGCCACATTGGCCCACAAGTACAACTCCGCCCAGACATTCCTCTTTCTGGGTCGCGGCATTCACTACGCCATCGCGCGCGAGGGAGCCTTGAAGCTCAAGGAAGCCTCGTACGTCCATGCCGAAGGCTATCCGGCGGGCGAGTTGAAGCATGGACCGAATGCGCTG
>Ga0181520_10007758_pt1 | contig 15623 bp, 10 predicted proteins | sample PEATcosm2014_Bin_29_FD_132451 | JGI IMG/M metagenome (GOLD analysis project Ga0181520, IMG submission 132451) | Peatland microbial communities from MTU Mesocosm Facility, Houghton, MI, USA - PEATcosm2014_Bin02_30_metaG | ecosystem: Environmental > Terrestrial > Soil > Wetlands > Peat | place...
CCAGGCGACGCTCGGGTCGCACCCCTGCGTTGCCCTATCCTCCGCCTGAGACGACATTATTGTAACCACCAAAAACATGCAAACCACCCCTTGACCGACGACAGCGTTTCAGGGATAGGGTGGTAATTGCCTGGTGTCAATACTCCGCTCTTGCGCTGCGAGCCGCTTATTCCCTCCCCGCCGGTTTTACCGTCCGTAAGGGGCGGCCGCACGTCTGGTATTTCCCGCGCGCCTATTCTCGTGCGGAAAAAGTGATGCAAGACTTCTTTGCGCTACGGTCCTTGGTAGACGTTGTTACGCGAACGGCGGTGGTGCGGAGGGAACGGTTGTAGCGAACGATCGCCCATAATCCGGCGGCGGCGTTTTGACAACGCCCGGAACATGACCTATGCTAAACTAGGCTGGAAACCCGGACCCGTTTTTCGGTCTGCTCGCCGCTGAGTACAGCCCACGAATTCCTAGCTGCCAAACCGTACGGAGTGGCGGCGGAGCACACCCTCGACGGACGACACCATGCGACAACGGGTACCCCTCTGGCATCCTGCCTGCTTGGCGGCTTTTGCCTTGTTCCTGGCCCTGCCGGCCGTTGCCCAACAGGGCACCGTGATCAGCATCTCCGAGCCCCATGTCGGGGCGGCGGCCGATCTGCTCCGCGGCGGCGAGCAGTTGGAGCAGCAACGGCGATGGGGCGAGGCCCTGGCGCACTATGAGGAAGCCATCCGCCAATATCCGGGCGACACCACACTGCACCAGCGCTTCGATGTCGTGCGGCTCCATTATGATCTGGAACGCCGCTATGCCGACCGGAGCTTCTGCGACTCGGTGCTGCGGCTGTCGGCCGAGCGAGCGCTCGAGCTCTATAGCCAGGTGTTGCTGAAGATCGAGTCGCACTACGTGGAACTTCCGCAATGGAAGGAGCTGGTGGAGCGGGGGAGCAGCAACCTGGATCTCGTGTTGCGTGAGGCCGTTTTTGTCAACCGGAACCTGCCCGAGCGCGATCGGCCGGCGGTCGACGCCTTCCGCCGCGAGTTGTGGAACGTGGTCGGCTCGCGGTCCATCCGCAGCCGGGCGGACGCCCGCGACGCGGTGGCCATGGTTGCCCGGCTGGCCCAAGATCGCTTGGAAGTCGCGCCGGCGGCGGTGGTGCTCGAATATCTCTGCGGCGCCACCAACGCCTTGGACCCCTATTCCACGTACCTCACGCCCGACCAGTTGAACGAACAGTATTCGCAGATCGACGGCAATTACGTCGGCCTGGGCGTGGAGTTGAAGACCGAGCAAGGCGGCCTGGTGATCCTCCACGTGATTGCCGGCAGTCCGGCCGAAGAGGCCGGCGTGCTGCCCAGGGATCGCATCCTGGCGATTGACCGCCAGCCGACCAAGGACCTGTCGACCGACCAGGCCGCCAACCTGCTGCAGGGCGTGGAAGGGAGCACGCTGACGCTGACGCTGGCTGCCCCCGAGCAGCCGGCCCGGCAACTGCTCGTGCACCGCCGCCGCATCGAGGTGCCCAGCGTGGATCGCGTGAGCATGGTCGATCCGCAGTACGGCGTGGGCTATTTCCGCCTCAGCGTGTTCCAGAAGACGACGCCGCGGGACCTGGACGCCGCGCTGTGGAAGTTGCACCGCGAGGGGATGAAAACCCTGGTGATCGACGTCCGCGGCAATCCCGGCGGCGAATTGCTGGCCGCCGTGGACGTGGCCGATCGCTTCATCGAGCGGGGGATCATTGTTTCCACCCACGGCCGCAACACCCAAGAGGACCGCACCTACTCGGCCCACGAGCAGCAGGGGAAATGGCGGATGCCGCTGGTGGTGATTGTCGACCAGGACAGCGCCAGCGCGGCCGAGATTTTTGCCGGCGCCATCCGCGACCACGGCCGCGGCCGGATCGTCGGCGTGCGGAGTTTCGGCAAGGGCTCGGTGCAGATGATCATTCCCTTGGACGAATCCAATGCCGGCGTAAAGCTGACCACGGCCAAGTTCTATTCGCCCAGCGGGCGGCCGGTGAGCGGCGTGGGCGTCACGCCGGACGTGTTGGTGCCGCCGGTGCGGATGGTGGCCAAGCCGATCGACGGCAAATTGCCCGCCAGCGAGGATGCCATGTACATGGCCGCCTTGCAGGAAGCCCGCGGACTGACGCAGATGCTTCAGGCGCGTAGCGGGCTGTAGGCTTGCGGCGACCATGAACCACGTCGAACGCTTCCGCGCGGTGATGAACTTCCAGCCGGTCGATCGGCTGCCGCGCTGGGAATGGGCCATGTGGTGGGACAAGACCATCGAGCGCTGGCGCGGCGAAGGGCTGCCCCGGGAACTCGAGAGCGTCTTCGACATCGCCCAGCACTTCGGCCTCGATCCCTACCAGCAGTTCTGGTTCTCCACCACCGATCCGACGATCGCCGCCGTGCAACATCACGTGGAAGGGATCGTCTCGAACATGGACGACTACCTGCGGGTGCGTCCCGACCTTTTCCCCGATCACCGTGGGGCCATCGAGTCGATGCGTCCCTGGGCCGCCCGGCAGGCACGCGGCGACGCCGTGGTGTGGATCACGCTGGAGGGCTATTTCTGGTTTCCCCGCACCTTGATGGGCTTTACGAAGATCAGCCTGGCCTTCTACGACCAGCCGGAACTGCTGCACCGCATGAACCAGGACCTGACCGACTTCAACCTGCGGATTCTGGAGCAGGTTGCCGGGTCGTGCGTGCCGACGTTCGTCACCATCGCCGAGGACATGTCGTATAACCACGGGCCGATGATCTCCGAGGGGCATTTTCGCGAGTTCGTCGCCCCGTACTATCGCCGCCTGGTGCCGCGTTTGCAGGAACTGGGGGCGATCGTGCTGGTGGATACCGATGGCGACCTCACGCAAATGGTTCCCTGGCTCTTGGGCGAAGGCATCCAGGGCGTGCTGCCGCTGGAACGCCAGGCGAAGGTGGACGGCATGGCCCTGCGGAATCGCTTTCCCACGCTGCGGATGGTGGGCCACTACGACAAGATGGTGCTCAATCGGGGCGAAGCGGCCATCCGCGGCGAGTTCGAGCGTGTGCTGCCGCTCATGCGTAGCGGCGGCTTCATTCCCAGCGTGGATCACCAGACCCCGCCCGGCGTTTCGCTCGCCGAGTATCGCAGCTACCTTTGCCTGCTGGGGGAATACTGCGGCAGCTAAGCGACGCCCGTCTCCCTCTCGGAGAGGGGTACAGCCGCCGGCAGCAGCACGCGGAAGTACGTGGAGCGAAATACCTTGCCGCCGTCACACTAAGGGGAACGCCGTCTGTGGCGTTCCTGTTCGGCACAAGATATGTTGGATTGATCGCGGCCAACATCACTTCCCCCCCGCCCCTGAACGGTCACCGACTTGGCAACTATGTCTACCACACTCCTGAGCCTCTTCGTGCTGATTTCAGTCACTCCGAGCCCGCAGAGCTGGCCGCAGTTCCGCGGGCCGACGGGCGACGGCATCAGCCAAGCAACCGACTTGCCCGTTTCCTGGACCGAAACCCAAAACATTGCCTGGAAGGTGGCCCTGCCAGGCCGGGGGCGTTCCTCGCCGGTTGCCGCGGACGGTCGGCTGTGGATGACGATGGCCATGGAGCGAGGCGTCCGACGCATGCAAATCGGGCCCGACGACATGCAAGTGGCCGAGCACGTGTCGCCGGGGGCCGTCTGCGTCCGCCGCAGCGACGGCCGCTTGCTCTGGCACGTCACCCTCTTCGAGATTGACAAACCGGACCCGGTCCATTGGCTCAACTGTTGGGCCACGCCGACGCCGGTGGTCGACGCGGGCCGGCTGTACTGCGATTTCGGCACCTTCGGCACTGCCTGCCTGGACGCCCAGACCGGCCAAGTCGTTTGGAAGCGGCGTCTGCCGCTGGACCACCAGAATGGTCCCGGCAGCTCGGCGACCCTTTGGCGCGACGCGCTGATTCTCATCCGCGACGGCCGCGATGCGCAGTACGTCACGGCGCTGGACAAGAAAACCGGCCACGAGCTTTGGAAGACCAACCGGCCGCCGCTCAGCGGCGACCGCACCGACATGAAAAAGTCCTACTCGACGCCGCTGGTCATCGAGGAGGGTGGCTCGCCGCAAATGGTCGTCCCGGGGGCGCAATGGGTGGCCTCCTACAACCCGGCCTCGGGAAGAGAGATTTGGCGGGTTCGCCACGGCCTGGGGTTTTCCCTCGTGCCGCGCCCCGTCTTTGGCCATGGCCTGGTCTACATCTGCACCGGTTACTTCGTACCGCAGCTCTGGGCAATCCGCGTCGACGGCCACGGCGACGTGACCGGCACGCACGTGGCGTGGCGAGCTACCCGCCAGGTGCCGACCCTCTCCTCGCCGATCGTGGTGGACGATGAGCTGTACTGGATTTCCGACGTCGGCATCGCCTGCTGCGTGGACGCCCGGACCGGCAAGCTCCATTGGCAGGAGCGATTGGGCGGCCGCTGCCTGGCGTCGCCGATCTACGCGGCCGGCCGGCTCTATTTCTTTGGCGAGGAGGGCAAAACGACGGTGTTGAAGGCGGGCAAGCAGTTCGCGCGATTGGCCCAGAACCGACTCGAAGGCCCTCTGATAGCCACACCGGCTATCCTCGGCGGGGCTATTTTCCTGCGGAGCGACGCCCATCTGTTTTGCATCGAGGGGCGTTCATCGCCATAAACGATTCCCCACTTGACGGCCCGTCGCCATCGGGTAGACTAACGTTGGTTTCAGCATCTCGGAACACGGTGCAAGTCCGTGGCTGTCCCGCAACTGTAAACGGCGAGGCGTGCTCCGTTTGGCCCCGCGCCGGCCACTGCCGCGACCCATCGCGGTGGGAAGGCCCAGAGCCGCCTGCGACCCGTGAGCCAGTAGACCTGCTGAAGCCGGAGTTGCTCGCGAATCTGATGGTAAAGGGTTCCGGCGGACGCTCGGCGTCTGTCGAGACCCTTTTTTTATTGGTTCCCACACTCGAAATAGGAGAAACACTATGAAGCAAACGAAAAAAGCGGTGATCGCCTATCGCAAGACGTGCCCGGCCAAGGGCACGGGGCTTTCGCACTACATCCTGATGGATAAGAAAGCCAAGTGATGGCGCGTGCACCGAAGCAAACCGCGACCGGCGTGGCGGCCCCCTCGCGGGGCCGCTACGTCGGCACGGGCAATGGACCGGCCTTTCAGCCCATCGACATCGGCCACCCCGACTACGTGGCCCTCATCGAGCCCGACACGGCCTTTTGGGCCCTGGTCGAGCGGGACAAGCTGGCCGACGTGGCCCTCGGCGGCGACCTGCTCAAGGCCTATCGCAAGAAGGCCGCCCAGTTCGCCAAAGAAATGGACATGCTGCGCTTCGGGCTCAAGCCGTCGGCCGTCTATTTTAATCCGACCGAGCGGTGCAACCTGAACTGCGTCTATTGCTACATTCCCGAGAAGATGCGCCGCAAGGGACAGCACATGTCCCAAGCGCAACTGGTCGAGGCGCTTCAGATTCTCAAGCGATACTTTCGCACCACGGTGCCCAAGGGCTTGCTGCCGCAAATCGTCTTTCACGGGGCCGAGCCGCTCTTGAACCGCGAGGCCGTGTTCGCCGGCATCGAGCAGTTCAGCGACGATTTTCGCTTCGGCGTGCAGACCAATGCCACGCTGCTGGACGATTCGGCCATCGCCTTTCTACGCGAGCACGACGTGAGCGTCGGCATCTCACTCGATGCGCCGACGGCGGCAATTGCCGATCGCACGCGGGCCACTTGGGAAGGCCGCGGCGTCTACCGGCAAGTCGTCGAGGCCATGGAGCGGCTCAAGGACTATCCGGCCTGGAGCGTCATTTGCACCGTGTCCCAGGAAAATCTGCGGCACCTCGGCAAGCTGGTCGATTTTCTGCACGAGCACGAGGTTCCCACCTGCCTGATGAACATTCTCCGCTGCACGTTGCCGCAATCGCGGAACGTGAAGCCGGACGACGCCACGGCGGCGAAATACTTCCTGCAGGCGCTCGATCGCACGTACGAGCTGTACCAGAAGACGGGGCGGAAGCTGATCGTGGGCAATTTCGCCAACATCCTGCTGGCCATCGTGGCCCCTGCGGCGCGGCGGCTGATGTGCGACATCTCGCCCTGTGGCGGCGGGCGGTGTTTCTTCGCCCTGGCCCCCAACGGCGACCTGTTCCCTTGCAGCGAGTTCATCGGGCTGCCGTCGTTCCGCGGCGGCAATCTGTTTAGCGACGATCTGCCCGCCGTGCTGCAGAGCGAACCGTTCCGCAAGGTCACCGGCCGCAAGGTGGAAGAGATCGAGCCCTGCCGGCACTGCGCGATCCGCCATTTTTGCGGCTCGCCTTGTCCGGCCGAGGCCCACGAGATGAACGGCGGCATGCAGCAGGTCGGTGCGTTCTGCGAATTCTACGAAGAGCAGGTCCGCTATGCCTTCCGGCTGATCGCCGACGAGAAGATCGGCGACTATCTATGGGACGGCTGGGACAAGGACATGCAAGAGACGTTCGCCATGAGCTGAGGCTGGTGGCCGATTTGCTTGCTGGCCGTCCGACCCGCGGATAGAATCGAAGCCATCGTCGGGCGAGCGCTGTAGGGAACGGCCGCAGTGCCGTTCCGAACGTCGCGGAATGCCGCGGAGGGCGTTCCCTACAGGTCTGCTACCCCGACGTTGCCCTCCTAACGCGAACACCGATAAAGGAGCATGTCCCATGTCCAAGAGCCTGATCGTTCGTTTTTCTGCGGTGTTGGTGGCGATGGCTTGCGGAGCCGCCGGGGCCACTGCGGCGTCGGCGGCAACGCCCGAAAGCAAGGCCGAGCATGACGCCCGCATGGCCTGGTTCCGCGAGGCGAAGTTCGGCCTGTTCATCCACTGGGGCGTGTATTCGGTGCCCGCCGGCGTGTGGAAGGGGAACACCAGCTACGGCGAGTGGTTCCTCGAACAGACGAAAATGCCCGTCTCGCAATACGAGAAGTTCCGCGACCGCTTCAATCCGGTCAAGTTCGACGCCAAGCGTTGGGTGGCCATCGCCAAGCAGGCCGGCATGAAATACATCGTCATCACCAGCAAGCACCACGACGGCTTCGCCATGTTCGACACGAAGCTCGGCGACTGGGGCATCACGTCCACGCCCTTCCATCGCGATCCGATGAAGGAGCTGGCGGCGGCCTGCAAGGAGGCGGGCCTGAAGTTCTGCTTCTATCACTCGATCATGGACTGGCACCATCCGGATTACGTGCCGCGCCGCCCCTGGAACGACGTGGCCCGCAGCCACGGCGAGCCGGACTTCGACCGCTACGTGCAATACATGAAGGGGCAGCTCAAGGAGCTGACGACCAACTACGGCCCGCTGGGCATTCTCTGGTTCGACGGCGAATGGGAGAAGACCTGGACCCACGAGCGCGGCAAGGACCTGTACGACTACGTCCGCGGCTTGCAGCCCGACATCATCGTCAACAACCGCGTGGGCAAGAATCGTGAGGGGATGCAAGGCCTCAGCAAGGGCAAGGAGATCGTCGGCGACTACGGCACGCCGGAGCAGGAAATTCCGGCCGGCGGGCTACCCGGCGTGGATTGGGAATCGTGCATGACGATGAACGATCATTGGGGCTACAACAAGCACGACCAGCACTGGAAATCGTCGGCCGAGATGATCCACATGCTCATCGACATCGTGAGCAAGGGGGGCAACTATCTGTTGAATGTCGGGCCGACCTCGGAGGGTCTGATTCCCGAGCCCAGCGTCGAGCGGCTGCAGGAAATCGGCCGCTGGATGAAGCAGAACGGAGAGTCGATCTACGGGGCCACGCCGGGGCCTTGGCCCAAGACGCCCGGTTGGGGCCGCGTGACGGCGAAGCCGGGCAAGCTTTATCTCCACGTTTTCGGCTGGCCCAGGAGCGGAAAATTGGTGCTGCCGGTAGTAACCGGAAAGAAAATCACAGCGGCCTACTTGTTGGCTGCTGCGGATCGCACCCCGCTGGTGGTCGTTGCCGACAGCTATCACACCGACGTGACGCTGCCGGCCGCGGCCCCCGATCCCGTGGCCACGGTGGTGGTGCTGGAAACGCGGTAGCGAAAATTGTTCATTGTTGGGGCGGCAGTGTAACTGCCACGCCAACATGCTGTCGTGTAGCCTTTCGGGGTCGTAATCCCCAAGGAGCATTTTCCATGCGATATCGTGTGGCAACCTTGGTGCTCGCCGCGATTGCGTCTGCCGCCGTTCCATCTCCCTGCACGGCCGGCCAACCACTCCCGCTCGACCTGAAGGGTACGCGGGTCCTCGTTTGTGCGAGCTACTTTGACCTGATGAACATTCCGGCTGTGCGCCGGCTGCAGGCGGCCAGGGCGGAGGTGCGGCCCGGAGACCTGGCGACCCTGTCCTGGGATGTCGCCCGGAACTATCACCTGATCATTGCGATCGACGAGCCACCGGCAAAGAAACCGGGCGGCGGAGCGGAGCCCGTCGAGGCGCTGGCACGATTTGTGAAGGCTGGCGGCGGCCTGCTCTTCTTCTGCGCCTTTACGTCGGCCAAGGATGATGTGAATCGATATCTGGCCCCCTTCGGCGCGGCCTTGCAACGGGAGTTCCTGCAGGACCCGCAACATGCCTTCAAGTGTCCCACCGGCTTCAACCTCCCCTATGCCTACACGGAGAATATCGCCGGCGGTCACCCCGTCACCGAGGGCGTCAAGGGCATCTGGTATAACGCCGACGTGGAATGCCTGCACACCAGTGCCATTGACGTGTCGCACGAGTGGCAGCTCCTTGCTTCCGGCGAGGCCTCGGCCACGACCTTCGGCATCCCGGGCGGGCTGCTTCAGGGGAGCGCGGTCAACCCACAAGACGTCCGGCCGGGCAAGTTCCAGCATTCGCCGCCCATCCTGGCGGCACGGCAGTTCGGTGCTGGCCGGATCGTCTTTACCGGCATCTCGCCCATGGAAGCGTTTTACGGGCAGAACCTGCCGGCCTACGGAAACATCTTGATGCAGAACGGCGACGGCCTCCGCAAGAGCGATTTCGGACGGCTGTACCAGAACGCCTTACGATGGCTTGCGGATCGGGCGATGGCCAGCACACTTATCGGGCAGGGAGAGCTGAAGCCGGTCGAAAATTCGTGGAAGAAGGCACAGACCTTCGATTGGAGCAAGGACCTGTTCGGCCCCGATCTCTGCGCCAAACCGGCCCGCGGCGTGATCGGCCTGCACTCGACGCTTTCGGACGGCAAAGCCGTGCCCGAGGCGCTCATCGCCCGGGCCCGGCAAAGCGGCCTGCAATGGGTGGCGTTCACCGAGAAGCTGGAGCTGTTCGCTGCCGGCCCGTGGAAGCCGCGGTCCATCAAGACCGGCATACTGCCCTCGGCCGGCGAACGCAGCGAGACGCTTTCGCCCGACAAGTGGGAGCAACTCCGCAAGATCTGCAAGGCGGCTTCCACCGACGACTTTGCCGTGCTGCCGGGGCTCGACTACGCGGACCATTCGGGCACCCGCTGGGTCGTCTTCGGCGATTTCGAGTGGCCGCCGGAAAAGCTTTTCTCGCCGGACAAGCAGCGGATCGACGATCCGCAGTGGTGGTTCAGCATCAACACGGTGCCGAACGGTCCCTACGACATCGGCCATGCCCCGCTGCGATTCTGGGACCTCTCGCTGTACAATTTCTTCCCCGTCCGCACGGCGCTGGCCGGCAAGACGGTGGACGAGGCGCTGGAGGGCTATCGCTACATGCACGGCGTGCAGGACGATCCCTACCCGATGTCCGTCGCCATGTGTTACGACGAGACCCAAGTTGTCGCGGCCGCGGGCGGGATGTGCAATTTCATCACCCAACAGCAGCCCGGCGACCTGACGAAGTTCTTCCGCGAGCGGGGCTATTATAGCTCCTGGCGCGGCTTTGTCAGCGATGGCCCCCTGGTGACCGACTGGCGGGCCATCAACGCCAGTCGCCAGAGCGGCGGCCGATGGTGGGCCCCGGGAACCGAACAATACAGGCTGAAACTCTCGGTCCACTCCGCCGCGCCAATCACCGACATCCGCATCTACGACGGTCCGGTGCTGCTGCGGCGCTTCCGCCCCAACCGGCTCGCCGTCACCCTCGTCTGGGATCTCCCCCACGACAAGCAGCGGAACCTCGTGGCCGAAATTACCGACGCCGAGGGCCGTCTGGCGATTACCGGCGGGCTGTGCATCCTGGATCATCTCAACTGGCGCTTCATGTGCGGCGACCGCGGCAACTCGATCTGCGACGGCGTGCAGTTCGACGAGACGGGCCCCTACATGACCGGCCCGACAGCGCCGTACCAGCGGAAGATGACCGCTTTCCCGATTGTGGCCGGTTACGGGGAGCACCATTTCAGCATCCTCCCGCCCGAGTTCGATGGCGGCATGCGCCCCGTCGCGATGAACATCACCCCGGCGCTCCAAAGCCCCGGCTACACTTATGCCCCACCGGGCAGCACGCTGGAGTCGCGTATGGGCGTGCCCGTTTGCTCGCGCGACGGCCTGCTGCAACATGACGAGATTATGGGTTACTTCCCAGGCGTGGCCTCGGCTTGGCAGCCCAAGCTGGCCCCGAAGGACATCGACGGCGTCAAGGTCCGCTACCGCTACCTCGACATCACGCCCCGCGCCCACGATCCGGGCGTGCTCCTGGTCGAAGGCTCGCTCACCTTTGAGCGGGCGATGAAATTGGAATCGCTCAACGTGTTCAGCATCTTCCACGGCAGTGAGCCGGGCCGGGGCGACCACTATGCCCTGGTGACCCCCGAGACGAACGTGGCCGGCATGGTCGCCGGCGAGCCGTTCAGCGCCGGCGGGAAGATGGTTCCCGGCAGCTACGGCTGCGTCTTCCCATCGCTGTGGGGCTCCGCAGGGCTGATCGCGCTCGACGAAGGCTACGCGATGGACCTTGGCGTCAGGGCGCCGGGCGTTCATCTCGGCGTGCGGCTGGCCGATATGCCGCGGCAGATGCGGGCGGGCGAAACCTTGCACTATCGGTACGTGCTCCTCCGCGGCCACACGGGAGAACGCCCGAACACGGCCGACTGGGAACGCTTCGTGCAGACGATGGGAGTCCGCGGCCGGCCGGCCTACGAAGTGAACGACGTGAAGGCCGGCCAGGTGAAAGGTCGAAAATTCCTTCTCGAACTCGTGCCGGCCGAAGGGGCCTTCGTGGGAACGGTCACGCCGGCCGATCTGCCCATCCGCCTGCCGGTTCGTGTGGCCGCGATGAATCCCAACTGGACGTTCGGCTGGTTCGATCTCGACCGCAAGGAGTGGCATCCCAGCGCGATCGATTGCGACATCCGTCACGGTTTCTTTACGCTGGACACGCGTCGCGGCAAGCATCGCCTGTTTGCCGGCCATCCGGTGTTGGCCGACGACCCCACGGTGCGGATGGCTGTCTTTTCGGACGGCAAGTCCGTGGTCCGCGCGACGTTAAACAACGTAGGCGACGCGCCGCGGTCGCTCGTGGTTCGCCTGAACCCGGCCCTCGGCACGGCCCCGCCGCAGCGTCTCGATTTGTCCCCCGGCGAGCTGAAGGAAGTGAAGTTCCTCATTCGAATGTAGGGGACTATTGCCTCCGTGGCGTTCCCTCAGCCAGAAAAAGCTGCCGGCGCGCCGTCACTCTCACTTCTCGCCCACCAGCTCGTCCGGCACTGCCGCGCGAAGGTCGGGCAGGCGGAAATAGGTCATCCGGCCGTTCGGGTCGGGGAACTCGGTGAGCTTGAGCGACAGCTCGAAGCCCTGCGGAATGTTGAACCCGTCCGCCGTGGCTCTGACGGTGCAGGCCACGTCGCCGGGCCGGGCCGCGCCGTCGCCCGGCACTTCCTTGAGAGTGGCCGGATCGATGGTGACGAGCGAAGCGCGGCAGGTCCAATCCTCCTTGCGCTCGACCAGGCTTTTTTGCGTGCTCGGATTGAGGCAAAAGACCAGCGGGCCGCGCATCACGGCCGCCCGGCCTGCTTGACGCTTCCGGCCGGCCACCAACCGCAGCTTCATGGGCAAGTCGAGCGTTACCCGATCGCCCGGGCCCCAGTGCCGCTCGATGCTGAGAAACTGGCCGGCCACGATCGGCTTCTCCCACCGCTTTCCGTTGACGGCCACGCTGGCCTGTTGGCACCACCGCGGAATTCGCAGTTGCAGCGGGAAAGTGGCTGGCTGGGACGGATCCAATCGGATCACGACGCGGCCCGAGGTGGGATAATCGGTCTCCTGCCGCGCCTTTAATTTCAACCCGCCGTCGAGCGTCACCGTGGTCTCGGACGGTGTGTAGAGATTGACGGCCAGACCGCTGCCCGCGCGGTAGTAGACCATCGTCGGCAGGTCGGCCACGATGCGGCGGTAATTGCCGGGGCAACAATAGTTGTCCTCGGGATAATACTTTCGCTCGCCTTCCATGGGCACGAAATAGCGAATCCGCCGGCCGTCGGGCGACTGGGCGGCAAACAGGGCGTTGTAGATCGTCCGCTCGATCAGGTCGCCGTAGCGCGGATTGCCTTCCAGCCGCAGCAGGCTGTCGTAGAGGCGAAGCTGGTAGGCCGTCGAGCAGGTCTCGCCCAAGGCCCCGTGGCCGTCCTGGTCGTCGGTCCAAATTTCGAACACGCCCGCGGCGCCGGTGATGGTCATGCCGTCCTGGGCGGTCAAAAAATGCGCGGCCCCGCGGCTGAGCCGCAACAGCTTCTCGTCCGGCTGGATGCGGCAGAGTTCCAGTTGCGCCAGGCAGCGGACGAGATACGAATAGGAATGGCCTTCGAGCGGTTCGCGGCGGCCGATAACAATGCCCGTCTGCCAGTCGGGCAGGGCTCGGTCGCGGACGCAGAAATCGAGATAGCGGCGGTCGCCGCTTTCGCGATAGAGCGCCAGCAGCGTTCGCTCGACGCCGGTGAGTGCCACGCTGGTGGCCCAGTGGTATTTTTCCGGCCAGTCGGCCGGCTTTTGCGCCCAGCGGCCGAGGATATAATCGGCCGCTTTGCGGGCGGCCGCCAGGCTGCGCTGCTGGCCGAAGTAATGATAGTCGCTCGTCAGGGCGTAGATGATGTAGCCCATCTCGTGAATGTCCCACAGGCCCCACATGCGGTTCGGGGCCGCCATCGCGCCGATATAGCCGTCAGGCTCTTGGACCTTGATCGTTTGCTCAACCAGCCGCTGTTTGAAGGCGATCACTTTCTGATCGTGGGTGTAGGCGGCCAGGCGGACGGCCGCATCGAGCAGTTTGCCCAGGCCGGTGTAGCCTTCGTGAGTTTCCTTGGTGCGAAAGGGCGCAAGGAAGTTCTTGTCGGCATCCAGCACGAGCAGGTTGTTCTGCACGGTGACGTCGATGCGGCGGCCGATCTCGCCCCCCACCTTCACCTGCCGGAGATCAAGGGCCTTGAGTGCATCGTCGCCGGCCGAAGCCGCGTTTGACATTACGGAGCCAAGCATCATGGCGGCGACCAATGGCAGGGCGGGGAGTGTTCGGAAAGCGATCTTCATGGCAGGCAAACTCCAACGGAAAGTCGGCAGGGGAAGGTTGACAGCGGGAAATCTTACGCAACATTCTAGCCGAGCCGCGCGGCCCCCGCCAGCGCGGCGGATGTGTTTGTGGCAGATGTCCGTCGCCGTAGCCGGGAACTTAGGATCGGCGAATCAATTACTGTCGTACTCCTCACGCTCCGCGTGAGGCCGGGCCGCCACAACCTCACGCGGAGCGTGAGGAGTACATTCCAAATGCGACACTTGTTGATTCGCCGGTCCTTACGGTTTTCCCCCTTCGGCCAGTTGCCGCTCGGCGGCCCGGCAAACCTCGCTGTCGGTCGGGGCCCGCCGGGCCACCTCGGCAAACAACTCGCGGGCGCGATCGGGATTCACCTTGAGCGCCCGCTCGGCACGGGCGTAGATCTGATGACAGCGCTGCATTTCCCGGCAGGACGCGGCCAAGGCCTCGATGTTGGGCACCTTTTCCACGACCTCCAGCCGGGCCTTGGCCTTCACGGCCGACGGCGCGGGGGCAAGCTGCACCGCTTGCCGATAAACCCAGTAGGCGCAGCACGGATGACCGGCCGCCTCGTGCTCAAGGCCGGTCTCCAACAGGGTCTTGGCCTCCGGCTCGTTGAGCACCATGGCGACGGCCGGTTTGTGCCGCTGGTGGTCGACGTGCGTTTTCAGCTTGCCGCCCAAGCTCGGCACGGCTTGGTAGGTGCTCACCAACTGCTGGTACTGCTCGAAGGCGGTCCCCACCGTGGTCTTCCACGCGGCCAGATGCGCGGCGACCAGCGGGTCGTTCTGATTGACGACGAAGTCGCCGGGAGACGGTTCGCCGTGGGGCAGCGTCTCGTCAATTTCGGCTTGCTTGGTGCGGGCCTCGTCGGCCAACAGGTCCAGCCGCGTCTTGGCGGCCAGACTGCTCTCGTTTGAAGGACGCGACATGGCCAACCGGACGTAAAGGCGAACGGCCGTTCGGATGTCGCCGCGGTCGTGGGCCTCGTCGGCCGCCTTCAAACGTGCGGCGGCGTTTTGCGACTTCTCCCACAAGGCCTTCACGGCCGCCGCGGTAGCGCTCTGGGCTGCGGCGAACTGGTTTGCGGCGGTGGCCGCCCGGGCGTAATAGCCGCGCGTCATGGCCGGATAAGCGGCCGAGGTGCCCCGACCCGGGGCACAAACACTGCCGCCTCACGACCCCTCCAAGAGTCCGACGCCAACCACTAAGAGACCGACAGTCGATACCAGCGCGACAAGCCTATGAGTTCGCATCGCCACCCCTCGGTTGGGGAACCAACTCCTTCGATTTGACCAGAAACTGCCAGGGAAGTCAATCATTCGGTCCCGTTGCCAACCGTTGAAAATTGCCAGGAGCCTAATTAGCATAGGAGACATGGAGTAGCTGGGAACTATATGAATGTCCGCCGGTACCACGAGGCAACTCGGCGCTCCGGCGGGGCTTTGCTCTTCTCGCTTGCCGGTCCATCTCCACCATGTCTCGGAACCTCTCAATCCATCGGGGCGTCTGGCCGTTAGCACTGCTCCTGTGCTGTGGGTATGGCGCCTTGCCGGCACTGGCCGACACCGAGGACAGCGAATCTTCGGGCCTCCGCGAGATCGCCGCGATTCAAGCCGAACGCGGCGACGTGGGGGGCGCCAAGAAGACGGTTTGGCTGATCGACGACAAATGGTCACAGATCTGGGGCCTCCGCGACATCGCCATGATCCAAGCGGAGCACAAGGACGTGGCAGGGGCCAAGAAAACCATCTGGCTGATGGGCAACAAAGGGGCCGAAGCGGCGGCCCTCCGCGATCTGGCCGTGATCCAAGCCGAGCAACGCGACGTCGCCGGCGCGCGAAAAACCGTCTGGCTGATGGACGACAAGGCGGCCCAGGCCTCGGCCTTACGTGACATCGCCGCCATCCAAGCGGCGCGGGGCGACGTGGCGGGGGCCAAGAAAACCGTGTGGCTCACGCGAAGGCCGTAACCGGACACCCGATCAGCGATCGTCGCTTGGTTGGGGCGGCAGTTGCACTGCCGATCCCGAGGTGGCCGAGGTAGCAGTACAACTGCCACCCCAACATCCGCTTGTCCCACCCTATCCCTGAAACGCTGTCGTCGGTCAAGGGGTGGTTTGCATGTTTTTGGTGGTTACAATAATGTCGTCTCAGGCGGAGGATAGGGCAACGCAGGGGTGCGACCCGA
>Ga0181520_10007760_pt1 | contig 15623 bp, 12 predicted proteins | sample PEATcosm2014_Bin_29_FD_132451 | JGI IMG/M metagenome (GOLD analysis project Ga0181520, IMG submission 132451) | Peatland microbial communities from MTU Mesocosm Facility, Houghton, MI, USA - PEATcosm2014_Bin02_30_metaG | ecosystem: Environmental > Terrestrial > Soil > Wetlands > Peat | place...
AAACAGTTTCAGTTTGTCAGGAACTACATCGAGGGAAATCCAGTCAGGGCTGGCTTGATTTCCAGTGCGTCACAGTGGCGCTGGTCCACTGCCAATGAAAGATGGCGTCGACATGTTTCCGAGCCATGGCCAATCAGATTCGAGGAGGAGTAGGAAGATCGGCGCGGCGGAGCGCGCCTCCCACATTGCTTTATGTGCATTACGATGACTTGCTGGTTTTTATGGGTTTTAATGTGGGAGGCGCGTTCCATCGCGCCGACAATCCAAGATGACTGATTACAAAATGAACGCCCTTGTTTCAGTAATCATCCCGACTTTCAACAGGCGCACCTTGATATGCGAAACTGTTGATAGCGTTTTGGCTCAGACGCATCGGAATATCGAGGTCATTGTGGCTGATGATGGCTCGACTGACGGTACGGGAGAACTTCTTGAAACCAAGTATTCCGGCGAATCCAGGTTTCGCTGCATCCGACAGGATAATGCCGAACGCGCTGCGGCCAGAAACACAGGCATCAAGGCGGCTCGGGGAGAATACATTGCCTTTCTGGATTCGGACGACCTGTGGCGCCCGAAGAAGCTTGAACGGCAACTTGAATGCTTTGCAAAGAATCCGGCTTTGGTCATGGTGCATTGTGCGTGCTCAACCATTGATGACCATGGACAAACGACTGGACAGCTGTTTTCAACAGAAACGGATTCGATGCCGGAGGGGTTCATCTTTGAACAATTAGTCTGCTGGAATGCGGTCGGCGCAGCCACGCCTGTAGTCCGTCGTGAACTGTTCGATCGCATAGGTCTATTCAATGAGGATCCCCGTGTTTTATGTTTTGAAGATTGGGAGATGTGGACGCGGATTGCAGCGTTGGGCCCGGTCGGTTATGTGCGAGAGGCCCTGGCTTCGTACCGCGTTCACACTGGGAATACATATCATCCACCGGACAGAATAGGCTATACAGCTTTCTTGGACGGGATTATTGCCACAGTGCCAAAGGCACAGCGCAGAGTGGCGCGTGTTGCCTGCGTGGAACATTATTGGAGGCTTGCAGCGCAAAGCTGCAAAGCCGGCAAAAGATTCGAGTCCCTCTTGACTGTCTTGCAAGGCGTCTTTCAAACAAGACTATTTCTTCTGCGTTCCGTCCGGCCATACCGTTTTCTGCTTGCGAGGATTATCTTTGGAGAGAAAGAGTATCCGAAGCGAGAGAAGACAGGCATGCAAAAAAGAAGCATATTAATCGTGGCGCAGATGGGCGCTGATCTGACTCATCCGGTATTGTACGGAGCAGACCGTGCCACCGTTGAAATGGGGAAAGCACTTGCCGCTCTGGGTTGGTGCGTGACACTTGCAAGTGTGTCTCGAGAACACGCGGAGTCAGTGTGTGGGCTTCCTTTCCGTGGCTATCCAAGTGACTCCTCGATGGCTGACGATATCAGGGACGGCAAGGCGGACCCTTTTGTCGTGGGAATCTCGCGTGGCGATGTGCTTGTTGCACCAGGCGTCAGAGGCGTTGTGTATCATCATAATCCGTCGTTCGTGGACGGCGGTTTGCCGGCTTGGTGGTACAATCAGAATCGCATTCAGATAGTGTGTGTTTCCCGATTTGCGGCGCAACGGGTGGAAGGACAGGGGATTGCGGCTCAGCACACAAGCGCAATACTGAATGGATTGCGCCTCTCGGATGAGGGCGCTTCTGATGTCTGCCCGGAGAGAGAGAAGCATCAATTGTTATTTGTGGGAAACCCCTTTCATTACAAGGGAATAGATTTGGTAATAGCGGCCTTTCTGGCCATCCGCAAAAGGCATTCGGATGCAACGTTGCTGATCGCGGGCGGCGGTGAAGATGACTGGCGGGAATATCACCATCACGTCCTGAAGCCGGAATGGATCACGGATCAAGGGCATTTAGCGTGGAATGTGATTGAACGGGAAGTCGAAGGTTTGAGATACCTGGGACCAGTTGAGCATAAGGAAGCGATCCGACTTATGAAGCAGTCCTCATTGTTGATTCATGCGTCCCGCGTCGACGAGGCCTGCCCTATTGTTGCTCTTGAAGCGCAGGCGGTCGGTTGCATACCGGTATTGCCGCGTCGCGGCGGATTTATCGAAATCGTGCAGGACGGATTGACAGGGTTTCTCTATGACGACAGCAAGGCCGGTGCTCTGGCGGATGCGGTTTGCGCGTTGTGGGAGAAGCCTCAAGTTGTGGAACAATGTCGCCGACCCGCTTCAGAGTGGGCGCGACAGACATTTTCATGGGAGAAGGCGGCCCGATCTTTTGAATGCGCGTTGGAGAAGGCCCGGCCTTTGTCGCGCCGAGGATATATTGAAGGACGTTTGTGCATGACGTTCCACAATTTTCGCAAGAGGCTGCGAAATGCGCTAAGAAAGAATGTTCCAGGCATGTGGAGAATTATAAAGTGAGCGTTTCCGGCTTTTCTTAATCGCCGCAGATGCTATAAATATCCGATGATCAATACTCAATTCTTAAAGCCAACCCGTATCTCTCACAACTTTCTGAAATGGCATCAGGAATCCGCTTCTGACTGACGAAATGAGATGTAATGCGAGTCGTGCCAGCACCGTTCTCCCTCGCTGTGCTCGGGGTGAACGGTCCTACATTGCGCTTCTCAGTTGTAGTCCTGTTGGTACAGATTTCAACGTATTCTCAGGATGACTAATGCGATAACGAGATGAGAATGATTGGCAAGGGAATAAGTAGGCTTCGCTATTTGTATCGGGTGCTTCGCCATGTTCTTTCAGAATGTGAACGAAGCGACAGCAATGACGAATTGTTCAGAGATGTGTACCGGAATAACAGATGGGGAGGAAAGGATTCTGTCTCAGGAACCGGCTCTGATTTGATTCAAACACAAGTAATTGCAAAAGAAATACCTGCATTATTATTGGAATTGCGAGTCAAGACCATTTTGGATATACCATGCGGGGACTTCTTCTGGATGAGACACGTTAATTTGGGTGATGTTAATTACTTGGGCGCTGATATCGTGCGTGAGATAGTGCAGCGAAACAGGAAGAAACATGGGCAACAAAACCTGAGTTTTAGAAGACTGGATTTACTTAAAGATAAACTGCCGAGGGTAGATCTTGTTCTTTGCCGCGACTGTCTAGTTCATTTCTCATTCAAAGATATCTTTCGGGCACTGGCCAACATTGGCCGTAGCGAATCGACGTATCTCCTAACGACGACATTCCCATCAAGGAATGTCAATTGCAACATAGCAACGGGGAGCTGGCGTGTGCTCAATTTTGAAGTGCCGCCTTTTCATTTTCCTGCACCTCTCAAAGTGATCAATGAGCAATGCACAGAGGAAAATGGCATCTATTCGGATAAGGCACTCGCTTTGTGGAGGATCACAGACATCAGACAAACAATTAACAATGGAATAGATAGGAAACATGTCGAAAGGCGGCATATTGATCGTGGCGCAGATGGGTGCAGTTCTTGCGCAGCGGATCCTGCATAAGGAAAAGCGCACCACGGTTGCAATGGGCAAAGCGCTTTCGCGCTCGGTTGGCGAGTAATGGCGGTCGGATATGACGACGCCATGAAGACAGTCATCCTGCGGAATTCATGGCGTTTAACTTGAGGAATTAAGGGCAATATTACAATGCCATACATCTATCTGGCGGAAGCTAATCTCGCATCCGACTTCGGAGCTGTGCGATTGTCTTTGCATTCTTTATGCGCTTGGTGTTCAAGGTCTTTACTGTGCCTTGGCGTAGTCTTTGTCTTTTGCGTTGCGCAGATGGTCATCGCCGGGGATGTTGCGCAGGTCGCAGACACGAATAAGGTGGCGGTTTCGAGTTCGCAGGTGACAAACAATCTGACGATCGATCTCCGCGGCGTGAAAATGGAGTTCGTGTGGATACCGGCTGGCGAGTTCATGATGGGCAGCCCTGAAACCGAGCGGGACCGGCAGGACAACGAGATGCTGCACAAGGTCTCGATCAGCAGGGGAGTCTGGATGGGGAAATACGAGGTCACGCAGGAACAATGGGAAATCATGATGGGCAGGAATCCCGGCTCTTTTAACGGCAAGACACGGCCGGTCGAGAAGGTGAACTGGGACGATTGTCATGAGTTCATCGCAAAACTAAACGCATCTCAAGCGAAAGTGAAAGGGCTCGTGTTCCGCTTTCCGACCGAGGCAGAGTGGGAATATGCCTGTCGCGCCGGCACGACGACGCGCTACTATTTTGGCGATTCGGAAGATGATTTGCATTATTACGGAAACTACTGCGATATGTCGTGTTCGATCGAGATGGGGCAGCGTGATGCGCGGTATGACGATGGTTACAGTAATACAGCGCCGGTGGGTTCATATAAGCCCAACAAGTTCGGTCTTTACGACATGCTTGGAAATGTTTGGGAGTGGTGCGAGGATTGGTACGCGCCATACCCGGCAGGCGCTGTGACCGATCCATTGCAGACCCAGCCCACCGTGGGCACAAGGGTCTTTCGCGGCGGCGGCTGGTCGAACGCTCCGGGGATGTGCCGTTCGGCGCGCCGTGGACAAATCAATCCCGATATGAGATCACCCGACACAGGGCTGCGCATGGTGATGAGCGCTCAGCAGTCTGAATAGATGCTCGATTGCGAATGAAACAGAGAAAAAGCATGCAATTTCTGATGCTCAAGTATGGAATGTATTGTTTTATCTGAGTCCATCTGCGTTGATCGGCGGTTGCATGGAATTGGAAAGGGAGTTTCAGCAGATGAACGGGGATGAATGGCATACGTGTTAAGTTAAGAAACAGATGAACATTGAACATCCAACGCCCAACGCTCAACATCGAAGGAAATCCGAACTTCGACGTTCGATGTTCAGTGTTCGATGTTGGATGTTCAACAGCATTATTGCTCCGTCACAACATACTTTCAATAAACGGCATAGCAGTGGTTGCAGCAATGTCTAACTTAAGACCAATGGGATGAACGGGAAGACATCAAATCGCAAAGTGCTGGGCGTCACCGAGATCACCCGTCTCATCAAGACGATACTCGAAGGCGAGATCGGCGAAGTCTGGGTCGAAGGAGAAATGTCAAATCTCAGGCAGCCTTCGTCAGGGCACTGCTACTTCACGCTCAAAGACGAAACCGCTCAAATCCGCGCAGTCCTCTTCAGGGGCAACCAGGTCGGAATGAAATTTCGCCTTAAGGATGGATTGCTCGTCCGTGTCTTCGGCGAAGTGAGTGTGTACGAGCGTAGCGGCGACTATCAAGTCATCGTCCGGCAGATCGAGGAAGGGGGCAAAGGCGCGCTACAGGCTAAATTCGAGGCGCTCAAGGAGAAGCTGCTCAAGGAGGGACTGTTCGACGAATCGCGCAAGAAAGCGATCCCTCTGCTTCCCCGGCACATCGGCGTCGTCACGTCGCCGACTGGCGCTGCAATCAAAGATATTCTAAAGGTGATATCCAGGCGATTCTCCAATCTTCACGTGGTTATCGCTCCGGTCAAGGTGCAGGGCGATGGCGCGGCGGAAGAGATTGCAGCGGCAATTGACTTGATGAACGAGCTTGGCGGCTTCGATGTTTTGATCGTCGGGCGCGGCGGCGGGAGTCTCGAAGATCTCTGGGCGTTTAACGAGGAGATAGTAGCCAGGGCAATCGCCAGATCGGGAATACCGGTTATCTCGGCAGTTGGTCATGAGATCGATTTCACAATCAGCGACTTTGTGGCCGACCTGCGGGCGCCGACTCCATCCGCTGCCGCCGAAATGGTTGTGGGAAGAAAAGACGCATTTGAACGGCAGTTTGACGAGACGCGCCGGAGAATCGTAAGGGCAATGCGGGAAAGCCTCCTGAGAGCGAGGCATTCGCTACAGTCGGCGGCGGGGAGTTACGTATTCAGGGAACCAAGGAATCTTGTGCGACAATATCTCCAGACCCTGGATAACCTCGGCATGCGGATGAGACACGAGTTGCAAGGAGGACTAGGCACGGGACGGCAGCGACTCGACGACATCGGGTCGAGAATGCGCCACCGGATGCTCGTCAGCGGGCAATCGTGGCGGATGCAGATTGGGAAGTTCGAGGCGCAATTGAAGGCGCTCAATCCGTTGGCGGTTCTCGGGAGGGGTTACAGCGTTACCAGCGACGAGAACGGTAGGATTGTGCGCCGGGTTGCGGATTTGAGGACTGGACAGAAGTTGAGCACACGGGTAGAGGAAGGCACATTCGAATCGGAGGTTATATCAAGCCATGACAACGGTTAAGACAGACAGGAAGATTGCCAGGCCGGAAGAGAAAATCGGCTTCGAGAAGGCGATGGAAAGGCTGGACAAGATAGTCGGCGAAATGGAAAGCGGTTCATTGACTCTTGAAGAAATGATTTCCAGGTTCGAGGAAGGTCAATCGCTCATCAAGTTTTGCGGGGAGAAGCTCAACGAGGTCGAGAAGAAGGTGGAGATGCTTGTCAAAAAAGGCGACGAGATAACCACGGAAGCGTTCGGCGGGGAAGATGCGGAAGAAAGCGAGGATGTTTCTCCGTCGTCGGAGTCGGGGAACAGGAAACGGCAGGACGAGAGCGAGGAGAAGGACTTGTTCTGATTGACGAATGAAGCGGTTTTGATGTAATGTCAGGCATCGATTTTTGACGGAAGGGGCGCATCACACATGGCTGAAATTACGCTTGAAAAAGCATCTCCAAAGGCAAAGACGCTATTTAACAAAGGCTTCTCCGCTTTCGAGCGGGGGAATCTCGATGTCGCGATAGATCTGCTGTTTCAGTGCGTCGAGACTGAACCAGAGTTTCTGAAGGCGCGCAGGTTTCTGAGAGGCGCCGAGATCCAGTTGTTCAAGCAGAAGAAACCTGGCGCGATGACCCATCATCTTATCTTCGCCAAGAATCTGCCTGCATATGGCAAAGGCAAGATGTTGCTGAAGAACGGGAAGGGCGTCGAGGCGCTTCTTGTTGCGGAAAAGCTACTGAGACAAGACCCTCTCAATCTCGAATTCATTAAGTTGTTTGCCGACGCAGCGGAGGGTGCAAGCATGCCCGATGTTGCGACACAGACGCTCGAAATAGCCAAAGACCATTATCCTGACAATATACAGATCGGCAGACTGCTGGGGGAATCCTATCAGAGGGCAGGTAAAAACAAACAGGCGCGTGACATTTTCGAGAGGCTCTCCGAATTGGCGCCCAACGATCCCACGATCATCAGCGATTTGAAGAACGCCATGGCGATGGACAGCATGAGCAGGGATGGCTGGCAGGATGCGAAGGACAAGGGCGGAAATTATCGCGAGTTGATCAAAGATTCAAAGGAAGCTGCATTACTTGAGCAGGAAGCTAAGTCGGTCAAAACGGAGAATGACGTGAAAGATTTGGTCGCCGAGACCCTTATCAAGATCGAGGCCGAACCTAATAACATGAACTACTACAGGTCGCTGGCGAGGCTCTATGCTCAAGACAAGAAGTTTGATGACGCGATAGGCGTCCTGACAAAAGCGCTGGAGGTGGCGAAGGGAGATCCGGAGATTGACACGTCATTGAGCGCGACGCGGAGTCAGAAATTGGACCATGAAATTGCCACGCTCAGAGAGGCTGGCGACAATGAGGGAGCGGACGCGAAGGAGGCGGAGAAGCTGCAATTTCTCTTCGACGATCTCCAGGCGAGAGTCGGTCGTTACCCGAACGATCCGAAATTGCGCTATGACTGGGGCGTCATGCTGTATGAGAACGAATACGTCACCGAGTCCATCGGGCAGTTCCAGGTTTCCCAGAAGAATCCAAGGTACAGGACTGGCTCGTTTTATTATCTTGGGCTTGCCTTCAAACAAAAAGGCCAATACGACATGGCCAAGGAGCAGTTCGAGAAAACGCTGCCTGATCTTCCGACAATGGACCTGATGAAGAAGAACGTCCTTTACGAACTGGGCGAAGTGTTGGAACTCATGGGCCAGCATGAAAAAGCGCTGGATTCCTACAAGCAGGTCTATCAAGCCGACATAAGTTTCCGCGACGTTACCAGCAAGATAGAGGCTGGATACAAGAAATAATTCATCCACGATTTCGTAATGCTTCAGTTTCAGAGTGGCCTCCTTGCTGTAGCCGCGCCTGATACGGCTCGGACCGCGTCTTATCAGACGCGGCTACGTTGCGACCGCCCGGTAACTGAGGGACCCGCGATTTTCCCCACAACCCTTGACTTTTCGCATTCATTATGATACGTTCAAAACAAATTGAACGTAGGTTTTGTCCACATTTCCGGACGGTTGGCGCATAATTAATGGGTACGGAGTGTGTCTGGTTCCATGATGTTTCTCGATATGATCCTTTCCTGGGCGACTTTTACTCTGGTCGCCTCTGCAGTGCTCGTTTCCCCGTGGCTCTTTGGAGCCTGGGAAGTATGGTGGTTCTGGCCCTTTGTCGTCTGCATTTTTATGGCCATCGCATTGTTTTCACTGAGACTCCTGATCCGTGGATTTGCCGGGGTATCGTTGGCTGTAAAAAAAGGAGAACTGGCATCCCAAGCCTATCTGGATGCGATGACAGAACAGGATGCGACAAACGGGCGTTTGAAAGTTTTGTGCGTTACAAGTTTCTTGATTTTTCTGGCATATGTTGTCGCGCGTTTTCTTCACGCTGAAGTCGTGATGGATGCGCAACGAAGTCTTTTGCTGTTTCTGTCTACTTTCCTGCTCGGGGTTACAATCGTATTCGGCTTCGACAACGATAAGAACAGGTTATTCCATCGGTTGATTCTAATTGATTTGCTGTTGATCGGGCTCTACGGAGTGATCAACCACATAGGTTGGCATAACAAACTGGTAATGTGGGCTGATGGATATCCGCAGTACTTTTTGGATAATCGGGCAACCGGTCCTTATTTCTGTCCGGATCATTTTTCGGGGCTCATGGAGATTGCCTTGTCCCTGGCTCTTGGTTTTCTACTGGCAAGGGAAGTCCGTTGGCAGTGGCGCATGTTTGCCAGTGTCGTGGCGCTTGTGGCTTTCACAGGAATTGTTCTCAGCAAATCCAGAGGTGGCGGGCTGACGGTTATCGTCATGGCTTTTGCAGTCCTTGCCTGTGGATTTTCGCAATGGCCAAGAGTCATCCGCTGGTATCTGAGGGGAGCCGGCGTCGCGCTGCTTATCCTGGTTTTGGGGATCGTTTGCTGCATCGCGACAGCTTATATTGAACGCTTTGCAAGCGCCCGGGAAATGCAGATGGCAAAGGCCAGATCCTTTGCGGAAAACCGGGCGCTTCTGATTGAAGTGATCAGGGAGTCTTCACGTGGACGCATGATTGCTGGAGCGCTGCGCGCGTGGGACAGCTCGCGTCTTCTTGGCATTGGACCGGGCATGCACCAGAATCTTTGGCCACACTTTGCGGCGAGCCCCGATGGCAATCGTGAGCTTGGGAAATGGCCGAGTCTTCTCAACAATGAGTTCCATTCGTATGAAGTTCACTGCGACTGGGTTCAGCTTCTTGAGGAATACGGCATCGTCGGTCTTGTGCTTTTTCTTGTGATGGCTTCAGTAATCTTTGCGATTCTTATGCTTGGTCTAAGACGCGAGCGACTGGAGCGTTTGCATCATAACTGGCAAAGCATTGGCATGGGCTATCATCCTTTGCTGCTTGGCGGTATATTTGCTTCTGTCGCGCTGTTTGTTCATTCATTCGGCGATTTTAATTTGCAGATTCCCGCCACAGTGTGGCTTCTGACGGCGGTAGTTGCCATACCTGTCGCCTGTGTCGTGCGCGACGATCGGCTCTAAGTACTCAGGATGAAAACCATCGTAATCAGCGATTTGCATCTCGGATCCAAGTTTTGCCGATACAGCCAACTGTTGAACTTTATCCGGAATTTACCACCGGATTGCAATCTGGTGCTGAACGGCGACACGGTTGATCGCTGGCAGTCGCGCTTCCACGAGGAGCACAGTCCGGCATTGGAGTTGTTGGTTGCCGAGTCGTTTAAAAGACAAGTGGTATGGGTGCAGGGAAATCACGACAAGCGTTTTGTGTTGCGAAACAAGGGGATGATCGAATTCAAGCCGTCGCATTGTCTTGGAAATCAATTGTTCATATCGCACGGTTATGATTTTGACGGAGTGATGCCGCTGGGCAAGGCCTTCATTTTTGTTTTCAGATACATGCATCACTTGCGCATCAGGTTTGGAGCGGAAGCCATGCACGTCGCGTTCTACGCCAAACGTTTCCGTCGTCTCTACGAAGTGTTGAGGACGAATATCAGGACAAACGCAACCCGCTACGCACAGGAAAGAGGTTTTGGCGCGGTTACCTGCGGTCACACCCACTACGCTGAAGACATAATGGTTGACGGGATCAGATACATTAATACGGGCGCGTGGACGGAAGAGCCGATTTTCTATCTTGATGTGACGGAAAATGACATGAAACTTGTCAAGTTCATGGGATAAGCTCCAAGGAGAGAGTATGGACCAGCAATCTGAAACAAAGAGGAAGCCTATGGCCCAATCGGAATGTGACCGTGTCGCCCGGCGCATGGTTGAAGCCATGGGTCATGCGACGCAGTCATTCGGGGTGGGGCGTGTGCTGGGGCAGATTTTTGCATACCTCTATTTCAGCAGGGTGGCCCAGTCGCTGGACGATATGACGGCGGCACTGGGGATCAGCAAAGGCAGCGCCAGCATGGGCGTGCGCCAGCTTGAAGCCTGGGGGGCCGTCGACAAAATATGGGTGAAAGGCGACCGCAAGGACTACTATCAGGCAAAGGACGCGTTCGGCAGAATAATCAAAAATGCTCTTGTTGACCTTGCCGGGAAAAAGATGGAAAGTTCGGCTGGTCTTCTTGACGAAGTGGAGACGCATCTGAAAAAGAAAAGCGTAAAGGATGGGAAATTGTCCGAGGAAGACAATTTCATCAGGGAGCGCATAGAGAAAATTCAAACATTCCAGAAGAAAACCCAGGAGATGTGGAACAGCGCGATTCTGCAAATGTTCTTAAGGTGAGTACAAATTGAGGAAGGATCACAAAATGGCAAAAAGACAGTATTCTATCAGTCCTGACGGTAGAAAGTTCCCAATTCCTTTGCCCGGCGACTATAAAAAGGAATTTGCGCGGTTGCAGGGAATGGTTTCCAAACAAAAAAAACAAGGCAAAGAAATTGTTGTAGTAATGGGAGTAGGTTTTGTCGGCGCGGTCATGGCCGCCGTTGTCGCCGACGCCACAGACAAGAAGGGAAGACCCGCAAAATTCGTCATAGCCATGCAGAGGTCGAGCCCTCGAAGTTATTGGAAGATACCTTTGCTCAATAGCGGCGTCTCGCCGGTGAAGGCCGAGGATCCTGAAGTTGACATCATAATCAACCGATGCGTCAAAGAGAAGAAGACGCTCGTTGGAACCTTCACATACGATGCGTTGAAGCTGGCCGATGTAGTTGTCGTGGATGTTCAATGCGATTATCTCAAGGAATCCTTCGGCAACTGTCGCACCGGTTCGGCTGACATGGCCGCGTTGGAGGCCTCGATAAAGGTCATTGCAGATAACATCAAGCCGGAGGCTTTGGTTTTGATCGAGACGACTGTGGCGCCTGGAACAACAGAGCATGTTGCCTATCCGATCATGAAAAAAGCCTTCGAGAAGCGGGGCATAGAATCAGATCCTCTGCTTGCGCACAGTTACGAACGTGTGATGCCAGGCCGGAACTATGTCGCTTCCATTCGCGATTTCTGGCGTGTGTGCAGCGGGGTGAACGACAAGGCCAAGGAAAAAGTTGTGGAGTTCCTTCACAGCGTGCTTAACACAGACAAATTTCCTCTGACGGTTCTTGATCGCCCTGTCGAGTCGGAAACCGCGAAGATCATGGAGAACAGCTACAGGGCGACAATACTGGCTTTCATGGACGAGTGGTCTCTATTTGCCGAGCGTAACGGCGTGGATCTGCAAAAGGTGGTAAAAGCCATCAAGGTCAGGCCGACACATTCCAATATCATGTTCCCCGGTCCGGGAGTCGGCGGCTACTGTTTGCCAAAAGACGGGGGATTGGGCGTGTGGGCATACAGGCATATCATGGGCTGGGAGGACGATATTTTCAAAATAACGCCGATGGCCATTGATATAAACGATAAGCGATCGCTGCATGCCGCAGCGCTCACGCGGGACGCCCTTAGAAACATGGGCAAGCAGATTGCCTTGGCCGATGTGCTGCTGCTTGGTGCTGCGTACAGGGAGGATGTCGGTGATACGCGATACAGCGGATCTGAAATAATTGTCCGCAAGCTTACTGAAATGGGCGCGGAGATGAGAGTGCATGATCCTTACGTCGAGCATTGGTGGGAACTTGAAGCCCAGGACACTTATCCGCAGCCGAAGTACAGCTGGGCGCGGTTTTTCACCCGTCAGGAGAGACTCAAAAATCTCCGGGTCGAGCAGGACTTATGGAAAGCGTTGAGCGGGGCTGAAGCCATAATTCTTGCCGCCCGGCATTCGCAATACATGGATCTCGATCCCGATAAAGTGATCAAAGCCGTCGGAAAACCCTGCGCTGTGATTGACTGTTTCTGCATCCTTGACGACAAGAAGATACACCGGTATTTCGAGCTTGGATGCGAGGTCAAAGGAATGGGCCGCGGCCATATTCACAGGATAAAGGAAGAGCTAAATCGTAAGAAGCAGACCTGTCCGCCTGCGTCGTAACGCGCGCTGACAAAATAGGACACGAGAAAATGAAAAGAAAAGTCGCAGTTGTGGGGCTGGGATATGTTGGACTTCCTGTCGCTGTTGCGATGGGCAAAGTTGGAAGAACCATTGGTTTTGATATCAAAGCCGATCGAATCCGCGAACTGAAATCGGGGAAGGACCGGACAGGCGAGGTGTGCGCCGCCGATTTAAAAACAACGGACATCCTTTTCACCGACCGGATTGAGGATTTGAGGTTGGCAGATTTTCATATTGTGGCGGTGCCAACCCCGGTTGACGATGCCAACCGGCCCGATCTCACGCCTGTGCTGCGCGCATCCGAGACCGTCGGCAAGGCGCTGAAACGGGGAGATATCGTTGTGTACGAATCCACCGTGTATCCCGGAGCGACTGAGGAAGATTGTGTCCCGGTTCTGGAACGTGTCTCAGGGTTGAAGTGCGGGCGCGATTTCAAAGTAGGGTATAGTCCGGAAAGGATCAATCCGGGCGACAAGGAACACACGTTCACGAAGATAAAGAAAGTGGTTTCGGGCCAGGATGCGAAGACCTGTGAAATCGTTGCAGAGGTTTATGGCTCAGTTGTGAAAGCCGGGGTGTTCAAAGCTGCAAGCATCAAGGTCGCTGAAGCCGCCAAGGTGATCGAAAATACGCAGCGCGACTTGAACATAGCGCTTATGAACGAGCTTGCGATTATTTTTGAGAAGATGGGGATTGATACGGCAGAGGTTCTCGAAGCAGCGGGGACGAAATGGAACTTTCTGAAGTTCCGGCCCGGGCTTGTCGGCGGCCATTGCATTGGAGTGGATCCATACTACCTGACACACAAGGCCGAAAAGCTGGGGTATATTCCACAGGTTATTCTGGCCGGGCGCAGGATTAATGACGGCATGAGCAAGTTCGTGGCACAGAATACAATAAAGGCGATGATCAAGGCCGGGCACAATGTGCTGGGTTCAACGGTGACGATTCTCGGTTTGACGTTCAAAGAGAACTGTCCCGATCTGAGAAACTCCAAGGTCGCGGATATTATCTGTGAATTGAAGGAGTACGGCGTAAACGTGCAGGTTGCCGATCCAAACGCCGACCCGGCAGAAGCGAAACATGAATATGGCGTGACGCTCACTCCTTTTCGAAAGCTCTGCAAAGCGGCGGCTGTCATCATTGCCGTTGCGCACAAGGAATACTGCGCAATGTCAGCGAAGCAATTCAAGAAACTGATGCGGTCGAATCCGGTACTCATTGATGTTAAGGGAATTGTGGATCACGCTGCGGCCCGGAATGCGGGTATGACCCTGTGGCGGTTGTAAGTATACTGCTTAAATCGTGACTTACCATTTTACTTCAACAAAAGTTGCTTGAGGGTGAAGCATGACTCTAATAATAGGGCGGAACATGGAGGCAAGTGTTTATGTTCTTTATGATCGTTTTTAAACGCATGATTGAAATGCTTAAGTACCTGGTGTGCCAGCCATGGTTAACTTTAAGAATGATGAGTCAGATCCCAAGATCCTGTCGCGGCTTTAACTACTCCCGTTGTTGGAAATCTGTGGCGACTGAAAAGGCGACTATTGAGGATCGCCCCGCATCGCCGGCAATCTCCAATCCTTTGAAGGTATTCTTCGATGCCCGCGTAAAAGGGAGGGGAATATGGAAATGGGAGCATTATTTTGACATCTACCATCGCCATTTGAGTCGCTTTGTGGGCTGTGGCGTGGACGTGCTTGAGATTGGTGTGTATAGCGGCGGGAGTCTCGAAATGTGGAGGCATTATTTTGGTTCCAAATCTCGTATCTACGGTGTCGACAGAGAGGAATCGTGCAAGTGCTATGAGAATGAATACACCAAAATTGTGATAGGCGATCAGGGAGATTCCCGTTTCTGGGACGCCTTCAGTGAGCATGTCCCCGCCATCGATGTTCTTGTCGACGATGGCGGTCACACAGTTGAACAGCAAATCGTAACGCTCGAGAAGATGCTGCCACGCCTGCGTCCTGGCGGCGTCTACATATGTGAGGATATTGTTGGGAATCACAACGGTTTCGCGGCCTTTATGCATGGACTTGTGGACAATCTTAATGCAGCCAACGGGCTCGGGCCGGAAGCGCGTGCCAACGCCACCGAATTTCAGTCATGGATTAACTCGGTGCACTTCTATCCCTATGTAACTGTCATTGAGAAAGCCAAGAGTCCGCTGCGTCAGTTGATTGCGCCAAAACACGGAACAGAGTGGCAACCTTTTTTGTAGTGAGGAAATGGGCTCAGTTTTTTGAGCCCATGTGACGGTTCGCTGTCCCTCATGGTTCTTCTTCGATCGCCATGTCACGATTTGCACGATTTGCGCATTCTCTGGCTTCGGGATATGCCGTACTCGCTGCGAATGCGTTGTACACTCTTGCGTCGGTACCGCTCGCTCTCAAGTACCTGTCGAAAGACGGGTTCGGAGTATGGGCGGTAGTATGGCAGATGACAGTCTTCCTTCAGGTGATCGACGCAGGTTTGACGTCGTCCATCAGTCGTATCATCGTCGATGTCAAGGACAGGAAAACGACAGGAGAATATGCCAGTGTCCTTATTACAAGCTGGCTGACACAGGTTTGTGCCGGCATACTGGTGACGATAATTGGTTTTGCAGTGCTTCCGCTCCTGCCCGGCTTTCTGAATATTCCCGCCGAATATCGGCAAGACTTTCTGATTCTGGCCAAGTGTCAGATCGGACTTGTCGGATTAATGTTTTTCACTCGCATATTCGATCAGATACTATCTGCGCATCAGCGGCAGTACATTACGAACTATGCCCAGATTGTGTATTTCATATGCGGCTACGTTGCCATGTATTTTGGATTTCGTCATGGGCTGGGGCTCATCAATATGGTGTTGGCCAACGCTGTTGCATGGATCGGTTCCGTTATCGTTCAAAGCCTCTGCTGCGGGTATTTGGGTCTTCTGCTATGGCGCGGAGGACGAT
>Ga0181520_10007761_pt1 | contig 15622 bp, 13 predicted proteins | sample PEATcosm2014_Bin_29_FD_132451 | JGI IMG/M metagenome (GOLD analysis project Ga0181520, IMG submission 132451) | Peatland microbial communities from MTU Mesocosm Facility, Houghton, MI, USA - PEATcosm2014_Bin02_30_metaG | ecosystem: Environmental > Terrestrial > Soil > Wetlands > Peat | place...
CAACTCCTGCGACCACTTCTGCGACGAGGAGGATTCTCCACTCAGCCCCGGCGAGATCGACGAGCTTTGCGAGAGGCTCAATGCGGGTTTCTGCAATTAAGCGACATCGTTCGCCTTGCAAACAAAAAGGATTGTTGATGCCCGCTCAAGACTGGCTAATCATATGGGAGTTTCACCGGCTCTCTCAAGGAGCAAGATATGATTTGCTCCTTGCCTTATTGCCCAAAACATCGGATTAGCGTCCCATTGTCGGAGTATAGTTTCCAGTACACATCTTTGCTGGGGTTTCCCAGCTGGAATCAGCTATCTCCCGCACCAGACGATTCTATTCTGACGGACCCAAAAATGGCTTCCGCACCTCTCCGGCGGTATCCAGATAGACGGCGACAGTGATGCTCGTCCACATCGCAATGCCAGTTCCCATCTCGGCCGCGCCGATGGCATGAGGCACACGTCAACCCGTTCGTCGCAGCCACAAGGGCAAGAAAGGATTGCCCACTTGTATTCGCCGGCTTTGCCAACAATGTAAAGGCGATTGCCGAGAACGGGTGGAAGTTCGCGCATCGATGGGATCAATTGAATCCTGAGGTGGTCGGAACGCTGAGTGAGGTTGGCCCATAGACGCCTCAGCACGTTGGAAACCCTTATTCTTGCCATAACATCTCCAAGAACGGCTGCTGGTCGCCTCGTCCCCAGCGTTGTCTGTCGCCGCAGAAACAGTCATATCCAGGTAACACATGATTTGTTCGCATCTTGCTTTCATCGAAGAAATGAATGACTTTGCTGCTAACCCGCTCAGATCCCATGAAACGAGTCAGCCTGTGTAGGAGTTCTCCGACGGCCGTCGAGGCAACGGCGGTTGTGAAAGCTATGACAGCAGGTGCATTGTCTTGCAACTCCGGAACATAGCGTTGCCGGCGCAATTCTTCCGCTTGCATTGGATTGAAGCTTTCGATTACCTGTGCCCTGACACCTTCGGTGGTGATCCTTCCTCGGCAGAAGAGGCAAGCCGTACCAGGGACAAGAGTAGTAACTCGGCCTTGCACCGAAACAATGGACCCTTCAATTGAATCGATCTTGACGCCCACATCGATGACCGGAACGTAATAGTCAATAGCCATCCTACAGAGAATCGATCTCCCCCACTCATCGTCGGTACACCCGAAGATCATGTCGCAATCCCGCAGTGCTTTAGCAATTTTCAAGTTCGTGATGTGCTGAGGGTATACGTTAACTTCGGTTCCGAACCCAATATCTTCCGCGAGACGTTTGATGATGTCGACTTTTGGCTGACCGACATCCGCAATTCGTGAACCGTATACGCGCGTGATATTCGAAGCCTCCAACCTCTGGCCCTCGAAGAGCGAAAGCCTGCCGATTCCCAACCTTATCAACTGCTCCGCAACCGCAGATCCTGTGCCGCCTGTCCCGACAATTCCGATGTGCAGCGTCTTGAGCAAACATTGGACTCCCGAACCAAATGCCCGGACTTGACGGTCATAAATGCCGGCCACATTCATCTGCGGCTCGCGTTGAACGAATCTAAACCGGTCCCCAATGGACCGGATAACCTCGACCGATGAAGTTGTTCCGTCTGAATGCCATACTCGCGCCCGAGGGCTGTCAATATCTGAAAAGACCATGCTGGCATGTACTGCATATCCGCGAATGCGGATATACGCGGTACGGAAGAGGCTATGCTCGGTGCTGTCATCTTGCGGGGAATGCCCTACGGTGCCATCTGGATGGGAATGAACAAAGACAAAAGATAAATGTTCGGAGTCAGCCCGTTTCATGGCACGCATGAAGGATTGCGGAGTTATCTCCATGTGATGTCCCGAGTCGCTGATGATCTCCGCAGGAATTACGGGGATGACCTCCTTAACCAACAATCTCGACGCGGATGCCGTAATCGAGAGGCTACAGAGGAGATAGGCCGCCTGCTCTGTCGAACCAGGCTGGTACAGGTGGTCGACCAGCGACCTGAAGTCGGCTTCTGTCAATGTGATGGAGTAGCGCATTAGGTTCCTGCCTCAAGTTCTCTCTTCACAGACGCCATCTTGCTTCGCAGATTGTCAGTTGCCGGTCGCCAGTTACTATGCCGCGACCACCGTTGCCAATTGTCCGCGGTCAGGTCGTGGTAGTCGGCTCGATTCGGAAATGCACCACCGACCAGGCGCACGTCAGGTTTCATCCAAAACATATCGGGATTCGATTGAGGGTATCCGAACGGCAAGCGAATCAGGAGATCGGTGAATCGCGGCGAATATGGTTCGGGCAGCGGAAAGCCGCGAAAATAGATACGCACCTCACCGGGATGAGGTGCTAGCTTGTACCGCCAGCCCTTCTCATTCAGAAAGTCCAGGTCAGATTCGGGGAGGACCATAATGGTTGCGGATGCACTCATTCAGGCAGCGCTCCCTGGGTTCAGTTTCGCTTGGGCGCTGTAAAAATGCTCCCATTCGCTTAGGCGAATCGCGGCCACCGTTTTGGAAACAAGCTCGTCATCGCGGTGCTCCTGAATCTCCCGGAACAACACATGGGTGTCAGGCACGGAGCCGAGTGAATACAGCGCAATGCCGGTTGTCGGGTCCGGAGAGGTCTTTTCAACACGATCGATGTAAATCTTGACCGTGCGGTGGTGGTGTACGTGTTCGGCCTGGGCCGATGCTGCGCCGGTTTGGCTCATTCATATCCTCCGGAGGATTCCGTTTCGGGGAACTCTCAATATGGAATGCGCTCGGCGCGGCGGATTTGGACAGGAGAACAAGCTTTTTTTCGAATTGCCTGCCTTTGCGGCTACCTTATGTCCAAATCCCTGATTTCGGGCGCATTATCAAATAGAGGGTCTTTTCGGCTGGCCATATGAAAGAAAAGGCGCAAGTAAAGACGGCCACAGATCTGATCGCCGGCCCCGAGGAAGTGCGACAGGCGATTGGTTCGCTGACGGAAGCGGAATCCGTCAAGCTGCACCGCTTGTCGGAAGGAGCTGCATATCGCCTTCGCAGGCGTGTATTTGGCGTTGATGGCAAAGAGATTTGGAATGAGGTCGTGCGCCGGGTTCTGGGAGGACAACGTCACTGGAAGCCGCAAAAGATCGACTTCGTGGGTTTCCTTGCCGGGATTATCAAGAGCATCGAGTCTGAATGGCGAGAACAGGCCAAGCACCCGGAAACGCCCGTTCTCGAAGCCGATCTGCCAGAAACGAACTCTGACGGCGATTCGATGCCGAACGCTGTTCAGCAGGCAGCCGACCCTCGTCCCAACCCTGAGCAGCAACTTATCGAGAGCGCGGCGCTCACCCAGGAACAACTTTTCCAACAGATTGAAGAGCTCTTCAGCGAAGACTCGCTTGCCGCCCTCATCTTCAGTGAATGGCAAAGAGGGACCAAGGGACCCGAGATCATGAAGGCTCTGGACCTCTGCCGCCAAGAATACGATACGGCCGTCAGGAGAATGGATCGTGCGATCCAGAAACGCTGGCCGGAGGGAATGCCCTATGTCCGCTGACACGAATCGCAGCAAAATGGACCTTGAAGCACTGTTCGATAACCTTGCCGAAGCCGATGAGCATGCTTCTCCGGAAGATCTCCTGGCAGAAGCAAGGGCGGAAGGCCAGAACACGGAACAAATTGCGTCCAATGTCAAGAAGACCCTGCTTGATGCCGTTCGCAGCTTTGAACAGAGAAAACTTCATGCTGCCCGCACTATATATAGGACACGCTCGACAGAGCTTAGGTGTAGACGCTTCGTACTACCGGCTACTGCCGTCGAGAGACGTAAGCTGCTTATGGACGCGTCCACAAGCAACCAACGCGTGGCGAAGGTTACTGCGAGATTTCGAGATCTCAAGGGGATTTCCGACGAGGATGTCCAATCGGCGCTTGAAGACCTTATGGAGCTAGGTGCGTTCGACGACACAGCGGAGCAAAGCAATGACGGAAACTAGTAGCTTTGGTCAGACGCCGTCAGAAATTCTGGCTGAACTGGGAATTAGAGAACCGGAGGACCTGGATATCGAAGCCATAGCCCAGCACTGCGGCGCCACGATCCAATACAAGCCGCTCTCTGGCTGTGAAGCCCGAATCATGGGTCTCAACAATGCCGCGATCATTACGATCAACGCCGCATCTTCTGTTGAACGGCAGCGGTTCTCGGGAGGTCATGAACTTGGCCACTGGATGCGGGATAGGCGGACTGCAAGTTTTCAGTGCAATGAGCAGATGTATGTGCGGGAATGGTCCGAAGACAATCCAGAAAAGCGCGCCAATCGCTTTGCATCCGATCTGTTACTCCCGGCCAAGATGTTCAGGCCCTTATCCAAAGGTCTTCCCATCACATTTGCGTCCGTGCAAACTCTGGCTGATATCTTCAGGATGAGTACGTCCGCAACGGCAATCCTACTTGTAGAATATGGCTCCTACCCCGCCATGCTCATTTGTAGTAATGCGGCAGGGCGTCAATGGTTCATTGCGAGTTCTACGGTTAATGGGAAGCTCTGGCCTGTAGACCGTCCCGGTCAGGCAACGAAGGCAGCTGCACTCTTGAAAAGAGGCAACTATGGAGTGGGACCGCAAGACATGCGCGCCGATCAGTGGATCAAAAACTTCCACGCTGATCAATACTGGCTAAAAGAAGATTCCACCTTATGGGTCAATCAAAGTGTACTTTCGCTGATTTGGTGGGAAGACGAAAGTCAATTGATTGACTTAGATACTTTTGAGGAGGAAAGCGGCTCATGGCGATCCGATGGGAAGAGGGACTGGGATTAGCTCGCAAACATCAGCAAATGACTATTGAGACTTAGAGCGACTGTTTGAGCCCGGATTTCCATTTTGACCGGCGATTGTGAAACCTCGGACCGTCGCCATCGTCAATGTTTATGAGGGTGCAAGCGCAATCCAGGCGCCCCGGAGATCAGGACCCAATGGGTGAGATACAAAAACGACCCTTTCAGCTTTCCTTCAACGCTTCTCCCAGGGTCGATTTCCAGAGTCCCGCGTCACCTCTGACGGCGGGCTAATTCTGGTGCGTGAGTTGGACGAGCGATTGGGCTTCATCGAACTTGGGGCCAAATGCCTTACCGAGCCACCTGACGCGGCGCCTGTTTGGAAGCATACTACGGCAGATAGAGGCTTTGCCGCTGCCAGCCGGGTAGGCTCGGCAGGAAGGCGAAACCAATCTGGACGACGGAGGGAAGTTGAGGGAGGGGTATCTGAGAAATCGCTTCGAAATGGGGCAAATCATGGCCTTTTGGTTCTGGCAAAGGCTCTGCCGGGCGCGTCCGGTTCTTTGGCTCTGGAACGAATGCAGAAAAGGATCGCAGCAGCGGCAATTGGCGGTATACTGTGGTCGCCGGGAAAGCAAAATGAAATCCCGGTTGAGTTTTGTTCTGCCTGTCACTGGCTAAGATCACAGGCTTGCAGAATCATGTGGGGTAGAAATGACCCACCAGTCGCTCAATTCGCCGGATTTCACCTCTAATTGTGGATCCAAATCGTCTCTCAAGTGGTTTGGGCGGAATTTGATTCTGGGAGAAGCTCGCATAAGCAGGCATTGCCGCAACGCGAAGCGTTTTGCCGCTGTATTTTGGGCTTTTCAACTCGTCCTTATTAACCTGCCTGCACAATCGGCGAACCCCGAAATCACGTCAATCAGCCCGGTCACTGACCAGGGAAATCCGACCATTATTATCAATGGTTCGAATTTTGGCACCCTTCCAGCCGCCGACCTGTCGACCCAGACCACCACATAGTTCCTCCAGATTACGGGTCCGTCCGTCTGTCTGGGTTCAACTTGCACGGGCTCGTGGAATGCTGGCTACGACAGCGATCAATGCAAAGTGACCATCGGCGAATGGACGAATTCGCAGATCGTGATCAGCGCAAATGGGATCGGAGGAGACAGCTCAGAATGTCCGCTCTACCCCGAAAACGACCTGACCATCCAAGTCTGGAACCCCGCCAACCCCAGCGGACCACCCGCGAGCGCCCAGGCAGAGGTGATAAGTCCAGAGAGTGTTCCGACGGTAAGCACCGTCAGTCCTAATTACGGGTCGCAAGTCGGTGGAGGGACAGTCGCGATTTCGGGTTCGAATTTCACCGGCGCAACGGCCGTATGGTTTGGTCCATATCTGGCGAGCGCTTTTTCGGTCGAGTCGGACTCCTTGATTACAGCCACGGTTCCTCCGGCCTCTCTTGCCGAGGGAGTCGAGATCTCCGTGGCGACGCCCTATGGAGCATGGCAACCGCCCGCCTGCGTCCTCCAGCTCGGAGCAGATGGCGGATGTCAAGGCGCATACTTCTTCATGGTCGGGCTTTTTGGCCAACAAGAGTTTGATCAAGGGTCCGTGCCCGTGAGCTGCTCGAAAGCAATAGGCGGGGCCTTTTCATGTACGTTTAATGGCGTGACCTATAGCGTCGCGCCGGCCCCAAGCTCGGACCAACTCATTTGTAGCGGGGAGCCGCAAGATCCTAACCTTGACTTCAGCTTGACGATGACGGGCTCGGCCGACATCTTAACAACGGGAGACTTCGGTCTATCCGTCAATGACGGCATACCAACTGCCTTTGTGGACAACGGCAGCATCACTATCAGGTCACTCTCTCTGGATGTGCAGCTTGATGGCACCCTCAGCGAAACCTATCAGATGCCAATTGCATTTCCGCCGATCCTAAATCCGTGCATCGATGACCTCTATTTAGTCGTAACTCCTGGCCTAACTGGTAGCGGCTCGTTCTCACTTTCGGCAAACGACATTTCACTCACGACAAACGCCAGTTGGGTCAATGGGCAGGGCCAGATTAATGCGTTGCCCACCGGCCTCACTTGCTCCAGGGCACAGCTCACCCTTTCCAACGTGGCAAATTGTGTCCGGCTCACACCCAGCGCTCAAGGGAGTGCATCCATCGTTTCGGGATTGTTATTCCAGATCGGCCCGGATGACCTCAATGCCGGGGTAGGAATCGAGGCCGGGATTAGCGCCGGGGTTGACTCACGTCTGAGCCCATCCGAGTACGTCGACGCATGCGCCGCCGTGAACTGGGAGGCAACCGCTGGAATCTCCGGCTTGCCGTTGGTAGGGACTGTTGGTGGATTCCTAGCAGGACCGTATAATTTTTATGCAAGCCCGCCGCAGGCATCGCTTGACTGCCCTAACCCCCTCGGGCCGATCACGCCAACTCAAGCGACGACCACTACTTCATTGAACTCGTCCGCTAATCCATCCGTTTCCGGCAACTCAGTTACCTTCACCGCAACAGTGAGCCCAACTCCCGATGGGGGCACAGTTGCCTTTTCGGATGGCGGCAACACGATCTCGGGCTGCGGGGCTGAGACTCCAAGCGATGGTCAGGCCGCCTGCACGGAAACCTACTCAAGTGCGGGCTCGCACACCATCGTCGCCACGTACTCTGGCTATACCGATTACCTCGGCTCAATCTCGCCCACGCTCACCCAAGTTGTCTATGGCTCCGCCGCGCAGACGATCACATTCAGTAATCCCGGAACGCAGACGGTGGGGACGCCGCTGACGCTGTCGGCTACAGCCAGCTCCGGGTTGGCGGTCAGCTTCGCTTCCCAGACGACGAGCATCTGCACGACCTCCGGCACAAACGGCGCAACTGCCACCTTGATCGCCACCGGCACCTGCACCATCCAGGCCACACAGGGCGGCAACAGCACCTATGCGCCGGCTGCGCCGGTTTCGCAAAGCTTTACCGTCAACCCGGCCGCCACCAATCCCACGCTAAGCAGCGTCAGCGTCAGTCCCACGACGGTGATCGGTGGCGGCTCGGCAACGCTGAGACTTACCCTCAGTGCAGCCGCTCCCACGGGCGGGGCCAGCGTCACACTCACCTCCAGCAACTCCAGCGCCTTCCCGGTTCCTTCCACCTACACTGTCCCTGCGGGGCAGACCTCGGCTTCGTTTACCAGCCAGGCGGACACGGTTACATCCTCCACCAACGTCACCGTCACGGCCAGCTACAACGAAACCACGAAACAGGCGGTTGTGACAGTAAACCCGTCCACGAACTCCTTGGAAGTTACGACTCCCACCCTGCCCACGGGGACAGTTGATACGGCATATTCTGCCACGATTGGCATCGCAGGCGGCACACCTCCGTACACCTTCTCTTGGAACGGATCACTACCACCTGGTCTGTACTTCTATTCTCCCCCGACGCTCTCCGGGACGCCGGATACCGGTGGCGTATATTCCTTTCCGGTCACAGTCAGCGACTCTTCGAAACCGGTGCAATCGGTGACTCAGTCGATCTCTGTGACTATCGAGCCCACAACTGCACTGGCGATTACAACGCCATCGCTCCCCAATGGCCAGGTCGGGACGCCCTACTCCGCCATAGTTCAGGCAATCGGTGGCTGCTCCCCCTATACCTGGTCGAGCACGCAACTTGCTCCCGGATTGACTATCAATCCGACGACGGGGGCAATCGGAGGTACGCCTTCATCCCCAGGTTTGTTTGGGTTCACAATCGACGTGAACGACACATGCTACGATCTCGTGGGCGCAGGCTATACGGTCTCGATCAGCAACCCGGCATCCATAGGATCAGGGGCGCTGACGACTCAGGTCACACCGAATGGAGATACTCTCCTTGGGATTAGTTGCATTCCGAATAGCTCTTCGGTCTCCTGCTGGGCGGTTGGTTATACCGGATCGACCCCGGTCCTACTTCACTCAACCGACGCGGGCCAGACGTGGTCCTCTGAGACCGTGCCCAGCGGGGTGGCCGCGCTATATTCGATCGACTGTCCTGCCCTAAATGTTTGTTATGCCGGGGGCAGCCCCCAGGGGACGGCCGTAATCACTACAACTGATGGCACCAATTGGACTGCTTTGACAACACCGAATCCAGCGCCGGCAGCAGGCAGCATCTCCTGTCCGACGACCTCTACCTGCTTCGTTACGGGTGGAAACGGTGAGGGAATCATCCAGGGACCCGGCCAGCGCATGATGTATACGACGAACGGCGGTTCAAGCTGGACGGTCTTGTACATGTGTGAAAATTGCGGGCAGCCCACCGTCACCGGAAACAATTACGCGTTCGAGGCGGCGGGTATTTCCTGCCCTGCGGACCAGATATGCTACGCGATCGGAACAGCGACCAGTGCGGGTAACACCACCGGTGCCGTTCTGTCGACGAATAACGGCGGGGGTACCTGGGCTGTTACGAATCTAAACGGGACTTCCCAATTGCTCGGCATCACCTGCGCGAGCTCGACGCAATGCTGGGTTGTCGGTTTGAATGCAACAGGCAGTCTCGACAACCCGTATGTTGCGTCTACAACCGATGGTTCAACCTGGCAGCCTCACGGAACGCCGGAAACGGGTTATTCGAGTGGCGGCCTTGAGATGGCAGGCGTCTCCTGCATCACAGGTTCCGTATGTATGGTTACCGACTCGGAGGCCGCACAGGCATACTCGACGAACAATGGCGGTACGACGGGATGGCTAACCTACCAGCTTCCCAGCGGCGCAGGCTCGCTGGGAGGAACAAGCTGCGTTGCATCCGGCGAGTGCTGGCTGGTCACACAAAGTGGCGGGATCTATGCAACCGTGGTCACCGTCAACCCGGACGCGCCCAGCTTTACGATTTCGCCCGCGGCATCTACCTTGTCGGTTACCCAGGGCAGCACCAGCGGCACGGACACCGTCACGGTGACCCCTGCTAACGGATTCGCGGGTAGTGTCACCTTTTCCGCTTCCGGTCTGCCCAGCGGCGTGACTGCCGCATTCAGTCCCAACCCGGCCACAGCCGGCTCCAGCGCAATGACGCTCACAGCCACCAGTTCAGCCATGGCCGGAGGCCCGGTGAGCGTAACCATCACTGGAACCTCGGGAACGTTGAGCGAATCAACGACCGTCGCAGCTACAGTGGCTGCGGTGCCCAGCTTCACCATCGCACCTTCCGCATTTACCTCGTCTGTCGCTCAGGGCGGCACCAGCAGCACGGACACCATTACGGTGACACCTGCCGGCGGGTTCACAGGCAGCGTCACTTTCTCCGCCTCCGGCCTGCCCAGCGGCGTGACTGCAGCGTTCAGTCCCAACCCGGTCACGACGGGTTCGAGCGCGATGACGCTCTGGGCCACAAGCACGGCGACGGTGGGAGGCCCAGTGAGCGTGACCATCACCGGAACATCCGGCAGCCTGACCGCATCTACGACCGTCGCCCTCTCGGTGACCGCAGCGCCCAGCTTTGCAATCGCACCTTCCACATCTATCTTGTTTGTCGCTCAGAGCAGCACCAGCAGCACGGACACCATCACGGTGACCCCTGTCAGCGGGTTCACAGGCAGCGTCACGTTCTCCGCCTCCGGCCTGCCCAGCGGCGTGACTGCAGCATTCAGTCCTAACCCGGCCACAGCCAGTTCCAGCGCCATGACACTCACGGCCACCAGCGCGGCCACGGTTGGAGGCCCGGTGACCGTGACTATCACTGGAACTTCCGGCTCGCTCACCGAAGCCACCACGGTTGCCCTCACAGTGAATGCAGCGCCGAGCTTTAGCTTGTCGGCTCAGTCGCCCACGCTCTCCGTGACTCAGGACAGCACCAGCATCATGGATACCATCACCGTGACCCCTGCCAACGGGTTCTCAGGCAACGTCACTTTCTCGGCTTCCGGCCTGCCCAGCGGCGTGACAGCAGCGTTCAATCCTAACCCGACTACAGCCGGCTCCAGCGCAATGACGCTCACGGCCACCAGTTCAGCCACGGTCGGAGGCCCGGTGAGCGTAACCATCACCGGAACCTCGGGAACGTTGAGCGAATCAACGATCGTCGCCTTGACGGTGGCTGCGGCACCCAGCTTTACACTGTCAGCCTCGCCGGCAAGCGTCTCGGTTGCGCAAGACAGCAGCGGAACCAGCACGATCACTGTGACGGTTGTTGGAAGCTTTTCCGGCACCGTTTCTCTTGCCGCTGCTGGCCTGCCGAGCGGCGTTACCGCCTCCTTTGCCGCCGGGACTGCTGCCGGTACGCAGGTGCTTACCGTCACAGCGAGCACATCGGCAGAGGTGACTTCCAATACGGTGACGGTGACCATCACTGGAACTTCTGGCACGCTGACTGCATCGACAACCATCGCCCTTACCGTTACTGCGGAACCGAGCTTTACGGTTGGCAGCGGCGGAACAACTTCCATTACGATCACCCCCGGCGCAACAACTGGCAACACCGGGACCATTAGCGTGGAGGGGATGAACGGCTTTTCTGGAACCGTCAACCTGAGCTGCTCCATCACTCCCACTGCAGCCAGCGATCCGCCGACGTGCAGCTTTTCGCCGAGCTCCGTGCAGATCAGCGGAACCACTACGCAAACCTCGACGCTCACGGTGAACACAACTGCCCCAACGAGTGCGGCGAACCGGGGCGAGCGGTTGTTCTGGCCTTCGGCGGGCGGAACAGCTCTGGCGCTGGTGCTGCTCTTTGGCGCTCCGCGTCGCCGAAACTGGCTCGCAATGCTCGGACTGCTCATCCTGGTCGTCTCGGTGGGAGTTGCAGCTTGCGGCGGTGGAGGAGGTGGGGGAGGCGGTGGTGGCGGAAATTCCGGCACCACGCCCGGAACATACACCATCACCGTAACCGGCACTTCGGGCGCGATCAGTGCAACCGTTGGAACAGTTACGCTGACAGTTCAGTAGGGATATTCGAGATTAATCCTGACAAGTCGCCTTCTCTCCCAGAATCCAGGAAGATGCCGGTTGCCGATAATCTCTCCGACTTTAAGTTGCGCTCGCCGTTCATAAACCCTTACCTTATGGAACGGCCGGATCGGGGAGATCCGGCTTGAGATAAGCATCAGACATTAAGCGTTGAATGGCGAGGCTCTCTTGGCTCTGGGTTTCCGAGTCGGAACTCGATCTCAAGGATACACCCTTCTTACAATCTCAATTCCCGAAGGACCTGGTCTTCCGCAGTTTGAGCATCGCATCTCCGCTGCTTCAACCACATAATCCATGATGTTCGAAACACCCACTTCTACAGCAAGCTCAACAACAGTGTAGTATAGTCCCCGACGCAGGCGCTCCTCAAACGGATAATCTGCCATCGGGCTGAAGGTCGAAAGACTCCGCGGATGAGCGAACGGTCTAGTGTTACCAGTGTTCATCGGAGCCAGCGTTATCCTCTGAATTAAGTCGCTGGCGAGACGCAATGTGTCTAATACAAGAACAAGATGCGGCTTGGCGCAATACTCGCGGGCGCACATCAAAGTCTGGAGGCGTTCTTTGGTGAGCCAGAAGAATACCCTCGAATTCAACATTCGGAGCCACTGTTGAAACGTGCATCCCTTCAGGCAACTTTCCAGCTTAGATCGAAGCAGAGGCTTTTGATCTCGAATGACGGCCCTGCCGTGTAAGTGATGCTCAATTACAATCGCTTCAGTTCGCTGGCGCGTCAGTATCATTTCACGCTGCTCGGTTGTCGCTTCGAAAAGATCAAGAAGAGCTTCCGTACCGAGCAACCCGTGACGCCCGATCGCATCCCAACTGTCGCACTCGGCCATGTGGTAGAGGCGTGGATAGTACTTTGCGAGTTCAGCAGGAGTCACACCCATTACCAAGCGCGCCGATCTATGATGCTACGAAAATCAAACCTCGTGGATATCAGACTTACTGGAGCCGAAGCAACCCGCTGAACCTGTTCAATAAACTGAATGTCGTCCACATGCAATTGCTCAAACCTACGCGCATTCTCATTCGTCTTGTGCAAGTAGTCGGCAAAGGTAAGCGCAACATCAGTGGGGCCATTCAGGGCTGCTGCTTTTCGCAACAGCGCCCAATCGAATTCACCTACGCGCCGATCACGGTGTGTAGTGGATGTTTTTTCTGTGCTTTTCAATTTGGACAAAGAGATGCCACTGCGTCGTGACACTTCAGTCCAAGTAATTTCCCTCGACATAGGTCCTGAAGTCCCCCCACTCGGATTCTGCACGCGAATCGGGTATGTACGACAAACCATGACGACCTTCCGCACTCGACTCGGGGAAATCCCTGCCTCTGATAGACATCCTGCCACGCTGGTATCCCGAGAAGTCACGTATGGATAGGAGCCGTGGTGAATACTGAGTCCGGTCCCCTGCGTCCCTTCGAGCAACACTTTCGAGCCAGCACTGTATGCCTTTTCGAGTTCCTCCCAAACACTGCCTATATACGGGCGCAACTCCTTGTAATCCACTGCGAGCCTAATCTTTTTCCCTCGTGCTCGGATTTTCCGAGCGGTCGCAAATCCAACTCCCTGTTTTGTGGAGGCGATGCTCTGCTGTAGTGAAGCCTCACCAGCGATGTCGGCTTGGGTGATAATCATTGTTTGCGGGTCAATCCTGAGCCGGTCTGCCGACACTCTGCAATCTGCGATTTCCTGTAGAAGCAACTCGATATTAAGCACGGCACCAGGCGCAATGAGCAACCTCGCATCACTACGAAGAGTCCCTGAAGGAAGCTGGTGATGTGTCACGGCACCTTCATCCATATAAACCTTGTGCCCTGCGTTGGGACCACCGACCCTTACGAGTACTTGGTACTCTCGCGCCACATATGAAATGATGTGACCTTTCCCTTCGCTTCCGTATTGCCCACCAACAAAAACGTCAACCAATCTTGAATAGTCGCGGGTGACCAATCCAAGATAAGTCGCAACACGGGCCAAAATATCTTCCGGGGTACATCGAACGGTGTCTACGACGAAATCCGCAGACTGCCGTAGGGTCGCTACGCGTGATTCGGTTGAGTCTTTTCCAACGTCAGAATATTGCGGGAGCTCTTGCACATCTGCACTTTCGCGAGCCTTGTAGCGCTTCGCCAGCGCTGCAGGCGGAGCTTCGAGATGAATATGTTTGACTGCAAAACGATAAGCTCGTCGAATGGCCTTAATCTGAGGAAGAATCCGAACCGCATCAACAATCACCACATCATCGTGTCCTACCTTTAAGCCTGCTATGTGTTTCTTTAGTGCGGTCAGAACCCAGGCCCCGTCGGTTTCGTCATCCATTTTGGTGCCGAACTCTTGAAGGGCTTTACGCTCCAACGGCAGCTCTTTCCCGAGCTTATTGAGTGCAAGTTCCTTCAGCACTTCCTTGGTTTTGACAAGAGTGGAGTTGTACTGCCTCACTAAGCCTTCTGAAAGAGTGGTCTTACCGACAGAAACATTCCCCGATAGCAAGACGATTAGTTTCGGCATCCTATTGCCTCATCTCGTGAACGCTAAGTCTCCCTGTGCTTTCTGCCTTTCTTTTCCCTGGGGAAGATCATACACCGTCACTCTTATGCCGGCTTGAGTCAGGGTTTCACCTATAATCTCTTCGACAACGGGCCATGAGCCGCCTGCAAGCCCCGTGCCTATGCGGGGCATATGAACACTAGCGTTCCGTGTTTTGGCCAGTTGGGACACATAAATAAGGCCGTCTCTGAGCGCGCCGTAACGAATTCGTGGCAGTGGCGATGGGCCGTATCCGTGTTGCGCTACAATGCTTGCGAGCGTCAGGCTTTCTTCTATTTCGCACGTGACCACATTGCCCGGTCGAAGTGAGCTTCTGTTGCTTGTCACTAACAACGTGAACTCTTTTTGCGCTGATGGCCAACGGCGTCTGACCGCCGCTGCGAAGCCACCGCCGCCCCATGTAACTGCGCCATCGTTCACAATTTGTACCAGAATCCTCTGATCTGAACCTCTAGCCGCCGTAGCGTCGCCGCGAACGTAGGTGAGAGACAACTCCCTCACCGGTTGCGGTATTGAAGGACAAAGGAACCCTATGACCCGTGGATAAACATCGCGGGGCAATGGTGCAATGCCAACACATTCGACACGAACTTCTCCAAACTGGGGCCACTTCTCAATTTGCTTCGCAGTGAAGCCAATCGCGGTGCATTCGGCAGCCGCTGTTCGAGCTGGCAACGAAAACCCTGGACGAAGACTCCATTGCGTGCTAACTGTGGGTGCGGTGTACTCTACGATGTAGCGACCGCTCTTGCTATCGCGATGACAGGCAAAGGCCATTGCGGGCTCCGAAGTTAGGCGTCGTATTCGGAGCAGAGCTGCCTCCGCGGACGCCTCATAGCGTTCCCGCAGATCGAGCACCGTATCGACATTCGGCCGAAAATTGCTTGCGTTACCCAGTGCGCCTATTGGAAGGAGGAATTCAGCGGCCGCTATATTACAGAGCATTTCTAGTTGCCAATCATCACCTCTAGTGGCATTGTGCATTCCTCGATTGCGAATCGTCTGCGCGCAATCAGGAAAGAGAGTGTGTGCTATCTCATGAAAAATCGAGTAACGAATTCGCCTTCTAGGCCGGTCTGGGTTGAACTCAATTCGAAAGCGATTACCGCTGAGCGGCACCGTTCGCGCGTCGCGGACTTCTGAAGTCGGGACCGTGTCGATTCTCAAGAGATCAGCAAGAGCGAAAGGGTCGAACGGCGGTCCTTGCCAACCAAGTTCCAGTGCTCTGAAGACCCGTACCCTAGCCTCTGTACTGATCGCTTCGACGGGATCGCTGTCAGGACTGAGTGCGAGTACCGACGGGTTTGTCCAAAATGCTACCGACACTTCTTCACCCTGGGAAGACGGTAAATATTCTGCCTGTCTCGATTGCAATCCTG
>Ga0181520_10007763_pt1 | contig 15621 bp, 15 predicted proteins | sample PEATcosm2014_Bin_29_FD_132451 | JGI IMG/M metagenome (GOLD analysis project Ga0181520, IMG submission 132451) | Peatland microbial communities from MTU Mesocosm Facility, Houghton, MI, USA - PEATcosm2014_Bin02_30_metaG | ecosystem: Environmental > Terrestrial > Soil > Wetlands > Peat | place...
AGGTAGAGAAGATCGATCTGGCCCCGATGGTCTCCATCACCGACCACGACACCATTAGCGCACCAATGCTGCTGCGCACCGTTCCGAGCGCGCGCCAGATTCCGGTTTCGGTCGAGTGGACAGCACCCTACGGCGATCAATCCTTCCACCTGGGTATCCATAATCTTCCCAGCGCCAAAGCGACGGAGTGGATGAATACGCTGTCGAGCTACACAGCCGCGCCCGACGATAAGCGCTTTACCGAGATCCTGCGCGCGCTGCATGACGAACCAAATGTGCTCGTGGTCTTCAATCACCCGCTATGGGATCTTTACCTGATCGGCAGGGAAAAGCACGAGTTCCTGGTCGGCGAATTCCTCCAGAAAAACGGCAACTATCTGCACGCGCTCGAATTGAACGGCCTGCGCAATTGGGATGAAAATCGCGCCGTGCGCCGTCTGGCCGAGAAGTGGAATATGCTGCTCATCTCTGGCGGCGACCGTCATGGCGTCGAGCCAAACGCCAACATCAACCTGACCAACGCGGCCACTTTTACGGAATTTGTGCACGAGATTCGCCGCGAGAAAAAGAGCGATGTGCTCTTCATGCCGCAGTACGCAGAGCCATGGAAGCACCGCATCCTGCAATCGACCCTCGACGCCATCCGCCACTACCCGGAGTTTCCGCAGGGCTCGCGCACATGGGACGAGCGCGTTTATCATCCAGATGCAGCCGGAGTTGTCCGGCCCTTGAGCGAGTTATGGCCCAAAGGTGCGCCACCGCGCGCAATCAGCTGGTTGCTTGGCATGGTGCAATTAATGGGCGCCGCCCCCGTCTCCGGCAGCTTGCGCAGAGCCTGGAGCGAAGAGCGACAGTTGCGCATGGCCCTGGGCGAGTAGGATGGAGCAGCGGTGCTTGCGGGGTTGGCAAAGCTGGCGCCATTGACGAATTGAGCAAGTATTTCCGCAATAGAACTGGCCTTGTGTCAGGGCGCGACTTCAGTCGTGCCGCAAAGCTGCAGGATAGACGTGGGGCTTTAGCCCCTGAGGGAACGGATATTTCAGAATCAGGGCAAGCCGGAAGCAGCACGCTAACTACGCCAACTCCGCAAACAACGGTAACTCCGTCCACGCATCCCCGCGTAGCCTACTTCCCCGACTCATTTCACGAGGTCAACGGCGTAGCCCACACGAGCCGCCACTTCGAGGCCTTTGCCCGGCGGCGCAATCTGCCCTTTCTCTGTGTCCGCGCCGGAGACCGCACTCGGGCTCTCATCGAAGACGGCAACGTCTGGACGCTTGAGTTGCCGCGCGGCTTCCTCTCCTTTGCTCTTGAAAAAGATCTGCGCTTCGACCCCGCATTTCTGCGCCACATCCCGCTCATCGGCGAGGTGCTTGAGCGCTTCAAGCCCGATCTGATCCACATCACTGGCCCCAGCGAAGTAGGAATGCTTGGCGCGGGATTGGCCTATCACAAGAGTCTGCCGCTGGCCGCCAGTTGGCACACCAATGTGCACGAGTACGCGGCACGCCGTTCGGGCTGGTTTTTGCGGATGCTCTCTGATCGCCACTCCGCCGCGGCGGGCCAGAAGATCGAAGATCTCTCGATGGCCATTGCCGCCCGCTTCTACTCAATGGCGGGTGTTCTCTTCGCGCCCAACCCCGAGCTTTGCGCGCTGCTTGAACGGACCGCCGGTCGGCCCTGCCACCTGATGCCGCGCGGCGTCGATGCCGAGATTTTCCATCCGGCCAAACGCAAGCGCAACCCCGATGACCGCGAGTTTGTACTCGGCTTCGTAGGCCGCCTCTCGGTCGAGAAGAACATCGCGCTGCTGGTTCAGATTCAACAGGAACTGGAAGCGATGGGAGTGACGAACTTCCGCTTCCTCATCGTCGGCCACGGCGGCGACGAGGCTTGGCTGCACGAGCATCTCAAGCACGCCGAGTTCACCGGAGTGCTGAAAGGCGAGCCGCTCTCTGAAGCTTATGCAAACATGGACCTCTTCGTCTTCCCCTCGCACACCGATACCTTTGGCAACGTGGTGCTTGAGGCTTTGGCCAGCGGCGTTCCGGCCATCGTCACACCCGACGGCGGCCCGCCCACCATCGTCCGCGACGGAGTCACCGGCCGCATCGTCCCCGATGCCGAGTTCGCCTCCGCAATCGCCGCAATTCTCGCCGACCCAGCCAAACTCGCAGCAATGCGCTCGGCCGCGCGAGCCTACGCCCTGACCGCAAGTTGGGACTCAGTCTTTGAAGGCGTCTACGCAGCCTACGAGGCGATTCTGCCTGCGTGGAGCGATGCCGCAAGGTAGAAATTGGTCGCTAAGTGGTCTACATAATCGAAGGTCAACGCTGGGCGGATCAAGCAGCATCCGGTTTTTCATCTTCAGAGGGGTAGAGACGCAATGGCCTGAGACCGGTACGGAACCCAAACGGGATCTGAGCTTGAGCATCATATTCTTCCCAGACTTCAGGGAACCTGGTGAGGATGGTCTTTATTACGGTTTTTCCCTGTTCTCTATTCAATCCGGGCAAAATCCATCCGGACTCCTTCCAGAAGGAATCACGTTCAAGATATAGTCCTCCACCGCTCTCTCTGAGAGACTCCACTTCGAGAGTGGGCACTGTTAGCGTTTTTGCGAATACTTTGCCGAGATTTCCTGTCGCCACAATCATATCGCTCGAAACGCGAAGCACTGTGACGTTGCCGTAAAGCCAGCGAGCCAAAACCGAAGATATGGATGCGAGATAAATGCCAGAGAGGATCAGAACATCACGGTCTCGTCGTCCGAGCAGGAAGCTGAAAAACAAGTACACCAAGATCAGCGGAAGTGCACGCATCGCGAAAAACCTGAGCCAATCAACTACACCCATTGTGCTGACAACGTGGAATTGCAGTTCGTCAGGCAGCTCAGTCGTCGTCAATTCAGCATATCCACGGGCTCTCATAGGTCCACCACTTGGCGATCACGCCTATCCCGCATCCAGATTACTCCAACTTAGGCACTGTGCATAAAACAACTTGTCGGCTTGACCGTGTCAGGGCACGACTTCAGTCGTGGCGCACACGCGGCAAGTTGAGCTTTGGGCTTTAGCCCCTGAGGGATGCTTTTCACGATTCGTCCCTGAGCACAGCACCTTCCCGGCAGGGGCTAAAGCCCGCATTCTTCTCTGGGATCTTACGGCACGACTGAAGTCGTGCCCTGACACAATGCGACATTGTTGGAACGATTTTTTACGCTCAATGCTCTTACTCTCTGGCTGGCATGCGTACACCCGTTGGCAGGTCCAGCGCAAAGCGTGTCTCCCGGTCGGTCTTCCTATCCCACCCTGTACCTTGCAGAATGCCGCCTGCGATGTCGGTGATCTTGATGCCTTCGTCGGAGAGTTTCTCCGATTCCCAGGCCTGGCCGTCCGCTCCCCAGCCGAGAATCGCCTGATGGCTGATGAAGAGCAGCAGGTTTTGCGCCACTACTGGGCGAATCTCCATCACCGGGCGGAAGGGGATCATGGTGAAGTTCTCCGGCGCAGCGGTGTCGATCATATACGCGTAGCCACCAGAGACCGCGCAGATCTCGTCTTTCCGCGGGGCGGACCAGATCCCCGTCGGCACCCCCGGATCGCGAAAGCCCAGCGCACAGGTCGCCAAAAAGGGCTGGGAATCCCTGAAGCCCGGCCGGATCTGTACTTCCAGAGCGCCGCTCTCAACCTCTTCTACCTCAGTCGGATAGATGAACTGCCGGGCGGGAAGAGTAGTGGGCGTGTCGGCGAGGATCGTTGCACGCCAGGAGCGAGGAAAGCTGAGGTCCACTGTGGGTTCGGGCATTGAGTCTCCATCGGGCGCTGCGGTTGGGGCCGGGCTTTGGATCGGAGTTGGAGTGGCCCCGGTCGTCTTATAGTTGAGAATCCACCGCTCCTGCTCGTCGGTGTCGGGAACCCGGCAGCCGCGAGCCTTTTCAATAGCCGCTAGTGCGTCACGAGGCTTCCAACCAAGATGAGTGAGCGCACAGGCGGTAACCATGGTCGCTCGGCCGATGCTTCCGTAACAGTGAACACCGACCTGCTCTCCGTCGCGCAATCGATTGGCAATTCCGCTCACGATCTCGCGAAAGGCGGCCTCGTCAGGCGGGAGACTGTGGTCGGGCAAGGGGTGAAAGATGAACTGCATCCCCATCATGCCGGCAAGCCTGCCTTCATCGGCCAGGTCGAGCATGTCAACTTGCTCTTCCTCGAGCAGCGAAACCAGCGTCTGGACGCCGTCGCGCTGGATCGCTTGCAACTCGTCGTAGAGATCCCTGCCGCCGCGCGGGCAGAGCACAATGGCCAGCGGAGGGCGCGGGTTGCCGGAAATCCAGAAGATGCGGGCCATAACGGTCAGACCCCTACAAAGCGTTCGATGCGTTTGCGGACACTGGGGACGCCAAGGCCCCAGCTCCGGCTAAGCCGGGCTCCATCTTCGATCAATGGCGGCAGCTTGTCTAGCTCCCGATGAGCGTGCGCGCCGGTCGACGAAGGAACAAAGCGTACGTGGCTGGATAGGGCGGTTGTCACTGAATTGATTTTAGACGGTAAAAGAGTGCGGACATGGTCAATATTGATTGACAGGAAAAATAGGGAATCAGCGAAAATGCTCCCAGCCCTGAGGTCTGAGGTTCTCCCTGCCCTGAGAAGTAATTAATGTGAGAGCGGGCTGGCCGCGACGCGCCCTCACTATCCGCCCGATTCCCGTCACAGGAACACTTGCAATGGCTCGCGGCAGCCGGGCAGCAGCCGGAGCAGTAAACAGCAGTTCGTAATCCTCGCCACCGTGAAGAGCCTGAGCCAGAGTTGCTCCCGGCCCCAGCGGCAAGAGTCCCGCATCCACCTCGGCGGCCACACCGGACTCCTCGCAGAGGTGAGCCAAATCAGTCGAAAGCCCGTCGCTGAGGTCGATGGCAGCCGAGGCCAGACCGCGACGTTGTAGCCAGAGCCCCTGCGCGATACGCGGCTGAGGATAGAGGTGCGACGCGAGCATCCCTTCCAGTTTCTTGGGAATGCGGGGCGGCACAGCTCGTCCAGTTGACGCCAGCTCAGCCAGTCGTGCAATACCCGCCGCTGCTCCTCCCAATGCGCCCGTGACATAAAGCAAATCGCCCGCTCGCGCACCCGACCGCAACAGAGCCCGGCCACGCGGAACGGCGCCGCAGAGAACAATATCGGCCGCGGCCACGGGCGACTCAGCCAGGTCACCGCCAGCCAGCGGAGTCTTGTAGGCCTCAGCCAGATCCAACAGGCCGTCAAGGAAGCGCCGGACCCAGGAATCACCTCCGGCGCGGCTTCCTGCCCGCCTCCGCCCAGCCTCGACCGTCAGCTCGCGCGGCAAACCCAACGAGAGAAAGGCCGCCACTGGCCGGGCTCCCATAGCCGCCAGATCGCTCAAACCACGCGCCAGTGCCCGATGGCCGACGGACTCAGGCTGATGCCAATCGAGGCGGAAGTGGCGTCCGGCAATCGAGAGATCCGTCGTCACAGCCAGTTCTTCGCCCGTGCGCGCAGCCAGCAAGGCGCAGTCGTCGCCTATGCCCAGGCGAACTCGACCCAGCCGGTTGCGGGCTGCCCGCCTGCGAATCTCCTCGATCAGCGCAAGCTCTCCTCCGCCTCTTGTTCCATATTGGGTCTGTTTCAAACGCACCTCATTAGAATGGGCCAAACCACTGTTATTTTAGCTGGTTAAGCATCTCGAAATGGCCATTCTGCACCGATCTTGCATCAAATCTGGCATTACCTTTGGGTCCGGTTTTCATTGACCCGGCAAGGCGCTCTTTGGTAACCTTGACAGACATCCGGAAAACCGCGCCCTCAGAGGCGCATACGCGATCTTTTTGGAGCCGGAAGGCTCCGATGCCTTGGGCTTTTGTCAAGTTACACGGCGAATTGCGACCCCGCCACCGCGGGGATGGAAGGCGCATATGCTCCGCAAACGCTATTACATTCTATTTGTTGCCCGAGATGAAGACGGCCGGGTTCGCAAGATTCCCCTGCCCCTGCACTACGCCTATGGGTTTGTAGCCGCCGCGCTAGTGGGCGCATTCACTATCGTCGGACTGGCCGGCTCCTACACCCGCATGTTGCTCAAAACCGAAAACTTCAATCAGGTCCGGCAGGAGCGGGAGACGCTGCGCAAAGACTACAAGCAGATGGCGCAGATCGCTCATGATCGCAACGTACAGGTGGCCTCGCTGGGAGCCTTGGCAAATGAGGTTACCGTCCTGTACGGACTTCGGCAGAACAAGCTGGCCTCAGCCAAGCAGCCCGCTGCCGCAAGCATCGCCGCGGCCGAGCCCAAATCGCTCAGTCTAGCCTTGACCGACGACGTTGATCCACAGCAGTTGAAGGTCTCTCTCGACCAGTTTTATGCGCTGCGAGCGCAGGCCATGTCTGGCCGAGTCGCCCGCGCCCTGGAGGGCGGCCTCTCGTCCAGCTTTGCCGGAGACTGGACCGAACTGGCCGACGCACCGTCGTTGTGGCCGCTTGAGGGCCGCCTCGGGTCGGGCTTCGGCGTGCGCGAAGACCCCATCAACGGCGAAGGCAAATTCCACACCGGCATTGACATTGAGGCACCCTACGGGTCGCCGGTGCGCGCTGCGGCCGACGGAGAAGTCACCGGAGAGACTTTGGGCGCCGGTTACGGCAAGCAAATTGTGCTTGACCACGGCCACGACGTGATCACCCTCTACGGACATCTCTCCGCTTTGGCGGTCGTGCCCGGCCAGCATGTGACTCGCGGCCAGGTTATCGGCTATGTCGGCCAGTCAGGCCGCGCCACCGGGCCACACCTGCATTATGAGGTGCGCGTCCATAGGGTTCCTGTCAATCCGCACAAGTATCTGCGCACGACCTACGAGCAGATTGCCTTCAGCGGTACAGCACCCACCGCAACCGAATCAAAATAGTGCCCCTTTTCAGTCAGAAACAGCACCGGCTCCCAGTAACGCGGGAGCCGGTGCTGTCTTCGTGCATCACTTGGCGTTCCGGGTTACTTGCCGGTGTATCTCACATGCCAGATGGATTTTGACCCATCGTCAGAGACAAACAGCGATCCATCGCTGGCCACGGCGACTCCCACAGGCCGGCCCCAGACCGTTCCGTCAGGCAGCGCGAAGCCGGTCAGAAAATCCTCATACTCGCCGGTGGCGCGGCCGTTTTTCATCGGCAGCCGGATCACCTCGTAGCCAGAGCGCTGCGCGCGATTCCAGGAGCCGTGCTCGGCGGCAAAGCCGTCGCCTTTGAACCTGGATGGGAACTGCGACCCCTGGTAAAACAGCATCTCCAGCGAGGCAAAGTGCGGATTCACCAAAATGTCTGGCGTGATGACCTTGGCCTGCAGTTCAGGATGCTTGCCGGAATGCCGCGGATCCTGGATGCCGCCCTTCGGTCCACCCATGTAGTACCAGGGCCAGCCATAGAAGCCGTTCTCTTGAACGTGGGTCACGTAGTCGGGGACGAGGTTGTTACCCAGCGCGTCGCGTTCATTGGTCGAGCACCATAGCTCGCCGGTGACCGGGTTAATGGCCTCGCCGACACAGTTGCGCAACCCCCAGGCGTAGACCTTCACAAACTTGCCATCCGGCGTAAACTCCAGCACGTCAGCACGATGGAACTCCTCTGGGTGCGTGTCGCTGTCATCCACATTCGAGTGCGACCCGACCGAGGCAAAAAGTTTCGCTCCGTCTTGCGAGAAGACGAGATCACGTGTCCAGTGGCCACCCCCGCGCAGGCGTCCGCCGCCGGGCAGATCGGCAAGGTCTTGCGCAGGCCCGGTTGCCGTCAGATCGCCATTCTTATAAGGGAAGCGGACGATGCCATCGGTATCGCCAATGTACACCCATGCGGGGTTAGCTCCAGCAGGATAAAAAGCGATACCGAAGGGCTGATGAAGACCCTCGGCGAAGACCGAGACTTGACCGGCCTTGCCGTCCTTGCCCACGCCGCGAAACACCTTGAGCTTGCCGCTCTCGCTCTCGGCAAGGAAGAGGTCGCCGTTGGGCGCGGTGCGCAGCAGACGGGGATTGTCGAGGCCACTCGCGTAGAGTTCCACCTTGAAGCCCTCGGGCGCCATCGGCCAGGCGTTGGCGGGCCGGGGAACTAGCGTCGGTCCATTGTCAACCGACTCTTGCGGTGCGGGAGCAGGCAGGTCGGCCACGGTGAGCAGTCGGCGAGTGCCGGGGTATTCATGCGCAGCGTCAGTAAAGGCGGCTTGTCCGGTAAGGGTCACTTGCTGATGAGCAGCACTTGCCGGCCGCTCAGCGACTTGCATCAGGAGATAGGTCGCAAAGCCAAGCGCACAAAACAGCGCTACAGCCCTCGAAGAACGGGGGGAACGATTCATGGGAACCTCCGCGGGGTTGCGGTATTTTCTAACGACAAGAACTGGGCTTGGAAAGCATATTAATCGCCCGGCAGAGCTGTGTCCTGTCTGTTATTTTGACGCAGCCGCGCCCGCGGGGGACTCAGGCGGATTGCCCGCGCCAGCCTCCAACTCGCTAAACAGCGACGGCGACAGCCGCGCTGTCACTACCACCCGATGGTGCTTCTGCGCCACCTCGGCGGTCCTTAGCAGTTCCTTAAGGCCATTGTTTGCAGCATTGTCGGTCAGTGGTGTCGAAAAGCTCCGCGCCAGGACGAAGAGCATATTCAGAGACGCGGCTTGGCTGGCTGCAGCTTCGTCACTGGGGGTCTCCTCTTCGACTTTCAAGTGGAGAGAGCCAACCAGCGCCGGCGCCACGCTGGCCACAATCGTCGAATCCGTTTTGAGCGGCAGTGGAAATCCCAAAATACTGATGGAGCAGTTCTTGGGTACGGGCAAGCCGGCCTGGCCCATAGCATCGGACCTGATCTGATCGCCAGAGCCTTCATTGCAGCCGTCCGAGAAGGGCAGCCCGATCTGGCCCACTCCCCATGCCATCGACAGCAGCGGCACCTCGTGGAAGCGCTGGCTTAGCAATGTCGACCCTGCAAAGGGCCAAGCCGCCGTCGCGTGCCGGTCAAGCATCGAGTGGATCATCTCGGTGCCAGGCCAATTCGACACAGCCACCATGTCGTAGCCGATCTGCGCCACCCTGACCGTCCGGCCCTCCGAGGGAATCGAATAGACAGTGTGCCCGGCGTACAACTCGCGACTGGCAGCGTGTGCGTCCAGCCAGGTATTGAGCTGCTTGCCTGTGATCTTGCCCTCCAGCACCAACGAGTAAGCAACGGGTCCGTTGGGGCCGCTGGGGTCTTTCATGCGATGCAACGCGATGGCTGCCTCGTCCAGGTCGCGCTCCCAGTCGATGCCCGTCGCGTCGATGAACTGCTGATACTCGGGCACGTGCTGCGGCGGTCTCAGTTCCTTGTGAAAAAAGACCCGCGCTGGCTTGAGGTTGACGTAGATGATGCCGTCTGACTCGGGCAGCAGCCGCGCAGCCTCTGGCGGGGCCTTTGAACGCAGAAAGACCGCCGCGGCTAGAAAACCAAGCACCGCGGCCACAATCCAGAGCGTTCTACGCGTGCGTCTGTTCATCAAGAGCCGTCAGAAATACCCTATCACTCCGGGTCGGTCGTCGCGCGCACAGAGGTGTCAGGGCACGACTTCAGTCGTGCCGTAAGGCCTCATGATCGACGTGGGCTTCAGCCCCTGCGCGCTTTCGCTTCTTCAGAAACGCCGATCCGAACGGAAATTCTTCCGCTGAATTCGCCAATCCGGCTTTCACCGGATTGTCTTCAATGTATCCGCGATGCTGCTGAAAGCTCAGCTCATCCACGATACGAACATCGGAGAATCCTCGCTGCCAAACCTCACCACGAAATCCCAATTCCTTGCTGGCCCGGAATGAAAAACCGCCCTTGATCAGCTGCATAGCTTTCTCGATACTTATTTCGCCGGGAGCTGTCATCAGGATATGTACGTGATTTGGCATTACGACGAACTCGTGAATCGTGATTCCTCTGGACCGCATGGCTGATCGGAGGACATCAATGAAGAGCTCCGCCATGCGTTCGGTCTGGAAGAGCGATTTTCCTCCCGCCGTTCGAGTGGACACGAAGAATGTTCGTGAACATCCCGAGCCGCAAGTTGGGTCCGATGGCCGGGAAGGTTTTGACATCGCGGGAGTAAAGCCCTCCACTCTATTGCATTCGCCCTCAGCACGACTGAACTGGCTTCAGAGAGACTCCATTTGGGTGTATGACGAATCAGGGCGCGACCTCACAGGCCGCGGAAAAACTCCTGCGGAACTGCAACAAGTGTCAGGGCACGACTTTAGTCGTGCCGTAGAATAACCAAACCGCCCCGGCTTTAGCCGCTGAGGGAAGAAAATAGGCTATCGAAGACACATCCTCTCAGGGGCTAAAGCCCGACTTTCATCTTGCTTCCCTGTTGCGGCACGACTGAAGTCGTGCCCTGACACGGGCGTCGTCGTTGTATGGCCCTCGTCTAGTTCCGCCCGAAATCAAAAACTCTGCTATTGGTCGTGCTTCCCATCGGGCCCACTGCCACAGATCCTCCGCTCGAGATGAAGCCATACTCGCCCGGCTCCAGAGATGACGTCAGCACCACTTTGTAGACACCGGGGCGAAGCTTGGTATAGGTGAAATTCGTTACCGCTTTGTCGTCCGTGCCTTCAGACGCACCAAACGCATTGACCTTGCCAATGATGGTCTCCCGCGTGTCGCCTTTGACATCGAAGCGGAGGAGCGTGTACTCGTTGGGCGTGCTCGTACCGCCAAATATACCGGACGCCTGGCTCAAGCCAGCGCCTTTCTCCTCAAAGTAGAAATAGAAGACCGGCTGAGGATCCTGCACGCGCGCGTTGGCGTGGGCTCCGCGGAGGACAGCTTTCATTTTCATCTTCGCGATGCCGTAAGTCATTGCCGATGCAAAAACTCCGCCAGTCTTGCCCGAGGTGTAGACATTCGGCTCAAGCAAAGCCATCTTCGACCCGGCAGCGGCGCTGTCACTGTAGATGTAAATACCAGCTTCATGTGCGGCTGCGGGATCATCCGGGTTGGTGCCTGGGGCAGCGGTCGACGCGGCAGCCCCCATGTTCGCGGACGATGCAACGGCTCCAGAAGCCTTTTCCACAATCGCCGCAACGATCTTGTCGCTAACCTTGGCGGTCTTTAGGGCAATGATTCCGTCCGTTGAAGTGTCGTAGCTCCCCGCCTGCGCGGCAATAGTGGAAACAATTAGATCGTCCGACAAGCCGGCCTTGACCAGCTTGATGACGGCGTCGTTGTTGAGCCCTTGCTGGGCAACGAGCACGGAACTGATAGTCAGAAATGCAACTACGAGAACATTCTTACGCACGAGCTTTCTCCTTGCGATTTAAAACCGCCAAAACTGCAAATGATTGGTAACAAAATAATCCACCTGCAGCCCGCATTTCGCAAGGGTTATCTTAGAGCCTGCAGTAGTTCGAGCAGCCTGGGAACAGTGCGCGTTGCGTTTCTATACGCATCGCGTTATTATGAGCCATGATCGCCGGTTGTCGCGATGCGGATACCGAGAAGCTTTGGAAGACCGGCAAATGCAAAAGGTTGCCGGCTAATCTGAACCGGCAGGCGATGAAGAAACTGTATATTTTGAATGCCGCGCTGGCGCTGGAGAATCTGACCGTGCCTCCAGGCAACAGGCTGGAAAGATTGCGCGGTGACCGGAAAGGCCAGCACAGCATTCGCATCAACGATCAACACCGCATCTGTTTTGTCTGGCGAAGCGGGAATGCGCACGATGTGGAAGTGGTTGACTATCACTGACCAATCTGCCAGGAAAAGAGGTTCAAGATGTGTGGAAATGCCGCGTTGATTCATCCCGGAGAGATCCTGCTGACGGAATTCATGGAACCACTGGGGTTGACGGCGTACCGGCTAGCCAAAGACTTGGCTGTACCCGCACCGCGGGTGGGAGATATCGTTCGCGGGAAACGGGCGATCTCAGCGGACACTGCCTTGCGGCTCGGGATCTATTTTGGGCTTCCAGCACAGTTTTGGCTGAATCTGCAGAACGAGTACGATCTGCGGCGCGCCTCGGGCAGTCCAGCGTTAAGCCGGGTTGCGCCGCGAGCAGCGTGAGTTCCTGCTAGCCTCAGCGGGATGCGCTCCCTTTATGTCAGATTCACATGAACGCCAAGCAACTCTGCGATGGAGCAGGTTGCTTGAGTTGCACCGAGATCGAAGCGTTCTTATCGCCCGACTACCAGTACACTAAAACTGCCAGGGATCATCGGCGGTCGCTGGCGCGGATTCTCTGGCGTCGGCTCGGGACGTGGCCCGAACTCTGCGGCAACCAGGTAGATTCGGTCCGCGGCTGCATCGTAAGCCATGGTGCGTGCGCTGCGCTGGGTCGGCAGCTCTTCAATGGCCAGACAGCCTGGCGCGCTGGCGTCGATGGGCTGCTCGCCCGCGACGGGAAGCGATACGCTTATCGGCTGACAGAGAAAGACGCCAAAGTCTCCCTCCTGTTTATCCTTTTTCGCAAGCAACTCTGCGGCCCTCTCGCCAACAGCCTCTGTCACCATCGACCCGCTGCAGCCCCAAAGCCAAACAGCAAACTCGAATCGGCCTTCCACAAAGCCGACAACTCCATCCAAAACATCATCCAACTGCTCAAAGCCGCCTGAATTTTGTTGAAGCATTCTTGTTTGCGAAATGGGCGGTAAGAATCTAAGACTCGTTGTCGAGTTGTCGGGTTTTTGGGGTTCACAGGGTGGAAGCAGTGCAAAATTGTTAAAATTTGCAGGCATGTTGCCGGTAGCCCGACAACATGCATATTTATTTTCATCAAGTTGTTTATTTTTAAGGAATTGCAAGAATATCTGGCGGGAGAGGGGGATTCGAATCTGACAGCATGTCGTTCTTATTCAGCAACTTGAATTTTCAACATGCAACGATGCCATCAGATATGCCATCAGATGAGCATGGCTAGGCCCTGAAAAGGCATTCGTCCATTTCGAAAGTGGCCGCCAAGTGTCTTTTGTCCCGTTCCCCCTCCGGCTGGCGCGTTCAGGATTCCAACTTCAGGTAGCCCTCTCCCACCGGATTATAGGTGAAGTTCATGGCGTCGGTGCCAAAGATGGCCTGCTCGATGCGCTTGAAGTCGAGATACCGGGCAAACAAGGCGTCGGCAAGCTCGCTTTCGCCAATGCTTCGCAAGCTCTTCACACACTCCTCCAAGGTCAGGACTCTGAAGCTGGGATTGCCAATTCCAGGCTCCTGCAAATGCTGGCAGTAGGCTGACACAGCCAAGGCGCAATCTTCATTCATGGCAGGATACACGACTAGGAACATGCCACTGTCGTAGAGCCCGTTTTCCAGCATGGTTTGGCTGAGCATGTGCTCGCGCCACAGTTGCTGAATGGGGGCGCTGCGTAGGGATGGGTGTGCCGGGTCTTTGAACAGTCCCGAACCAGCCGCAACCGCTTCATGGCGAGGGCGGATCGTCGCCGGGGGCTCGTTCATGGACTCCGAGTACTTTACTTCAATGGAGATGAACGAGCGATGGCCTTTTCGGTCTTGTCCTGCGACCAGAACGTCGAAAGCGGTTTGGTCTGCGATGAAAGCCTCGTTGCCACGACCAGGGGAATACTCGAAGTAGATGGCATCGACTTTAGCCATGAGGTCGGGGAACAGGCTTGACCAGAACCTGGTAGCCATCGAAAGATCCAGCTTCATGTCGCCGAAGAGGTTGAAACACAGCGGCTGGCTGGATAGGAGGTTATGCCATAGGCGCTCTTCCTCGATCATGGCCCCCAACTCACGATAAACCGTTTCATACTTGGCCAGCCTGGCGATTCTGGCGGTTAAAAAGTTACGCCCGGACAAGCCCGACGCCCTGTCAAGCCGACTACCAAGGCAGCGGTCGTACTCGTTCGTTTGCTTGTAGCTGCCAACCGGCAGTCGCTGCTCTTCCCGCCACATCGACTGAAGCAGTCGAGCGCAGGCGCGAAAGCGTGTGTCTCCGACATCCTCGACCTGATATTGCATTAGCAAGTCGGATGGAATGATTGGTAAGCAGGGTGTGTTCATCGCTGATCTCCATACAGGCAATATTGCCTTGGGGAGATTCCGCAATTGGTCGTCGAAGTTTACACCACTCCGACGTGCAAGCCTGGTGCAAATCCCATAGGTGCGCTCGTAAATGTGCCCCGGACGCTAAAGGTTGGGCTTCCAGGCATGGATCTGACCCTGCCCCAGCTACTTCACGTCGGTGTTGAGCCCCGTGCAGAGTTGAAGGAATGGCCCAAGCCGAATGCGTCAATGCCATCGTCTTTAGCGTCCTTGATGAGTTCTTCGCACGCATCAGGAAGAGCAAAGCGCTACTGGAAGAACTGCGGTCTGAGCTTCGCGCACCTCGGGATTCTCGCCGAACTAAATGCGCTCTATTTCCCTAGACCTGCTCGTTCAACAATAAAGTGATTCCAAAACGTCAATCGTCAAACATCGTTTTGCCTGCGAAGAATGCAGCTATCAGAATAGATAACCTTAACTGCCAGCCGTGAGGTATTGCGATTATGAGGCTCCCTTCCACAGCCCAATCAACGGCGATGAAAACAACAAACATAATCGGTACACCGACGATAAACATGAGCACAGACAGCGCAACCCTTTCACCCATCGTTTTAGGTTGAGCCCTTGGAGACGGCTGCGAGGCGTTCGCCAGAACATGGTCGTTGGATGCCGGAGCAATGGTACTCAGCGTGAGGGCGCTTGAAACTTCTCTGCCCGATGGTTGGCTGCTGGGTGATTTCATACCAAGTGTTGCAGCGGCGGCGACACTGCTACCGCAATTGCCGCAAAAGGCTGTTCCCGCTTCAAACCTCGTTCCACACTTTGTACAAAAGGCCATTGAAAGTCCTCGTGGCAGTTCTTGGTCCCGGCTGTTTTCCAGTTATCGAGACATACAGTTACTTGTAAAGGAGGTGAATGAGCTGCTCATCGGTGATGCCGAGGTTGTTTTTGGATTCTGTGGCTTTCTCTGTGTTTGCATCAAAGCCAAACATAAGCGTTACCGGGATTGATGTATTAGCGTTTTGATCCAATTGAGTCTGGGTGCATGATTTGGAAGGGTGCCTGTCGCAGTAATCTCCGATCTTTAAGATTGTGGAGGCGCACCCTGAGTTTGCATTGCATCCCGCCATGCCGATCGTGTCGACAAACTTCGAGAATGTCCAAGTAGCGTCAAATTCAACAACTATGAGACCCTTTGAGCCTGCAATGAGGGATTTCCACGCGCCATTTGGGAATGCGCGTTCTACCGCTTGATCGAAGGTGATTGATTTATCTATTTCGAGACGGCTACTGCGCAATGAGTTAAGGATGCGGGTTGATTGTGCCGTAGGGCCGTAAGTTTGTGGAGCGGATTGAGATTGCGCGGGTGAACCTACTGTGTTTAGGTCGTTTGCGGTAGACGTTGGCTGGTTGGCGGTGGCGTTGTCTGATGCTGTGGTGGATGCAGTGGCCGCGTGATGGAAATCAATCTTATGATAGATAATGAAAAGTGTCGCAACCACGATGATGGGAACCACAAGGATGGCGGCTCTAATAAGGGCAGGTTTGATTGAAGCTTTCCCGGCTTCACGCATCACCGCAAAAGTACTCTTGGCAGGTGCTACTGGAGCAGCAA
>Ga0181520_10007764_pt1 | contig 15620 bp, 8 predicted proteins | sample PEATcosm2014_Bin_29_FD_132451 | JGI IMG/M metagenome (GOLD analysis project Ga0181520, IMG submission 132451) | Peatland microbial communities from MTU Mesocosm Facility, Houghton, MI, USA - PEATcosm2014_Bin02_30_metaG | ecosystem: Environmental > Terrestrial > Soil > Wetlands > Peat | place...
GAGACGCCGGGCAATCTGGGCTACAAGATCAGGCTGAAGGAGGGCTATTTCCCCGTCCCGCCCAACGATTCCCTGCAGGACGTCCGCAGCGACATGATGCTGACGCTCGAGTCCATCGGCGTGCCGATCGAGGTGCAGCATCACGAGGTCGCGACCGGAGGCCAGGCCGAGATCGACATGCGCTTCAATACCCTGCTGACCATGGCCGACAATGTCCTGAAGTACAAGTACGTCGCCAAGAATACGGCCAAGAAATACGGTAAGGTCGTCACCTTCATGCCCAAGCCGCTCTTCGGAGACAACGGCAGCGGCATGCACGTGCACTTCTCGCTCTGGAACGGCGCCAAGAACCTATTCTCGGGCGACGGCTACGCCGGCCTCAGCCAGATGGGCCTGTACGCCATCGGGGGCATCCTCAAGCACGCGCCCTCCATTCTCGGCTTCGCCACGCCGACGACGAACAGCTTCAAGCGCCTCGTGCCCGGCTTCGAGGCCCCGGTCAACCTCGCCTACTCCCGCCGAAACAGGAGCGCCTCGGTGCGCATCCCCATGTACTCCACCTCGCCCAAGACGAAGAGGATCGAGTTCAGGTGCCCCGACCCGAGCTGCAACCCCTACCTGACCTTCTCCGCCATGCTCATGGCCGCCCTGGACGGCATAACCAACAAGATCGACCCGGGCAAGCCCCTCGACAAGGACATCTACGATCTTCCCCCCGAGGAGCTCGCGGCCGTTCCGAAGGCCCCAGGCTCCCTGCGCGAAGTCCTCAAGCACCTCGAGGAAGACCACGAGTACCTGCTCAAGGGCGACGTCTTCACCCAGGACGTGATCGAGACCTGGATCGACTACAAGATGAAGAACGAGGTGCTCCCGCTCGACCTGCGGCCCCACCCCTGGGAGTTCATGCTCTATTTCGATATTTGATCGTGAGTATCGCGACCCGACCGCGCGGAGGGCCGATCCTCCGTACGGCCGGGCCCTCCGCTTGGCGCCGCCCGCGGCTTCGTCCATACTAGCCGCATGGGCGCCACCGCGGAGGCCATAGCCTCGCTCCTCCCCGAATTCGCGCCGGGGCGCGTCGAGGAGCAGCTCTCGGGTCTGGGCCGCAGGTACCTCGAACGCTTCGCGGCCGGAGAAGCGGCCGACCATTTACGCGCTTTGGCGAGGCTCTCGCCGGAGCGGCCCGTCGAGGCGATCGTGAGCGGCGACCCGGAGACGGGACTGCGCTGCACGGTGCTCGCCTTCGATTATCCTTCCGAATTCTCCCATATCACCGGCGTCCTCTCGTCTATGGGCTTCGATATCCTCGAGGGCGACGTGTTCACCTTCGGTCCCGCGGGAAGGCTTCGGGAAGGCGCGAGGGACGCTACGCAGCGAAAGCCCGATCGGCGGAAGATAATCGATTCCTTCGCCGGCAGGGTAAAGCGCGAGCTCTGGAGCGACGATTGGCCGGAGGCCCTCGCCGAGAGGCTCGAGCGCGTCGTCCTCATCCTCGAGCGCGGCGGCGCGGACTCCCAGGCCAGGACGAAGCGCGCCGTCGCCGAGCTCGCCGCTTCGGCCCTCGAGGAAATCGGAGCGCCCGACAGGACCCTCCTCTATCCCGTCCTCATCGAGGTCGAGGATAAGAGCCCCGACCTCGTCCGCCTGCGCGTCGAGTCCGAGGACACGCCCTTCTTCCTCTTCGCCTTCAGCGCGGCGCTCTCCCTCCAAGGAGTCTCGATCGAGAGAGTCACGATAAGGACGCGCGGCTCGCGCATAGAAGACGCTTTCGAATTCGCCGACGCCTCCGGCGGGGCTATCGACGACCCGGTACGCATCGACCGAATCAAGCTCTCCGTCCTCCTCACCAAGCAATTCACCTCCTTTCTCGGAGGAGCGGGCGATCCGCGCGCCGCCATCCTCCGATTCGAGGACCTCGTGGCGGAGGTCCTGGCCGTGCCGGAACAGGGACGCTGGCTCGAGATGCTCTCGAGCGGAAGGGTCATGGGCGACCTCGCGCGCCTCTTGGGGGCCAGCACCTTCCTGTGGGAGGACTTCATACGCCAGCAATACGAGACCCTCCTGCCGATGCTCGGTCCGCGCGCGGAGGGCGGGGGATTCTCGGAGCCGCTCGATACCTTGCCGCGCCGCCTCGGCTCGGCGCTCGAGGGCTCGGGTTCGGGCTCGGGCTCGGAGGAAGCCTTCGTCGCAGCCCTCAACGCCTTCAAGGACCGCGAGATACTCCTCTACGACATGGACCACATCCTCGGCCCGCGCGCCGATTTCCTGACCTTGAGCCGAAGGCTCACGGTCCTCGCGGAGCTGGTCGTGGACGCGGCCTCTTCCTACGCCTATCGCTCCCTCGCCCGGCGATTCGGCGAGCCTCTCACGGCAGCCGGCTTCCCTGCGAAGTTCGCCGTCATGGGACTTGGCAAGATGGGCGGCGCGGCCCTGGGTTATGCCTCCGATATCGAGCTCCTTTTCGTCTACGACGACTCCGGCCGGACGGCCGGCCCAAAGGTCGTCGAGAACGCCGAGTTCTTCGGCGCTCTCGTCCGATCGGTCCAAGGCTACGTTCGGGCGAAGCGGGAGGGAATCTTCCAGATAGACCTCCGCCTGAGGCCTTATGGCGCCTCGGGTCCCCTCGCCTGCAGCCTCGAGAGCTTCTGCACCTACTACGCCCCGGGCGGACCGGCCCACTCCTACGAGCGGCTCGCCCTCGTTCGGCTCCGGACGGTAGGCGGCGACGGGACCCTCGGCGAGCGAGTCGAGCGCCTGCGAGACGAGCTGGTCTACTCGGCGAAAGGCTTCGATATCGTCGAGTTCCGAGAGCTGCGGGAACGACAGCTGCGTGAAAAGACGAAGACGGGGAGGCCTAACGCCAAGTTCGGCTCGGGGGCCTTGGTGGACCTCGAGTACGCGGTGCAGATACTTCAGATCAGGCACGGTGCTACCGACCGCCGGCTCCGTACGCCGAGGATACACGAGGCGATCGGCGAGCTCGCCTCGATCGCCTTGCTGGGAGAGGAAGAGGCGCGCGAGCTCGCCGCCGACTACGATTTCCTGCGCATGCTCATCAACGGCCTCAGGATGCTCAGGGGCTCGGCCCTCGATCTTTTCCTTCCCGAGGACGGATCGGAGGAGTATTCGCACCTCGCCCGTAGGATAGGCTACGTCGCCGAGGGCGACCTGAGCCCGGCGCGAAGGCTCAGCCTCGAGTTCGAGGCCAGGACGGCCGATGTGCGAGCCTTCGCCGACCGCCATTTCAGCGGAGAAGACCATTATACGGTGAGGCCGACCAACGCTGCCGACCTCGTTCTCTCCGGAGCCTCGAACGACGCTGAGAGGGACTCCATACTCTCGTCGAAGGGCTTCAAGAACCCCGCGAGGGCCTTCGTCAACCTACGTAATATCGCCGGGACGGGCGCGGACAGCCGAGAGAGTCTCGATGCCTCGTCGCCGAGGCGCCTACGCTTCGCGAGACTCGCCATCCTGGCCTGCGATATCCTGTCGCAGAGGCCGGACCCCGACATGGCCCTCAACAACTGGGAACGCTTCGTCGATTCCGTTCCCGATCCCGCCTCGCACCTCGCGCAGATGCTCGCCCAACCCAAGCGGCTCGAGATACTCCTCGACATCCTCTCGACGAGTCAATTCCTCGCCGACACCCTCGTGATGGAGCCCGCCCTCCTCGACTACGTCAGCGACCCGCGTACCTTGCGCTCGCGCAGGACGAACGGCGACATCGCCTTCGAGCTCTCCGGGCTGTCGCGCGCCTCGCCGGAGGCGGAGGAGTGGAAGGATGGACTGCGGGCCTTCAGGCGCAAGGAGATACTGAGGATCGGCGCGCGCGATATCTGCCTCGGAACGCGGACCGTCCTCGTCATGGAAGAGCTTTCTTCCCTGGCCGATTGCATGATCGAGGCTGCGCTCGGGCGAATCCGCCATGCCGCTCTCGAAGAGGGGCGAAGCCCCGTCCCGCGCTTCTGCGTCTTGGCCTTCGGCAAGCTCGGGGGAAGGGAGCTCAACTACAGCTCCGATATCGACCTCTTAGGGCTATGGGAGGCTTCGGAAGGCGGACAGGAGGGCGAAGAGACCGCGACCTCGATGATGGAAAGGCTCAGGTCCGATCTTTCGGATCACACGGCGGGTGGATACGCCTATCGCGTCGACCTGCGGCTCAGGCCCTACGGTTCCTCGGGACAGCTCGTCTACGAGCTCGGCGCCCTCCTTCGATACTATGCCGAGCCGGCGGCGCTCTGGGAGCAGCAAGCCCTCCTCAAGGCGCGGCCGGTGGCGGGCGACCTCGAATTGGGAGCGAGGTTCCTCGAGTCGGCGCGCGGAACGCTCGTCGCGCGCAGGGATCCCGATCGCGTAGTCGCGTCGATCGACTCGCTTCGGCGCGAGGCCATCCGGGACCTCTCTCGCGGCATGGGAGGGGGGAGAGACGTCAAAACCGGCCTAGGGGGGATCAGGGACGTTGAATTCCTGGTTCAGGGCCTGCAGCTCATCCACGCCCATTCGGCGCCGGGGCTTCTGCGGGCTAACAGCCTCGAGGGTCTCTCGGCCCTCGAGGAAGCGGGCATCCTGCCCGCGGAGGTCTCGGGGAGGCTCGCGGAGGACTACGTCTTCCTCCGCAGGGTGGAGCATTTCCTGCAGATCTACGAAGACCGTCAGACTCACCGCCTGCCGAAGGATCCCGAGCAGGTCCTCGCCCTGGCCCGCCGCATGCTCGGGGCCAAGGCCACGGTCGAGCAGTTCCGGTCCGCTCTGGACCTCCGCTTCGAGAACGTCCATAGCGAATACCGAAAGTTCATCGAGGGCGCTTATCGGGATGGGCCTTCGTAAAAGCCCGACGGAGTCGGGGCGGGGAAGCTCAATACCTGCCGAGGTACTTCTCGAGCTCCCAAGAGGTGACTTCCCTGTGCGATTCTTCCCACTCGAGCCGCTTCGCCTCTATGAAGCGCCTCGCGATGTAGGGCCCCAGAGTCTCGCACACGACCTCGTCGTCCTCGAGGGCGTCTATGGCGGCGTTGAGCGAAATAGGGAGCATTTCGTTCGAGGAGTAGCCCGGAAGCTGCGTCGCGTAGGGATTCTCCTCGTTCGCCTCCGCCAAGGGCAGCTCCCGGCGTATGCCGTCCAGCCCCGCGGAGAGCATTACCGCGAAGGCGAGGTAGGGATTGCAGCTCGGGTCCGGGCAGCGCAGCTCCACTCGGGTATTTCCGGTCTCGATAGCCCTCGGCACCCGAATGAGGGCGGCCCGATTGATCCTCGCCCAGCTGATGTGGACGGGCGCCTCGTAGCCGGCGAAGAGCCGCTTGTAGGAATTGACGAGGGGCGCGAGTATCGCGCATGCGCCCCTGGCGTGCGCGAGCTGCCCCGCGATGAAATGCTTCGCCAGGCTCGAGAGCCCATGGGGATCGCCGGAGTCGTGGAAAGCGTCGCGCCCGTTGGCCGCGTAGCGCATGCCTTGGTGCACGTGCATGCCCGAGCCGCTCATGCCCGCCATGGGCTTGGGCATGAAGGTCCCGTAGAAGCCGTTGAGCTTCGCGATCGCCTTGAGCGCGACGCGGAACGTGACGATGTTGTCGGCCGTCGCGAAGGCTCCCGAGTCGCGGAAGTCGATCTCGTACTGACCTCCCGCGACCTCGTGGTGCATGGCCTCGACGTCGATCCCGATCGCGGCCAAGGCCGAGATCATCTGGCGCCCTAGCTCGGCCACGGCCTCGGAGGGGGCGTCGAAGTAGCCGGCGTCGTCGTGGGGCGCCGGCGGGACCAAGGCGCCGTCGACGCCCGGCCTCAGCAGGAAGAACTCCATCTCGGGACCGGTGGCGAACGCGAGCCCCATCTTGGCGGCCTCGCCGGTCGCGCGCCTCAGGGCCGCGCGCGGATCCCCGCCGAAGCTCTGGCCGTCGGGAGTGTACACGTCGCAGATCAGGCGGGCCGTCGCCTCGGCTCCCTTTTGCCATGGAAGCACGGCGAAGGTCGAAGGATCGGGGACCAGGTACATGTCGCTTTCCGCGACGCGGGCGAAGCCCTCGATCGACGAGCCGTCGAACCAGATGCCCTTGACGAGGGACTCGTCGATCTCCTGGGCGGGAATCACGATGTCCTTGACCATGCCCTCGACGTCGGTGAATTGCAGCTCTATATAGCGAACTCCGCCCCTCTGGATCCGCGACATGATCTCGAACCTGGTCTTCGCCGCCGCGTCCATGCCGCTACCTGTGGAACCGCTGGAAGAGGAAGGCCAGGGCCGTGAAGGCCGCGAGCAGGGCCAACGCTATCGAGAATCCCTTGAAGCCCGCGGAGCGGAAGAAGGCGGATGCGCCAGGGGATCCGCTCGACCGCTCGAGGAGGGAGAGGTCCGCCGTTTCCGGATGATCGAGCGCGTCGACGAGGGCCTTGACGTCCGGGTACCTGTCCTTGGGATCCCGCCTGAGGCAGCGGGCGACGATCGCCGCCACGTTGGGCGAAACTCCGGCGGCCTCGCGATCCAGCCTCGGCGCGTCGCCGCGCAGGTGCTGCCCCATCACCGCGAGGTTATTGTCGCCTTCGTAGGGCGGCCTTCCCGCCAGCATCTCGAAGAGGATTATCCCCAGGGCGTATATGTCTGTCCTCGCGTCGCCGCGCTGGCCCTCCACCTGCTCGGGCGCCATGTATTCGGGCGTCCCGGCGGTGGCCGTGAGGTTCGCGTAGGTTACGCGATGGGACTTCTTGGTCAGCGCCAGGCCGAAATCGATGATGACCGGCTGGCCGTCTGGCCTGACGAGGATGTTCTCCGGCTTCAGGTCGCGATGCACGACGTCGTTTTCGTGGCAATAGGCGATCCCTTCCGCTATGCGCTTGAACAGGGACAGCGCCTTGTCCTGGGGAAAGGGCGATTCCGCTTCGAGGATCTCGCGCAGGGACCTGCCTTCCACGAATTCCGTCGCGATGTAGGGAGTGCGATTATAGCTGCCCGAGCCCAGCCCGCGCAGGACGGCGGGATGGCGGAGGCTGTTCGTGACCTCGAGCTCCCTTTGGAATCGCTCGAACTGCGCGGGATCGCCTATCATCATCTGATCGGGGATTTTCAGCGATACTTCGGACTGCGAGACGACGTCGTACGCGCGGTAGATATCGCTCATGCCACCCTGGGCGAGGTGGCCCAGTATCTGGAAACGATCGAACTGGTCCCCGATCTGCAGCATAAAGGTGCCTATATTATCACACTCCTTCCGCGCTTGGTCAATGCGGCCAGCCATCCAAAGCGGCCGTTCGGCCGCTCGCGGCCCTTCGGCCGCGTACCTTCCTCGATGCGCGGGGCCGTCCGATTGATGTTCAGGACGATTACCGAGACATTGTCGTCGGAGCCGCGCTCCAGCGCGAGGTCGACGAGCTCCCTGCTGGCCTCGTCGGGATCGTCGCGCGAGCGCACGATCTCCCCGAGCTCCTCGTCCTCGATCGAGCCCCATAGCCCGTCGGAGCAGAGCAGCACTCTATCGCCGCTCACGATGCGGAACTCGAGGATGTCCGCGCGGACGAAGAGCTCGAGCCCGACGGCGCGATTCAGGATCGACCGCTGAGCGTGACTGCGGACTTTATCGGGCGACAGCACTTTCATGCGCACGAGATCGCCGACCATCGTATGGTCGCTAGTCAGGCACCGAGCCCTGCCCTGCCTGATCAGGTAGGCCCTGCTGTCCCCCACGTGGCCGATGTGGAGCCGGTCTCCGCTAACGATCGCGGCCGTCACCGTCGTGCCCATCCGGGCGGCGCCCAGACCGGTGGCCCTGCTGAGCAGCTTGGCATTGGCCGACTCTATCCCCTTGCCGAGGCTCCTCGGTATCGGGTTCTGCGCCCCATAGAACTCTTCGTATATCACCTCGAGGGCGAGCGAGCTCGCGAGCTTCCCGTGGGAGAGCCCTCCCATCCCGTCGGCCAGGGCCCAAAGAAGGCCTCTCTCAAGGGGAAGACTCGGATCCGGTACGCGTATCGAGTCCTGGTTCTCTTCCCGGACGGTACCCGTCTCGCTGAGGCCGCCGAAATCGATGCCTGGAGCAATCCCTAACGTCATTTACCCTCGTATCCGCGGCGCGGGAAGGCGGCGGTCCCCCTCCGGGATCGATCCTCGATCCCGGCTTGGAGCCCCGCCGCCCCCCGCTCGTGTCGCCTTTAGGATTTCGCGACGGCCGGGAGGATCGCCTGTCCCCTGCGTCGGCTGCTTACGACGAAGTAGATCACGCTGACCAAGAGCCATCCCACCGAGATCGCGAGGGCGATGTACGTTTCCTTAGCCGTATCCCCTCCCGAGATGATTCCTATCACGAAGATTACGACCACCATGAGGAGGTTCCCGGCGATGCCTAAGAAGGGGACGATCGCGTGCCTCAGGCCGCTGAACTCCTTCCTGCCCGTGAACGCGATGAAGGTGATGAAGCAGATCAGCCCGTAGAGGGCGAAGGTCCCGAGGTTGGAGGCCAGGGTGATGGCCGTCAAGGTCACGACCCCGCCCAGGACGCCTACCGTGCCTATTATTCCCGATACGACGATCATGAGATAGAGGGCCGTATGGGGCGTCGCATGCTTCTCGTGCAGGAGGCCCATGATGTCGGGCATCTCCCTGTCCTGCGCCATCGCGAAGCTGATGCGAACGCCGGTATTCATGGCCGAGAGCGTCGTGCCCAGGATGGCGAGGGCCACCGTGAAGGCGATGATGAGCATGAAGGCGAAGCCGTTCCCTCCCAGGAAGGCGTTGCCCAGCTGGATCGCCATGTCGCCGATAGGCGCTCCGGAAGCGGCGGCGGCGCCTATGCCGCTCAACTTGCCATCGGACGACACGAGCTTGTCGCTCAACGCGTAGTTGGCCGCGAAATACTCGAAGAGATAGGCGAAGAGACCCTGGATGGCCAGCGAGAGCAGCACGCCGCGCGGGATGTCCCGTTTCGGGTTCTTCGCCTCGGCGCCGAGGGCCGTCGACGATTCGAAACCGACCAGGATCAGTATGGCTATCGTCGACTGGAAGAGCAGGCCCGAAAGGCTATGCGGCGTGATGATCGAGACGCCGCTAGCGTGGTACCAGCCCGTCGGCGCGACGTGGACCGGGTTCTTTACCCTGAACAGTATGGCCAGGACGCTGAAGACTATCAGCGCGGCCAACTGGATTACGTTGATCACGACCGCCGCCACCGTGGAACCCGAGATGCCGCGGATCGCAATGTACCCGACGATGGCCGCGAAGGCCCAGGCGATCACCACCTGACTCCAGATCGGCAGATTCACGCCAAAGACCCCTGCGATATAGGTCACGAAGGTAGCCATGAAGGCGACCATTACGCCCGGGTAAACCCAGTAGAATAGATGGGCGGCCCAACCGGTAATGAACTTCGCGACGCGCGCCCATCTCCGGCGCTTCGGGTCGGCGTGGTCGAGGAAGGCCTTTTCCGCGAAATAATAGGAGCTGCCGGTACCTGCGTCCGGATAGCGGCGAGCGAGCTCGGCGAAGGCGATAGCCGTCAGGAAGGCGACTATGAGCGCCCCGACGATTCCAGTCCACATATCCATCGCGGTGCTCTTGCCCGCCGCATCCGCGCTGGCCGCCTGGAGCTGATAGGTCATCCAGAGGAAAGCGCCGGGCGCGATAAGCGCCATTGCGTTGACTGTGACGCCGGTCAATCCGAGCGTCTTTTTCATCGCTGGACCCCGTTCACCTGTTGAAGCCATTGATACCTCCCATAGCGAAACATCACGAATGCGTTCGCCGGAAGTCCTGCAAACTGCATGCCAATTATTCGATTTCGGAATTAGCTTTTAAGGTTTTCCTGTAACAAATCAATTTAATTTTAATATTCCATTGTAGAATATGCGGTATTACCAAAGTCGAGTCCAAAAATAAATCTATTCCCCCTTATCTGACAAGAATAGATTATTAGAGTTAAGAAAGCATTAGTCTTATGCCTACCTACAATAATGTAGTGAAATTTTTTAAATGCTACTATGACGAAGGTGGTATGTAGAAAGTGTCCTATGCCAACGAGAGCTTGGAATCAAGACTTAATCCCCAATTGCGATGGATATAACCTCTTCCATTCTCTCCACGGGGTGGAAAACAAGGCCCTTCTTGACGTGATCGGGAATTTCATCGAGATCCTTGGCATTTCCCTTAGGGATGATGATTTCCTTGATCTTGTTCCTTTTGGCAGCCACCGTTTTTTCGCGCAAGCCGCCGATAGGCAGGACCTGCCCGGTCAAAGAAAGCTCTCCGGTCATGGCCAGTCGGTCCTTGATCTTCCGATTAAGTACCAAGGAAAGCAGGGCAGTGGCCATAGTAATGCCGGCAGAAGGACCGTCCTTCGGAGTCGCCCCCTCGGGGATATGAAGGTGAATCTGCCTGCCTTCGAAGAATTCCGCTCCGATCGTGTATTTTTCCGAGGCGATGTGACGGACGTATGTATAGGCGATCCCCGCCGATTCCTGCATCACGCTCCCCATCTGTCCGGTTAGCTTGAAGCCTTCCTTTCCTGGATTGGCGACTGCCTCGATAATCAATGTGTCCCCACCCATGCTCGTCCACGCGAGCCCTACCGACATGCCCGGCCTGGTAGCCTGCTTGATGTCGTCCTCGTTGAATATCGCCTTGCCCAGGAACTTCTGTACGGCTGCCTTGTCGATCGGGAATTTCTCTCCTCCCTTGTCCTCGAGGACGACGATCTTAGCGAGCTTGCGATGGATTTTGTCCAGATACTTCTCGAAGTTGCGTACCCCCGCCTCTCTGGCGTAGCATTCGGCGATGAAAAGCAGCGCGTCCCGCGTATAGCGCACGGCGCTCCGCTTGAAACCGGTCTTCTCGAGGCTTTTCGGGATCAGGTAGTGCTTGGCGATTTCGAGCTTCTCCGAATCGATATAGCCGGAAAGCTGGATTATCTCCATCCGGTCGATCAAGGGAGGGGGTATGGAATCCAGGGTATTGGCCGTGCAGATGAAGAAGACGTTGGATAGGTCGAAAGGGAGATCGAGATAATGGTCTCGGAACGAGAAGTTCTGTTCCGGGTCCAGGGTTTCGAGGAGGGCGCTCGAGGGATCGCCCTGGTAGGAAACGCCCATCTTATCGATCTCGTCGATCATGAAGACGGGATCGCGGCTCTTGGTTATCTTGAGACCCTGTACGATCTTGCCGGGCAGGGCGCCGACATAGGTGCGCCTGTGGCCTTTTATCTCGGCCTCGTCGCGCATGCCGCCCACGGAGAAGCGGAAGAAACCCTTGCCCAGCGCCCGCGCGATGGAGCGCCCGACGCTCGTCTTTCCGACTCCGGGAGGACCGACGAGGCAGATTATCGATCCCTTGGCGTCTTTCTTCAGCTTGCGCACCGCGAGATACTCGACGATGCGGTCTTTCACGTCCTTGAGCCCATAATGGTCGGCTTCCAGCATCTCCTGGGCTTTCTTCAGATCGAAGTCCCCGGAAACGTCGACTTTCCACGGCAGGGAACAGACGAGATCCAGCCAATTGCGCGTCACCATGAACTCGCTCGAGTTGGGGTCCATAAGGTTGAATTTCTCGAGTTCCTGATCGACCTGCTCCTTCACTTCGCCCTCGAAGGCGAAAGAGTCTATCTTTTCCTTGAACCGCTGATAGTCGGAGCCTTTGGCGTCGGTCGGCATCCCGAGCTCGCCCTTGATCGCCTTCAATTCCTCCTTGAGGAAGTACTCGCGCTGGCTTTTCTCGATTTTCTCGTTTATCTCCTGCTGGACGCGCTTCTGGATCTTGAGGAGCTCTTGCTCCTTCTTGATGAAGATAAGGACCTTCTCCATGCGCTCGCGCACGTCCGTCGTCTCGAGTATCCTCTGCTGATCGTTCTTGTCGATGTTCAAGATCGAGGCGATGAAGTCGGCGATCTTGCCGGGATGATCGATGTTGATCATGTTGAGGCGCATCTCTTCCGAGAAAAGGGGATTGTTTTCGGATATCTGCTTCATCTCACCCAAGAGAGCGCGCGTAAGGGCCTTGATCTCGTCGGTATCGTCACCCTCTTCGTCGAGATAGCCGACCGCGGCTACGATCGGCGTTTCCTTGGAGAGAAATTTCTTTATCCTGAAGCGCTTGAGCGTAGAAATGAAGATATTGGCGCCCCCGTCGGGGAGGTTGATCCGCTTCACGATCTTGGCCACCGTGCCCACGGCATGCAGATCCTCGGCCTTGGGGCGCTCGAACTCGTTCTTGATCATTACGAGGCCAACCATGCCATCGGCCGTCAAAGCCTCCTCGATCACTTTTACGTCTTCGGTATTTCCGATCATGATCGGAGTGAAGATGCCCGGAAAAATCGGCCTACCGGAAAGAGGAATGATAGGGAGCTTATTCGGCAGTATTTGATCGATTGGGACTATTTCGTTTTCAGCCATGTTGTACCGTCCTTTCGTGTCTGTCGCTTAAAATTATGCCTTTTTAAGCCGCCTCGGCAAGGTTTTGCCCTCAAAAAGAGTGGTTTTGAGGAGAAAATGAACTTATCTCGAGTTGGAAGGGATATCAGCCAAGCATGTCCTGGGCCGCTCGTAGGATACGCTCGGGATCCACCCCGAAGCCTGGCACGCCGAGAACTTCTTCCGCGACGCGATTACCCAGCCGCAGGCATCGCTCGGGCCTGAGAGCCTTCGATCGGCCAAAGAGAAATGCTCCGGCGAAGGCATCGCCGGCTCCGGTCGGGTCGACCGGCTGCATCTCCCGGACGGGACTGCTGGCGATTCGTCCCCCGCTCGCCCAGACCGCCCCGAGCTCGGCCCTTTTCACGACGACCTCTATGTCCCACGATGCGAAAAGCTCGAGTCCCTCGCGCAGGGGAAGATCGGTCAAGGCGACGAACTCGTCCTCGTTTGCGAATAGCACATCGCAATATTCGGGAAGGATGGCGAGAATGAACTCGCGATTGGTCGCGGTAATTTCGCGGCTCGAGAGATCGATTGCCGTCTCCATCCCGACGCTTCGCGCGCGTCGTAGGCATTCCATTAGGAAAGGCCTGTCTCGAAGGAGGAAGCATTCGATATAGAGAATTGCGCCAGGCTTGAAAAGAGCGTCGCGCGGGGGCTCGAGGCAGATTTCGACAGCCGCCCCGGGCGAAACGAGAAGGGTCCTGCCTCCGTCGGGCCTGATCAGCGCGCAATACACGCCGGTCCGCGCGTCGGAAAGCGAAAGGAAGGACTCGATCCCCGAGGCGCGAAGCTCCTCCGCATATCTCTTACCGAGATCGTCCTCTCCGACCATGCCAGAGAAGGCGGCTTGGGCGCCGAGAAAGGCCGCGGCTCGCACGGCGTTCGCCGCGCCGCCCCCTGCCGAGACCGCCGCGTCGGGCAGGTCGGCAAGCATCGCTCCGAGCCTTGCCCGGTCGATATGAGCGACTGCATTGTTGTGGAATCCCAGCCTGGGGGCATAGGCCTCGTCGACGAAGGCTATGACGTCCATGAGCGCATTGCCTATGCCGACGATCTCCATAAATTATGGTAGCATCGTAAGGGATCGAGGACAAGCGGATGCGCTTGACCCCTTGCGCGGGCACATGCTAATTTTGGACTGCCGTCGCGATTCCGCGCGAGCGAGATCGCGCAATGAAGAAGGCAAATCGCTCGCGATTTGTCTTCTTCATTAGGGCGCTTGGCTCAGCTGGTCAGAGCGCCTGCTTTACACGCAGGATGTCGGGGGTTCGATCCCCTCAGCGCCCAAAGCCACCGCCTTCGCGGTGGCTTTTTATAAGGGCGATGGGGGATTGAACCGGGCGCCCGTAGCGCGGGCAGGCTGCCGGATTGCTCAACGGCATCGATGCGTATACAGTGGCGGCGTGAGGCTTTTGCACATAAGGGATCGATATTTTCCCGCGCTGGCGCAACGGAATTTCCGGATATTCTGGACGGGACAGCTGGTTTCTGTCATCGGCACCTGGATGCAGAACGTGGGCCAGGCTTGGCTCGTCCTCGATCTCACCGGCTCGGCCGCGAAGCTCAGCGTCGTAAGCGCCATCCAGTTCCTTCCCATGATGTTCCTTTCGCTGTTCGCCGGCCCTTTCGTCGACAGATTCCCGAAGCGCAGGACCATCATCATCACTCAAAGCGCCCTTGCCTTCCTCGCGCTCGCGCTCGCCGTGATTACTGCCACCCATATAGTACGATATTGGATGGTTCTGGTGCTCGCCTTCCTCTTGGGCATGGTCACCTTGGTCGACAATCCGACCCGGCAAGCCTACGTGATGGAGCTTTCCGGTCGGGACGCCCTGATGAACGCCGTCTCCCTCAATTCGGCTGCCTTCAACACGGCTCGCATACTCGGTCCGGGCATCGCCGGCCTCCTGATCGAGGTCATCGGCATCGCGCCATGCTTCTTCCTGAATGCGCTCTCCTTCCTTGCCGTCATAGGAGCGCTGCTCTTCATCGATGCGCCCTCGCTCGCCTCGACGAGACCGATGATGAACATCCGCGACGTTTTCTCGAGCGCGCGCGAGGGACTATCCTATATCCGAAAAAAAAGCGAGATCGCCTTGCCCTTGATCCTCATGGCCGCCATTTCGACCGTGGTGATCAACTACAACGTATTCGTGCCGACCTTCGCCAAGATATCCCTCGGACAGAGCGCCTCGGGCTACGGCTTTCTCATGACGTCCATGGGTATCGGTTCCTTGATCGCCGCCCTGGCCCTCGCCCTCGGAAGCCGATCGGGTCCGAGGCCGTATAGGCTCTTCGGCGGAGCCTTGGGCATGTGCGCGGCCATCCTGGCCTGCGGCCTCCAGCGTAATTACGCCCTCTCCTGCGTCCTGCTCGGCCTCACCGGCTTCGCTACGATATCTTTCTCTACATCGACGAACGCCACGATCCAGTTGGCCTCGGACGATGAGCATCGCGGGAGGGTGATGAGCATCTATTCCTTGGTCTTCGGCGGCGTGACCCCCATCGGGGCCCTCTATGCCGGGGCCGTTTCCGAGATCGCGGGACCCGCTTTCTGCATGACCCTCAGCGGGGCGATCGGGCTGGGCGCCTCGGCTCTCCTTCTTCTCGGCAGGCGGCGACGTCGCCGGGTCATGCGGGCTTGAGCCGCTCCCCCTCTCTCAAGCCTTGAAAACGAGGACCGATTTATCGTAGTCCGAGGGCGCCTCGTAGCCGAGGAGCTCGATGCAGGTCGCGGCCAGGCTTGAGATTCCCAAGCCCTCGCGCAACGCGGCTTCGTACTCGCCCCGGCATTCGGGATCGAATAGGACGCAGGGGACGGGATTGAGCGAGTGGCTCGTCTTGGCCCGCGGCGTACCGTCGGCCTTGCGCGTCACCGCTCCGCTCTTCTTGTCGTGCTCGTACATGTCGTCGGAATTGCCGTGGTCGGCCGTGAGGATCATTACCCCTCCGGCCTTCTCGATCGAGCGCCTGAGTCGCCCGAGCTGGAGGTCCATGCCCTCCATTCCCGCGACGACGGCCTGATAGACGCCGGTGTGGCCGACCATGTCCCCGTTGGGGTAGTTGAGGCGGATGAAGGCGTATTTGCCCGACTCGATGGCCTCGAGCACCTTGTCCGTTATCTCGGCGCACTTCATCCAGGGCCTCTCCTCGAAGGGCACGCGGTCGGAGGGCACCTCGACGTAATCCTCGCAGCTTTCGGAGAACTTGCCCTGCCGGTTGCCGTTGAAGAA
>Ga0181520_10007765_pt1 | contig 15617 bp, 14 predicted proteins | sample PEATcosm2014_Bin_29_FD_132451 | JGI IMG/M metagenome (GOLD analysis project Ga0181520, IMG submission 132451) | Peatland microbial communities from MTU Mesocosm Facility, Houghton, MI, USA - PEATcosm2014_Bin02_30_metaG | ecosystem: Environmental > Terrestrial > Soil > Wetlands > Peat | place...
ATGGTGTTATGTCGTTTCTCGCTTTGAGTAGCGGAGATATCCTTGCGGGATGTTATCCGGCAGGTAATATCATAAAATGCCCTTACGGGAGGGGATCTGCACCTACTGCCATTAACATCAGTAATTGGTCACAGACTGGCCGGCTCGGCACTGGCACTCTTTCTGTCCGCCGGATGATAGACGGGGGTAACGGTTTAGTTTACGCTGGATCGAGCGACGGAACGAATGCAACGGTATTCCGAAGCCTCGATTATGGGAAGACCTGGACGTCGTTGGGTAACGTAGGATCCGAAACCGGTATTTACGCACTTGATCTTTCTCCCACCGGATACCTAATAATCGGGACGTATCCTGGCGGATTTATCTATCAATCAATGAACGTGTCGCTGGAAAAGATTCCGACGGGTATCAACCGGTCGGAAATTCTGGTCGATGCTTCCGATGCCCAGAGTGCCGGTACGATCACGGCACAGGGAGCACAGACGATTACGGATCTGGAGGAAGTAGATACCCTCACCTGTGTTATCGAGCCGGGGACGACGACGTTTGTGTATGGATCGGATTTTGATCTCGGCGATATGGTAACAGTCGTGTACCCTGGTATCGTGCAGAAAAGCGCCCGGATCCTGACAATCCAGGAAGAGTATTCCCTTTCTGCCGGGTTCCAGGACACGATAACGCTCGGCAGTACCGGCACGGATCTGGGATCTGTGATCAAGAAAGCGAACAAAGCGAACTCCAAAGCTAAACGAAAGTGACGACTCTATGACGCTTACCTATGGTTACTTTGCATCGGCATCCGGGGATATCCGGCAGTATATGCAGACCGACGACGCCAACCTGTTCCGCCAATGGTGGAGCAACGGCATTATGAACAGTTTTGCGAACTCCCTGCAGGTAACAGCGCTTGCGAGCCCGAACATGTCAGTCTATGCGGGTATCGGCGGTTGTTTTATTGACGGCTACTGGATGTATAACAATGCTGCATTGAATCTTGGTATTGCCGCGAACACTTCGGGCAACCCGAGGATCGACCGGATTATCGTATCCATCGATGAAGTCAACGCCCGGGTCGTCAGTATCCAGGTTTTACAGGGATCTCCGGCGGCATCTCCGCTCCCGCCATCCCTTACGCAGAATTCGGGTTCAACATACCAATTGTCCCTTGCTCAGATCTATGTGGCAAATGGCGCTAACCAGATCTTCCCGGCAAATATCACAGATGAACGTTGGACCCAGTACTGCGGGGTGATGGCAGCTTCGATGGGGAAGTTCTCCATACAGCCCGACGGATCCCTGAATGGCGGTGGCATGAATATTCACAACATCGCCGATCCCGTAAATGCTCAGGATGCGGCGACGATGCATTATATCACCGGACTTATGGCCTCCAGTACATTCCGCGTGAAGGTGTCCGTAATAGCATCAGGGTCCGTTTTTACGACACAACCAATGACACAATACGTGGATATTCTCCTTGTTGGAGGTTGCGGCGGCGGAGGTGGTGGCGGCGGCGCGATCACAACTTCCTGGGCAGGTGGAGCAGGTGGTGGCGGAGGAGCTGGCGGGACGAATTATGCATGGGGTATCTCCGTCTCCGGAAATGCGACATATACGATTTCTGTCGGAGCCGCTGGTACCGCTGGTTCTGGGGGAGCTTACGGCGGGTCTGGTTATGGCAGCGGTGGAGGTGGCGGCTCAGGTGGATATGGCGGTAATACTTCGATAACCGTTGGTGGCACGACATATATTGCGTACGGTGGCAGCGGAGGAAATGGGGGGACTGGGGGGCATTTCTATACCACCGGTGGGGGAAATGGTAGTGCCGGCGGTGCCGGTTCCGGTGGCAGTATCGCCAATGGATTTGGAATGCTCGGTAACTCGGGAAGTGGCACGTCGCCCGGTGCTGGTCAGTTCAGTGCATCCCAAGTCGGGGGAACGGGTGGAAACGGCGGTGGTGGCGGTTCGGCTGGCGGTGCCGGAACGACTGGAACTGCCGGTATGATGATCATCTGGGAATGGTCGTAATCTCTCTTTTTTTAAAAATTATTAGCAGATTTCCCGGAATAATACATCGTGAACTGCGAAAAATTGTAAATGTATCTTACTCTGAATCAAAGTTAAGGCATACTCTTGTTATTTCTTGACCACAAGTGTTTTTGCTATCATATCATGAAGTCCTTGTTTCTTTTCTGTGAATCCAATCATGATGAACCCCAGATATAAGATTACTAGAGATAACAATTTTCCAATATATCGAATGGATGCCTGTTTGAACGTTAATTGTGATCCATCTATATTTGTAACAATCAATCCTACAGCCTCTTTTCCAAATGTTCCCCTTTTCGGAGAACTCTCTAAATAAGCAAAATAAGCAAATCCCGCAATCCAAATTAAAAAATAGAAAATCAATATATGATTAGTGCCAGTTATTGCAAAACAGATAACAAATGGAATAAGCAAGATTAATCCATCAATTGCCGCTGCAGCTAATCTCAACCAAAAGCCTGCATAGTTAATTCCTAATTCCTTGTTGGCAAATGTCGGTGCTTCATTTGTTGCAGCGTAGCTGTTGTTTGGTTTTAACTCCGGAATCTGAGTTGTTTTTCGGGGGACGGGTTCCGGTGTAAATTCTTGAGATCTCGATACAGGAGTGACAAGTTTAATTTTTGGGTTCTCATTGCTCTGTTTTACAATCATTTGAACTTCGTCGAATGTTGCATTATATATGGCGGGATCTTCACTCTTCGTGAAGCGAATCCCCATTTCCCAATTGTATGCTTGTGAATGTTCGTGAAGATTCATTGATGTGATTAGACCTTCGTTTTCATTTATGAAACACTTCGCATGGAGATTTTCACAAACTCGAACATCTGCACTAATTAGATCCCGTAGGAATTGAATGTCATTCTCATCGACATTTCTTTGTGTATTATTCTCGGCTCGTGAAATTATTATAAACTTTATTCCACGCGTATCAACATTTTTGATATAATTTTTTGTCTGTTGTGGAATCTTGAGGTATGGCGCAACAATATATAACTCATCATGAGCACCGTTTATAATTTCAGTAATAGCACCATAGGACATTGCACCATTTACAAATTTTACCATGTGGTATCAATCTTCAATTCAATTCATCAAGGGATAAAATTATGGAATAACACTATTTGAACTCTCCATAATTTCAGGCGCACCCCCTCCCATCTGCACCCATGCCTTATAATTTGCGTCATAGTATTCGTCCTGATGAAGCACAATCGGTTCTTTTTCCTTGATAGGGTGGTCTCAATGTGGATGTAGCGGTTCTGATAGGTTGAGGTGATCTCGTAGGGAAACTTAAGGAAAATAGGATTTTTTTCGACCGAACAATTTGTAGGAATTATTTCAAGTCCCGAGAATCTATTAGAACCGACAGAACAAAATTTCCAAAATAATTTATATTAATATAGCCTTTTTCAATGCATGTATCAAATATCCCCACGCGATTTTTCCAAATTGAATGCTGATATTAACAACGAGATCGAGAAAATTTTATTAAAGTTTGTTGCCGACGGGAAAATCAAAGTAATTCCCGATGAGAATCCATTAAAATTTTCCACCGACGGCGAGAAACGAAAAAGAGGCAGGCCACGTAAGGTAAAAACCGTTGAGAAAATCGAACAAAAAGAGAAGAGACCCAGGGGCAGATCTCGCAAAATTAAAACTGCTGATATAAAACCTGCCGATGGTCCTAAACGCAAACGTGGCAGACCCAAAAAGTCGTAACTCCATAAGGGTCAACGTTCGAATAAAGAATTCATGATATCCAAACAACGGTGGGATAAACATCAACATTATTCCACATAAATTTCAAACAGTAAATTGGAAAAACAAAAAGATACAGACCATTACATCATCACTATGATTTATAAAAAATACTCTTTGAAATTGTGTAATTACCAGAATTTCCCGGATTATTCACAACAATGTAATATCTATCACTGGTGGGATTATTGATATCAACTTCTTTTGTTTGAACTCCACTACCCTGAATAAGTTCAAAATGTCGGGGATTCAACGTCGGTACATAATCTTTTCCGATAATAAAATTACAGGATGTTAAAGGATCTGCATCAAGCAGTATACGAATAAATTCAATATTATTATTGGGGTTATTAACATCAAAATAATAGGTCTTTGAATCTCCGTTTGCCAAATAATCGCTGATTGCTTGACCCTCTGGTAAGAATATCCCTCCAGTTTCTGGAGTTTGAGTTGTTGATATTGTAGCAGCTGTAGAGATATTGCCACTTTTAAGCAAAATTGGAAAAAATCCAAAAAATGGTGCTAGATTTGGCCCAGTGACAAAATAAAGTACAGCAATCGAAATTAACGCAATTGAAGCATAAACAATCGATTTTGGAATTGGCTTGGAAGAGGGCCGGGGAAATTCCCAAAAAATATCCGCATTTGTTCCTTGACGTACGATTGTGGTTGTCGAAAAAGGAGGTTTGCCTAGTAATTTTAGCGTTATGGAATGGGTACCTGGTGAAATTCCTTTTAAAATATGGGGGGTCTTGCCTTGATATACAGAATCGAGATAAATATCTGCATTTGAAGGGGTAGAGTCGATAGTTATCTGACCTGTTTTGGGTGATTCAATAGATCTGAGCTTCTCATTAAGATCAGCATTTTTTCCAGGTTGAATCGTAATCGTTTTAGAAAATTTTTCGTGCCCTGACAAATTTAAAGTAATTTCGTGGGTTCCTACGAGGATATCTCTAATTTTCGTTGGCGTTGTCCCATGATATTGAGAATCAATAAATATTGCCGCTCCATTAGGACTGGAATTAATAAAAATTTCTCCGTAAGAGGGAGGTTTAATTACAGTTTCATTTTTAATTAAATTTGCATTAATTGTTAGTTTTTGTCCTTCAGGAATCTCAATGCATTTTTGCCAAGTTTCATAGCCGATGAGAGTAAATTTTAGATCGTATTTTCCCCCAGATATAGAGGATATTTCCAAAGGTGAAATGCCCTTTAATTTATCATTTAAAAAAATATGTGCTCCCGGGGGATTTGCCACTACAAAAAGGGTACAGGTATTGATTTGAGGACTAGTTATCCCAAGTGCCTGAGCCCACGAATCGACCGTCCATCGAGCTAGCTGTCCTTCAAATCCGCAATTAATAAGTCGATTCGTTAGTTGTGCCGATAGAATATCGTACGGAATACGTTCATTTCCATCAAGCAGGGCTGAAGGGACGCCTTCAGCAATGGAATCGATTATGCATCGTCTTTCTTTTTTATAATTCCCAACACACAGATCATTGAGAAGACCCCGGAATGCCACGGTTTCTTTAAAGAAAGTCTTTCCTTTCTGAAGGATAATTTCACAAAGGATTTTCCTAGGATGATCATTCATCGATCTCCACCCGAATCAAGATGGGTAATCCACCCTCCGATCTTGGATTTATTGTTACACCAGGGACATACAACAATCTCATCTCTTCCATCGTAACAAGAGACTTTATTACATTTCCCACAGCGAACAATACGCATTGATTTACAGTAAGGACACCCGGGATAATGTCGGTCTAAAATTATTGATCCTGAAATTGTATTTGTGTTGTATCTTTCTTTTTGAGCCGTGGATTCTTTTATTACAAAAGCCCAATCTGCAAACCATTTATTATATCGTTTCTTTTCAAATCGTAAGCCAAACCCGGCTTTCTCGTGGCTACATCTGGCCATTACTATGACAGCTTCGGGATTGGTCTCTTTCATAATTGATCGATAACTGTATCTGCTAATTCAGATGGTTTTTCTGCAATATCGTTTGCCAAGTTGTCAGGCTTTATGGGACTTTCAAGTGGAACGGACTCCTTTTTATTTAAAGATCCTTTTCCCGAAGGATTTGATTCTTCCAGATTTTTCTGTTTTTTCAGGGGGTATACAGTATCGCGATATACTTCAATTTGATCGATATTACAAATTATGCCGACGGTAATATCGTCACCACTCCCTTTTACAGATGCAACATTTAGCCAATCGTTTAGATTATTATTGATTAAATCGATACCCGCGCGAATTCCATCAGGATGTTCGCAAATAATCTCCAGTAAATCCTTTCCAACTTTCTCAAATTCACTATCTTGGAGGAAAGAATTCGCATAGCCATCCGTGGATAATAGTATAAGTGCCGGGGATGGATTAGTTGAATCGAGGGGAATTAAACGAAAACGGAAGTCGAACCAGGATTCTGGAAGACAGAGGGATGTTGTTTCATTCCCAAACAACCTATCATCTTTAGGGAGTGGTTGGTCAATCTCACCTGTTGGAGATACTAATAAAACATTTCCATCACCAAGCTGAAGATAAAGAATAAAGGAATTATGAATTACGGCTATGATCAATGTCGAGCCGTAAGCGGTAACTCCTTCGTTTTTAAGTCCGCCTGGTCGTTTTGTAATTTGCTCTTTTTTAGTTTTAAGTATGGTATCATCATCGGCGGAAAAAGGGTTAATAAGGATATCTGAATTAACTTTTTCAATCCATTTTTGGACAATTTCACGACTTAATGAATCATTAATTTTTTTATCCTTTATATCATCCCATGTCGAATCAATCAGCTTTTTACAAACCGCAATGGCAATTTCTACGGCAAATTCCGCTCCTTTATCACTCCTAAAATATGCTTTGCCGCCATGTCCGTCAGCAACCGCTAAAATTAGGGGCATTTTTCCCGCTTGGTAATCAGAAAATTTTATTCGATCCTGATTCGGTTTGCCGCTCCGTATATGTGATGCCCCTTTAACACTGCATCCAATAACACGCCATTTACTGATTGAGTTTTCCATATTTACCAGACATCGCCAGCGCCACTCGGGTTGTTTATATCTGCTGGCACTACCGGGATAGGAACATTAGCACCGGGGGTCTGACTCTCTTTTGATTGACTTGCCGGGGAAGATGCGGATTGAAGAACGTCAGTTGACACCCATTTTATTTGTTTTACAAGTGTTTCAGCATTTTTTGCAACGAGAGGTTTAATTTCGGAATTACCAATAAATTTTTGTAAAATTTCCATATCAGCTTCTCCACCGATAGCGATTGCGATGCGGACTGCTTTTTTCCCCCATGCCTGATCCATCAGTTTTCTCAAACCACCGTCGAAATCATCTGTCGGCTGGCCATCAGAAATTAATACCAGAACTGGAGGAAGTGCCCTATCAGTCATTGGGGGGATTTTCAGCTCATCTGATAACAGAGAAAGAGCTTTTCCCATATCTGTGATACCATGGGCTTCGAGGTCAAACCATTTGAAATCCTCAATATTTGTTGGAGTAATATTAACCCATTTTGCCCCGCTGGAAAATTGTATCGCTCTGACAAGGACAGTTGCATTAGGATTTTCATCGGCCACTTTCCTCATCGCAGGCAATGTTTCTTTAATTGCTGTGTTGAGTTGTTGAATTTTCTCACCACTCATTGAACCAGAACAATCACAGATCCAGATAAAGTGAAGTGGCCGTGTTGCTAGTTCACCACCGGGCATTTTTGTCATGAAAAGCACCTTAACCTTCTTTTATTCTTTGATAAGGATATATCTTCTTAATCCATCTTATTAAATTATACTCTCATTTCCCCTTCTATACTCCCAAAATTTACTTTTATCCCATTTCCTAATGCGATGTTCTTTCCTGGGGGGACTTCCATATTGGTTCCATCCGGTTTTGTTGCCTGCCAGCTCCGATCAGATATATTTTTCAGACCCCACAATTGGGGATTTGCCGGGTGCTGGGTTATTTCGGCAATGGGTTTCGCGAAATCGTAGGTAACTGGGTCGAGATGATATGGATACAATTTCGTGTTATGATTCAGCATAACTATAATATTTCTAATCTTAATTCGGGGGGGGAGAGTAATCTCCGTCATACAATTCCAGCATTTTTGATGCGCGCCATCTGTTTTTTTTATTGTGTCGGCATCATAGAAATTCTCACAACCACATTTCTGACAAAATACTATTGAGTCACGAAGTTTGATAATATCAGATCGCCATTCGGATTCCCGTACCCGACCATTTTCCGGATCTCTTATCCCATTAGTGAAAACCCGTTCAAATAGAACTTTGAAAAATTGCGGATAAATATCCCAATAAATCAATGCATTTTGGTGGAAATTTGGATCGGGCCGGTTTGAGTGGTCATTGGGATCGAAAATGAAAACCGGTTCGTCACCGTATAATTTTTTCATTGCCGGCGCATCAAGTGAATGAATCGCAGATTCCTTCTTTCCTTCGAGGGGATGGGAAATAAAAAACATATAAAATAATAAAACTGCCAGTGAAAATCTGTCAGTATCTGAACTTGGGGTTGCATCGCCGCGTACGATTTCCGGCGCCATAAATCTGGGTGTACCATATATGGCTGATTTTTCGGTTTTATCTATAGTTACGTTATCATTATCACAGATCAGGACTTCACCGTTTTGAGGATCAAAGAAAACATTACCAAATGAGATATCGCGATATGAAAGTCCCAATGTATGTAAGTGGTAATAACTATCTGAGAGTTGGAACCCCGCCGTTGCAATTGAATAAAAACTTGGCTCAATTCGCCGTTTCATCAGATCTACGATATTTTTAAAATTTTTAGGCCGGAGTGGCATTATGTAGCCAAAACCAGGTACTTTTGGATCTGTAATTAATGTCAAGGGCCACAGAAATTTCTCTGTAGGTGCTCCTTTGGATATGAGTGACTCCAATGCTTTTTTTTGCGTATCAGTAGCTGTATGGGGATAGTACCATTTTAAGGCCCAGTCTTTTCCACCAGAAGATACTTTGTAAACTTCGCCTTGACCGCCGGAACCCAAAAAATCCTCTACTTTGTATTCAACACCCGATGAACCCACAATTTTTTGTTTGGTTTTAAGAATCTGGCTCAGAAAAATCACCCCATTTGAAATTATATTAAAGCAGTTATTGTATCAATCAATTAAGAATATTGGTTTTTTGTTTAAAGCTATTGGGTGGCCCGGAGGTGGCTTTTGTCCCAGTTCTGTATAAAAATGATATCTTTATAGTTACTTATCAACAAACGATTGCATAATGGGATCTCAATCCAATCTCAGCAATTTCAGCAATTCTAGCGATCAAGATTGTATCAGCAATGCAATGCGCTCCATTATACAATCAGAAGGAGTAGCGATCCTTGATAACCCAAAAAAGGTTCGGGCACTCTTGTCGGATTATTGTCCTGGAGGAGATCATAAGCGGGAGATTGTCCTTCTTGAACGATTGCTCGATGAAAAGGTCCACAGTGATATTATACGGCAAAAGGATTCCGTAACTTTTGATATATTGTCAGAAAATTTAACTAACCGGATCCTCGCAAATCACCCATTTGACATCCAATTGGTTCAATGGGGAATCGACACAATATCTGTTACGTTAGGTGTAATTCCAAATGTGCGCCGTTATCAACCTAGTTCGCCATATGTTTCCAGAGATGGACCAAATAAGCCAATAAATCCACCCATTTCAAATAATGATGATCTCATCTCCCAAGCAATACGGTTTAATCAGACAAAGCAATTCCATGAAGCGCTCGACATCATTAACAAAGTGATAGAGAATTATCCTAATAATCCCTTGGCGCTTCGGGAAAAGGGGTTTGCGTTGTCAAATCTTGGGAGTTACGAAGAGTCGCTTCACTGGTATGATTTGTCTATTGGTATAAACCCCAACGACACGATCACATGGACATCCAAAGGATATGCATTATCGAAAACAGGAAGATTGAGAGACGCAATTCAGATGTATGATCGGGCGATCAAATTTGATTCAAATAATGCAATGGCATGGCGTAGTAAAGGATATTGTTTAGTAAAACTGCATGACGATCACTCCGCCATGATATGTTATCAAAAGGCCCTTGATATCAACCAAGGTGATCCCATAACTTGGAATCTCGTAGGGGGGGTCAAGCGGGACTGGAATGAGAAACTCCGTGCGTTTGATCGAGCACTATCGCTTGATCCGCAATATGTCCCAGCGATGATTAACAAAGGATGGGTTTTATCAAAATTTGGAAGATTTCAGGAGGCATTGACTATCTATGAGAGGGTTTTAACGATTGACAAGAATAATCGGAAAGCCTGGGATGGACGAGCTCGTTGTAAGAAAATGGTAGTCCACCCAAAGAGAGACCCTCGCCAACCCACGCATCATCCCTCACAATTGCATAAAGCGCAAACTCAAACAAACCCGGGGATGATTGATCGAATAAAGGGGTTTTTCAAGTAATATGGAAGGATATAAACCAGATATTTTTTTTAAATTTTTCCGATAAATTACCAGATTTCTTTTGATACATCATCTAGGAGTAGTGATAGCATTAAAATTTCTTCAGAAGGGGGAATACATCGCTGTGTGAGCGCACCGAATATCCACCGGATAAATTTAATCAAATCTTGAGCATTATGAGCAAAGTATGGTTTAATTTCAGGATTATTGATAAATTTTTGAAGAACGTCTATTTCGGCATCGCTTCCTATTCCAATTCCGATACGCACAGCTCGTTTTCCCCAAGGCTCGTCTAATAATTTTTTCAATCCTTTATTGAAATCATCAGTTGGTGAACCAGATGCAATTAAAATCAGAACCGGAGGTAATGAGCGTTGAGACATAGGGAGAATTTTCATCTCTTCAGCGACCATTGATAAAGCGCTTCCAATATCCCGATCAGTTGAGGATGTGTCCAGATCAGACCAAGAAAAATTTTCAAGGGGGATAGGATCTTTGTTTATCCACTCTGCGCCACTTGAGAATTTAAGTACTCTAATACTGCAATACGGATTTTTATCAGCCACTTTCCGTATCAAGGGTAATGACTCTCTAATAGCGGTATTAAGGCACTGAATTTTTCCATCAGCCGCCATTGAACCGGAACAATCGCATATCCAGATTAAATGAAGAGGACGAGAGTTATCACGAGTTACCCGGGGCATTTTCATTTCAAATCACCGTTAACATTTGACAAAGAGGATTACAAAGAGAATTTTTTTAGGTGGATTTCAGCCTTACGATCATCTCAACTTTTCCTAATTTTATGGAACTACCATCATGCAATTCCTTGTGTTCACCGGTAACATTATACACTCCTTTCACTTTTCCATGTTCCACCCAAAGAGACATCGCACGGGGTGGAATCCCATTGACAAAAATATTATCTTCTCCACCTCCAATAAAAATCGGTGTGTTACCGAGCGTAAAATTGCTTGATTCATTTGATGCCCAATGGACTTCTAAGTATGCCAAACGATATCTTTCTTCAACAATTATGAGACTTAATCCAAGTGCTGCTCCTAGAATGCCAATGCCGAACATACGTCCCAATGTTACTGGAACGAAAATTCCCGATAGTAGAAAACCTATTCCACCGATAAATCCCCCAATCGCTCCGGCAACAAGAGCTCGTAGAGATCCCATATTCGGAATAGAATACGAGAGACTCAACCCCAAGATGCAACCCATAATCCCCCAACATGCAGCCTGAAAAATAAATTGCGTCAATACATTAGGGAATTGCATTAGACCAAAAATTCCTTGAGCAATGCACCCGGATATAGCGCCCGCAATAAAACCCGATGGAACTGCTTTCTTGAGAAGATTCCAGATGGCTGTTTGTTTTCTGTTGTACAATTCTATAGCCCAAAATAATCCTATAGAAATTAACATAGCCGCCAGTGCCGACCAGATCCCAGTGTTTAAAATTAAAAAAAGATATGTATTTTTTTGGATAGGAATTATTTCGGCAACAAGAGCTCCAAGAGCCCCACTTCCAAAGCCCAAAAGCCCAAATAACAATTTCTTGTTCTGACGGATTTGAGATATTATGGGATCAAGTTGAGACAACATTGGATCATTTTTATAATGGCGATTTTAGATGAAAAATCTTATCAATTATTCATATGAAAGAAAAATTGGTTAAATGTAATTATCATACTCAGTTTGATTCACGCCATCATCAAAAAATCCGGTGACAACAACATATACTTTACCACTTATATGTTGATGTAATGTAACTGGAGCCTCGGAAGCTGGGACTGTAATTTGGCTATTTAACGGCAATATTTTGTTTCCAGATCCACTACCCATCATTCTTGGGACGATTCCAGAACCCGTAATTTCCAAACCAGTTAAAATATCGCCATCCACTCCTCCCTGATACGTAACCGTAATCATAGACGTGGATACGGTGTCTTGTCTCTGAACTGAGACAACAACATTATGCGTTCTTGGAGTGGGAGTTGGTTCTGTTGCTACATTGACAGGATTAGGTACATAGTACCCTTGTTGCGTGGGGTAATATGAATCGCTGGGGGTAGAGTTAGAATAAACTGAAACAGCTGTTGGTTGAACTGGTGAAGGGGGGGTTGAACCACTATTTGTAAAAAACGAAACTATGAATAGAAGAAGGAATAGCAGACCGAATACATAAATTACTTTAGTAAACACCGGTCTTTTGGATTTTACCGAAAGAGTCGATTTTGGTTTAGGTATAACGATCGAAGGGGATGGAATTTCGGTGGTTGGTCCCGATTCAGCAGGGATTTTAATCAAATTTAATTTTAAAGTTGAGTCTACCCTAGAATCAAGGGTCAATGATTGAATCCATGGTTTATAGCCATCAAATGATACTACCAACGGATATGTTTTTAGCTCGAGATTTTTTAGATTGAGTGGTGTTACACCTTTTAAAATACCGTCCAACGAAACTCTGGCGCCGATGGGATTTGAGATGATGGAAAAAGTATAATCATAACAGGGGAGGTCCTCCTCACGAATAATATCAAGAGACACCGCCCAAGAATCCACTGTCCATTTCGCTAATTTGAATGTTATACCTAAATTTTGAGTTAATTTTTGGCAAAGTTGTTGAGATATAGTTTCATAAGGTAGCTGATTCGTTTTATTAAGAAGGGTTCCGGGGATATCCTCCAATAAAGAGTCCGAAAGACATTTTCTTTCGCGTTTATATTGTCCTTTAAAAAAATCATTTAGAAGATTCCGGAATTTTATGGGATCGCAAATTACAGAAGTACCCTGCTGTTTAATTAATGAACAGAGTAATTCCCGTGGAACATCCCCCATTATATAGCATTGGTTATGAAATGATTAATAAAAGTTTACATAAATGTATCCTAAAGCGTTGACAAAATGAAACTCTGCAGCTGACAGAGTTCAACTAGCAATTATAAATTCTACAGCGTCATTTTTTAGAAAGATTCAATTACTCATCGACGAGATATTTCTTTCTGTCTTGTCACGATCATTGACTCAAATTCGGGAACAAACTACCGAAAAACATAATTTAAGAATAGAATGACAAAATGCGATTTCTGCGGAAAAACTATCGAAGGCATGCCCTTTACTTGCAGGAGATGTAAAGGAGACTTTTGTGGGGATCACCGTCTTCCTGAGTATCATAATTGCAGGGGACTAAAAAGGAGATCCCCAGTACTGCAACAAGTAACGAAACCGGCTATAAGGGAAATTCAACAGAAAATAAAACCACCAACAAATCCGATTTTGGAAGAAACGGTTTCTCCTGTAATGCTGACGCCTAATCCCAAAAAAATTGACGGAGATATTGATAATATTCCGAGAGAGAAATTACGCGAAATTGTAAAAACCTATGGTGAAACGATTATTGACAATCCCAAAAGATTGCGGGCACTTTTGTCAGATTATTGCTGTGGGGGGAATAAACGCGAAATCAATGCTATTATAAGTTCATTAGAGGAAAGAATTCCGCACGAAATTCTAAAATCAAAAAATACCGTCCCCTTGAACATTTTATTGCCTCAACTTAAAAAACGCTTGAGTGAAAATACTTATTATTCAGATGATCTTGTCGCATGGTCTATTAAAACTTGGATTTTAGCATTCGGTATTCAGAATCTTCCGCAAAAGTAGATTAAAAGGTTGTTGACCAGGAAATTTTCTACTGAATCCAAAATTATTATCTCGTTTTGGCAGAGAAACACTATTGAGATGCTTATTGAAATTCGAATTGGTCCCGGAAAATGGAAGATCAAGGATTGGATTTCACAGTTTTGCGAAATATGTCAAATTCCTGACGATAAAATACACCGTGTCACGCATATCTCATTATATGGTAATTTTTCCGCAAATCCAGATCAAGTTGAGAAAATAAAATCTGTTTTGGCTACTATTGGTAGAAAATATTCATATTTACCTTTTACGGTAGACGGCTTGAAATCTATTCAGGCAGAGAAGGGTATGGTTGTCTATTTCCATATTCTCCCTTCAGAAAAGCTTAAACAATTCAGGAATGAATTGGCAACGAACTTATTTCCTATAGTTCCAGATACAAAACCCTTTGATTTTAACAAGGATTTTCTTTTTCACTCAACATTGTCCTATAAATTATCCGATTCTGAGTATGGACGAGTACTAAATTATGTCAATTCACTCAGCCCAAGTACTGATAATTCCGTTGCGCCGCATTTCTATTTGCCCATGGCTGCATTAAGAATCACGTTACTCAACAATGAAGCAAGGATTATTTGTGAATATGATCTTCTCCAACATAGACTTTTAACGAGATTGGAATCCCTGAGTAAACAAGAATGGCAAAAAACATCGAAACTGTTTAGAATCAAAAAGGGCATGGAAAGATATCACGAAAAATCAGATTCGATATATCTTATTGGAGATCTTCATTTCAGTCATTCAAATATCAACCGTTACTGTGCAAGGCCGTTTTTATTTTCAGATGTTAATGAAATGAATACAGTCCTTGTGGAAAATTGGAATAACGTTATCGATGATACAAATATTGTTTATTTCCTGGGAGATCTTGATTTCAAAGATTCGATAGGTCATTGGATAAGAAATCTTAATGGAAAGAAAATATTCATCGAAGGAAATCATGATGTTGTAAAAAATAGGGAGGGCATAGTAGTTCGTCACAAAATCCATGGCGCAAAGCACCATTGTTTCATTCCATACAAAGGACATATTTTCTATTTGGTTCACAATCCACGAGAGGTCGATATGGATTGGAGAAGAGATAATCCAGAAGGATGGTTAATTCACGGTCATACGCATGACAATGAAATACATAAATATCCATTTATCAACGGTAAGAGAAAGACGATCAACGTCAGTGCTGAAGTAATAAACTATCGACCGGTGAGTCTGGATTACATTCTTTCATTGGATCTTGATTCTATTGAGAGAATGGATACGATAGATAGTGTCCCTCAGAGAAAAGCAGATTGTTGAAAGAACGAAATGTGAAATTAAGAAATTAATAAATAATTCAAATATAAAAACATACGTTCATTAAATCATGGATCTTATTGACCCTGTGAAAACCCGTTTAATAGCGATTCTAACTCTTAAGGATTAAATTCAAGTCGAATGGGGAACGAAAATGCGCTTGAAAAACTATTTATCATATTTTTTGGAGGGGTGTTTAGACGATGACGCAATCAGCATTTCAAGAAACAGTCGTTCTTGAGACAATAGATGGCTATGAATTCGAAAAACTATGTGCAAGAATTTTTCAAAAACTGAATTATGGAACCGTTCAAGAAAT
>Ga0181520_10007767_pt1 | contig 15614 bp, 20 predicted proteins | sample PEATcosm2014_Bin_29_FD_132451 | JGI IMG/M metagenome (GOLD analysis project Ga0181520, IMG submission 132451) | Peatland microbial communities from MTU Mesocosm Facility, Houghton, MI, USA - PEATcosm2014_Bin02_30_metaG | ecosystem: Environmental > Terrestrial > Soil > Wetlands > Peat | place...
CCGCCCGCCGCAATAAGCATATGTGCAATCATCATGATGGCGTCCACATTGTGTATGTCGACCGGAAGCAGCGTCATAATAAGATTCAGCGGATAAAAATAGATTATATTCGAGGAGCCTATCAGGGGGAGCCCCATGAAAATGCAGGGCATCCATAGCGGCATCTGGTGGTATTTCAGGAGCATTTCTTTCGCAAAGTAACGAAAAGGCATGCCCAGGGTTATTATGTCGTACCCTCCTAGCATTTCCCCCGGCTTTAAACCCCGGAAAAACAGGAAGGCAGGCACCCCCAGGAACAGGGCAACCGCAAAAAAATACTTGAACGGAAAATTCTTCATTTCCCCCCGCCTGCTTAAATGTCCGTATTTATGCGTTCATGTTCTCGGCCGCGATGTCCGCCCTTTTGCGTTTGTTCGCACCCAGTATCTTTTTCCTCATCCTTATGTTCAATGGGGTTATCTCCAGCAGTTCGTCGTCGGCTATATATTCCATCGCCTGCTCCAGTGAAAATTTACGCGGCGGCTCCAGTTTTATCGCGTCATCCGAGCCTGAAGCCCTCATGTTCGTCAGCTTTTTTTCCTTGCATACGTTTATGACCATGTCGTTCTCGCGGCTGTTCTCGCCGGCAATCATTCCCTCGTAAACTTCCGTTCCAGGGTTTATGAAGAACTGCCCGCGGTCCTGCAGCTTGTCCATGGCATAACCCACGGCCTGTCCTTCTTCCATGACAACGAGGACCCCGCGCGACCTTGTCGGCACTTCTCCGCGGTAAGGCCCGTATTCGTGGAAAGAATGGTTGAGGATTCCGGTGCCGCGCGTCTCGGTCATGAATTCGTTCCTGAAGCCGAGAAGCCCGCGTGTCGGTATCATGAATTCAAGCCTTGTGTAGCCGTCGCTGCCCTGAACCATATTTGTCATGTTGCCTTTTCTTATTCCCATCTTCTCGATCACAGTGCCCACATGCTCCTGCGGGACGTCCACTATTGCATGCTCTATGGGTTCGAGCTTTTCGCCGTCCTTATCATGGTATATGACCTGCGGTTTTGACACCTGCAGTTCAAAGCCTTCGCGCCTCATGTTCTCTATGAGTATGGCAAGCTGAAGCTCGCCCCTGCCCTTTACTATGAAAGCGTCCTGGGTCTCGCCGTCCGATACAACTATCGATACGTTGGTCTGAAGCTCCTTGTAAAGCCTTTCCCTGATGTTGCGGGAAGTGACGAATTTTCCCTCCCTGCCGGCAAAAGGCGAATCGTTGACCCTGAATGTCATGGACATGGTGGGCCTGTCTATGTCTATTGTCGGCAGCTCTATGGGATTGTCCTTGTCGGCTATGGTTTCTCCGACGTCGATGGTGTCGATGCCGGCAAGCACGACGATATCGCCGGCGTAGGCTTCCTTGGTCTCGACCTTTGTGAGCCCTTCAAAGCCGAATATCTTTGTTATTTTATAAAGCAGCTTGTCGCCGTTCCTCTTCATGATGACGACTTCCTGCCCCTGCCTGACTGTGCCGTTGTGTATCTTGCCGGTCCCCATCTTGCCGAGATAATTGTCGTAGGATATCGCCGATGTCAAAAACTGGAAAGGCTTGTCCGCGTCGCCCACTGTATCCTCGACGTGGTTTATTATCATTTCATAAAGCGGTATTAAGTCCGTGTTGGTGTCGTGAAGGTGGTACTTGGCCACGCCCTCGCGCGCAGAAGCATATACCACGGGGAATTCAAGCTGCGCATCCGCGGCGTTGAGCTCCACGAAAAGGTCGAACACCATGTTCAATACCTCGTCGGGCCTTGCGTTGGGCCGGTCTATCTTGTTTATGACGACTATCGGCATGAGCCCGAGCTCAAGGCATTTTTTAAGGACGTATTTCGTCTGGGGCATGGTCCCTTCAAAGGCGTCGACCACGAGCAGGACAGAATCCACCATCTTCAGGATGCGCTGGACCTCGCCGCCGAAATCCGCGTGACCCGGGGTGTCGACTATGTTTATTTTGTAATCCTTGTACCGGAACGAGGCGTTCTTGGAAAATATGGTTATGCCGCGTTCCTTTTCTATGTCGTTGGAATCCATGACGCGCTCTTCAAGTTTCTGGTAGGATTTGAAAACCCCGGCCTGCCTGAGCATGGCGTCGACCAGTGTTGTTTTTCCGTGGTCGACATGGGCCACTATCGCTATATTCTTGATCTTTTGCATGATATCTCCTGTTTTTAATAATGGCAAAGGGCTGCCCGGCAGCCCTTAAAATACGCGTCGCATTCTGTGAACGGCAATATAAACGAAAACCCGGGCTCCTTAAGTTTACTGAGCCCGGGTAAAAGCAGAAACTGTAGAACCACTTAAGAAACAATTACCTTACAAAACTGTTCCAAAGCAAGTTCTCTTTCTACTTCTACCACTTTTCTCTTTCTATTGCTTTCACTATTATATATATCAAATTATAGATTAATAATCAAGCATAATCGGGAGCTATAAATTTCCAGGCCGGCGCCCGCTTATTTATTGATTATCTTCAGGCTGCCAAAAACAGTATCCGCCTTTATTTTAAGGCAATTTGCCCCGTCCTTGTAGGAAGGCGACCTGTATGTTAGATTGCCCATTGATACCTCGTTGCCGTCGGGCATTTTAACGCCCGAAAATACGGATTCGGCCTGAATTTTAATCGGCATATTTTTGTCCACAAATACCGTCGTATCGCTGAAAACAGTGTCCACCCTTGCCGTTACGGTATTGTCCTTTATGTCGGCCCCGGAAAGGTCTATCACGCCCTTGCCGAAAACCACGCTGTAATCCCCCTTGATGCTTTCCCTGGAGGATATTTCAACGTTGGAAAAAACCGCGGAATTGGATGAAGAAAATCCGTGCCATCCGGTTATGACCTTCAGTCCGAAATAAATAATGATGAGCCCCACCAGTATCCTGAAAACCGGTATGTCTATGTGCAGCACCGCCTTTAACAATATCGAGATGCCGAATATAACAAGCACCGCCCCCCAAAAAACTCCGCTCGACAAGAAACTCATTTTCATGTTTACCTCCTTTTTTATTTTACCGCAGACAGGCCGGCGTGCGCCGCCAGGTAAGCCGCTACGATCCTGACGGCTTCCCTGCGCGCCTTGGCGCTTATCCTTGTCTTTTCATTTTGTACCCTTGCTTTTTTTTGCGCCGCACCGGTTCTGCTCATATTTTCCTGCTCTCCTTTATCCTGGAGCCGGGCGCCGCCTTAAAATCACGCTTGTATTCGACGAGCATGATATCGCACCCTTCGCCGATGTAAACATCCGTGCCGCGCACGATCCCGGCTTCGGTGTATTCCAACTTCACCACGTCCCCTTCTATTGACCCGGCGATGAGCCTGCCGTCCAGCATATTAAAACCTGGAAAGATGTTTTTCAGCCATTTATTGAGCCCCTGCCCCTCCGTGATGGTTATCTCCATTCCGCCGATCTCCTCGGCGTAGCTCTTGCCGTAAAGTTCGCATTTTATCTTTTCCGCGTTAAGCAGCCCCTCGACCTTGAACCTTCCTATCGAACGGAATTCCTCGGCATTGCACCCTTTTTCCGACATAAAATGGCCGCGTATGTCTATTTTCTCCGCCTCCACGGCTCCTTCCGCGTCAAGCGCCCCTTCCACCCTTATTTCTCCTATCTTCGCGCCGCCTTCGATGTCGGTCTTGCCCCTCGTGTCGAGCCTTGCCGCGTCAACGCTTCCTTCCACCATGAGTTTGCCGTTGATGACGGCGGAACCCGCTTTCAGGTTGCCGTTCACGGAAAGCATCCCGTTCACCTTGAGGTCCGTGCATTCAAGGCGCCCGTTGATCTCAAGGGCGCCGTTGACAACGGTGGCGGCGTACACGCCTCCGGAGAGCCTCATGCTGCCGTTAACCTTCAGGTCGTCAGCCGATCTTGCCATTATTGATCCTCCTTTAAAGTATTAGTTTTAGTTCTTCCACGCAGGTATTCATGGACAGCCTGAATATGACCTTTGCCCGGGACTCGAAGAGCAACTCGTTGGAGGCGCCGGAGAGAAGGCAGAGGGCGACGCCAAGTTTGCGCAAAATGACAAGCTCGCAGCCCTTGCCCTGAAATTTTGCGTAGTTGTCCTTAAGGCACGCGACGGCCGAGGCGCATTCATCGGCCCCGATATCGCCGGACGAGAGCAGTTTCTGCGCGGTAAAGCATATGAGCACGCCGTCAAAATCAAGCTCTTCCCCCGCGCCGAAGGCCCGGGAAAATATTTCCATCGCCCCGGGTGATATGATGTTCCTGGACAAAAGCTCGCTTTTTTTCATGTGGATGCCGGGAAGCCCCGGTGAAAAAACGCCCGCAAGATCGTTCAGGGAAAGGTCCTCTTTCATATCCATTATTTTTTCGATCCGTTTTAATATCATCGCCTTTGGAAAAAAAGTCTCCTGTCCGGTAAAAGTGGATTTGCGTATGAACCATTCCTCGGGTATCAGGTTCTTTCTCTTCCACCTGTATAGCTGGCCGTAGGATATCCCCTTTAGTTCAAGCAACTCTTTTTTTGATATTAATTCTTCATCCATTTTTACTCCTTTTAGCGTAACATAACATTGTTACGTTGTTATGTCAAAAAAATATCCCGATTTCTCACAGTTCAATATAAGCTTATTTAATAGTTCTTTTGTTTCTGACAATAATATAGCGTAACAATGTTCTGTTGTCAAGAAGAATATTCCTTACTTATTGGTTTTGACTTTTGCCTTTTTACTTTGAAAAATTATTCTATCTCCAGCGTTTCAATATCTATTGTCCTGAATAGTTCCAGGAAAGCCTTTAGCTCGGCCTTTGAAAGTGTTATTCCCTTTCCCATTTTCCCGTGCTCCCCCGCCCATGAACGTACATCGATCTTGCCCGGCCTGTCGTTCCATTTTATTATATTAACCTCTTTTTTCCATCCTTTTGACCCCTCGCCAAGCGCGCCCAGCGTCCTTACAAGCTCGTACTTGATCTCATCGGCCATTGATTCCTCCGTTTACATTTTCTCTTCCCTTTAAAAAAGCTCCATCTGCCTCGGGGAGTTCTTTTTTGCCGGGTCGTATTGAATAAATCCTTTTTCAAGGTTAAAGGAAATAAACCCCAGGAACTGCTCCAGAAACGACTTTCCGCCCCGGGATATTTTATATTTCATTTCGTCCACAAAACCCGTGATGGCCGCCGGTATCATAACGGCCTTTTCCTCGGTAAAAAGTTCCGGCCTGTTTGTCTGCAGGTATTCGCATGCCGCCTCGATCGCCTTTAACCCTTCGTATGCGTAATTTACGGCGTCCCCCCTGTCCGTGTCGGAGCCTGCGTATTCGCCGGAAAAATATTCCACCAGGTTGCCGGTGAAATACAGCAGGAACGCCCTTGTCTCTTCGGGGATCTTCGGGTTGTGTTTTTTTATGGATTCAAATATAGCCTCGGGAAGCCCCGCCATGGACGATTTTTTAAAAAGTTCGGGGGAAGATTTTTTTATCCTTAAAGCCGCTTCACCCGTGAGTTTGAGCCCGTTAAAAGCAGTTAAAGCCTCTTTTTTCATAAGCACCCCGCACTTAAGCTCGAATATTGATACAGTTTAATACAATTACAGGGTGATAATCAAGGTATTTCTTTTGCACCTCGATATATCGCTCAACGACGAGTTGAATCCTTTTCCTTATTTAAGGATGAGGGGCAAGGGTTTAGGCGATAGGATTCTAGAACCGCCCCACGAAATGGCCCAGCCAGAACATGAACGGTATCATTATGATATGCAGCACCCACCACAACGGCTTTAAAAACTTGAATTCATTCATTTTTCATCACCTCCAGAAATAATTTCCAAGGAAATATACCGCGGAAAGAAGCGCCAGGTGTGTGTACCAGAAACCCATATTCGGGTACCTTATTATGTTCCAGCCCGTGGGCTTTGGGTCGCTGTCAAGGTTGAAGACCTCAAGGCAGAAGATCGCCCTGCCGAGGTAAAATTTTCCCAGGACGATGAATATGTCCGGCAACAGGGGCGACTTAACTATCGAGAAATCGGCCATCGTTATGATTCCGATTATCGCCATGAAACCGTTCAGTATATAGGCCAGGTGCACCGTCTTTTTGAACTTAAAAAGAAGCGGCACGCCGAGCACGCTGATGATCCCCGCGAAGAAAGGGACATAACCGAAGATGTGCTTTTCCGGATTGTGTATGCGGAAGTGCAGCCCTAATCCCCCGAGTGAAACCAGGAATAGCGCGCCAATGAGATAATTGGTTATCTTGTTTTTCATGCTGTTCCCTCCTGTTTTTTACTTTTGTAATTATACCAACAAATCGGCGGAAAACAACATTAAATCAGTTCAAAGCAACCGATGCCTCCCGCTCCAGGACGCATGGCTTCTTGAACCACAGCAGCCCTTTCGGAGTTAGATAAACGTCGTAATCAAAGCCGTCCTCCTCTTTTTTAGTGAACTTGTTGAGGACGTTCAACCCCTTGATATTCATATATATCATCTGCATCCTGACGTGATCCCTGCCGGAGAAGGCTCCGGAAAAAAATATGGCGTTTCCCATTGAAACTCCCGAGCCCGTGCATTTTATCTTTAAAGGCATAAAACCCTCCATCCGGTCTGTTAACCGGTTAATCATTTTTACAATTATATAATAAAATCCGGGTTTGTCAATGCCGTTATGTGAAATTTGCGTTCCGCCCCTGGATACTCAAGGCGGTTAATTTTGGCAATAACATATGGCCACGGATTGCACATAGTATTTTTCTGATAATTGAAACTTTATACTATTTGTGTTATATTTATTTATCAAAGTACACGGAGGTTTTATCATGAAAAAATTTATTCTTTTTCTGTCATTATCTGCTATCGTGCTGGCTGGCTGCGCAAGGGTTTTTCATGTCAAGGTGGATTCGATCAACGGAGGCGCCGACGTTACGGGCGCAGTATACGCCATATTCCCGGGCAACCAGAACACGGACCCTAATGACCTTCAATTCAGGGAATACGCCTCGTACCTTTCGCGCGCACTTAAAATATTGGGCTATGCCGAGGCCGCGCCGGGCGCCTCGCCCGACATTGAAATTTACCTTTCATACGGCATGGGAGACGCGGTCCAGCATGTTTCTACATATAATGTGCCCGTCTACGGCCAGACAGGCGTACAGTCCTATACTTATGTGAACACCACAAGGAACGCCTCCGGCATATCCACCATCAGCAACACCTACGAGACCCCGCAATACGGGATCACCGGTTTTACCACCCAGACGGACACCTATACAACATACCCTAAATACATCATTATCGACGCTTATGACGCAAGGAACGTCACGCAGGGCAGCCAGATGAAACAGATATTCAAGACGTCCATTTCTTCCCAGGGAGCCTCACGCGAATTAAGGAAGGTTTTCCCCTATATGCTGGCAGGGGCGGAGAAATATATAGGAGCCAATACGGGGGAAGAAATTACAGTGAGCTTTACTGCCGATAATCCGATGGTCCTTCAGATAAAAGGGATAGCAAAACAATAAAATTTTTCCGAGGTCCTATGTTTTCGGGAACGCGGCTTTTTTGTAAAGGTAATAATGGTGGGTGAACCCGTTCTTGTCCACCGTCTGGCCCGACGTCTGCTGGTAATTGCTCTTATATAACTTCTTGTTGTTGAATTCCTGGTGAAAAGGTATCCCCACTATTATCTCGTCCGGCTCCGATTTTACGAAAGACATGAGCCTGGCCGTCGTCGTAATGGTGTTGCCGTAAACATTCAGGCTCTTCTGACCGGCGATATCCACCTCGGCCAGAAGGTCCTTGCCGTTGTTCACGGCCAGCCTTATCTTCCACTCAGCGACCTTCTGCCGCCTGTTCTCGGCGTTGACCACGGTGAGCCTGTCGAGGAATTTCGACGCGAAGGTAAAATTAATGTCCTCCTCGTTCCTGTCTCCCAAAAAGCACACATATGCCCCGTCGCCGACGAGTATCAGAAGGTAATCCTTGTAATTGACAAGCAGCTGGCTCAGTATGGAATTGAACTGCGGTATCCAGTGGTCGCGCAGCGTGTCCAGGTCCGTTATGGTGGAGCCGCGCATGTCAAGGCCGCAGCATGAATTGAACTGTTCCTTGCCTGATTCCAGCTCTTTTGTAAAATTGGCCGGCATGAATATGTTGTTTGCCTGAATCCTTGCCGCGTCATCCGCCGCGGTTAAAACCCTGAATTTATACTTGAACCCCTCGTAGTATTCCCTGTCCTCGGGGAAAACAAAACTGTTGAATTTATAAAATGCCGCCTGTGCGTCGGTTCCGGCCTGGTTTATCCATTTGGCTATTGCTGTCCTGTCCGCCTTGCCGGTGGCCACAAAGAAAACCGTGTCCCCTTCGCGGAGCTCCTCTCCGGCACCGTAAGGTATCAGCCTGTACTCGCTAGCCCTTTTGATGAATGTCCCGGCAAATGATGACGGTTTCTGGAGTCCCCCGCCTATCTTTGAGACGCTTTCCGGGGTCCAGCCGTCGAAGACCCTCCAGGCGTTCTTGTCCCATTTGATGTGGGCCTGGATGCGGCTGAGGGTGTTTTTTTCATCGGGACAAAGCTTGATATCAAGGCCTTCCATGTCACGGCCTATTATGTAGGTCTTGCTCTTGTCCTTAAGTTCCAGCAATTCCTGTTTTCCGCAAACTCCGCAGCTGAAATTTAACTTCATTTAATTTTTAGTCTCCTGTGACTTTGGGTCATATAATAACAATATTATACCATAACAAAGGCGGATTATCCATTTTATTGGCCGTATCCGCCGGTGAATAATCGGGCCAAAAAAAATACCAGGGGTCTAAACTATCCCCTGGTATTTGTATTTATGCGTTGTGCTTATTTAAAAAGGATTCTCTTCCCCCGGCTCTTTTCCCGAGTAATCCGTCGTGTCTTCAGGAGCGGCCGCAGGTTTCGTGCCGGGAGCCCCCTGGCCCGGTTTTCTCGGGCCTATATTCCTGGTTCCCTTGCAGTCGGGATATTTTACGCAGCTTAAAAAATCGCCGTTTGGCCCGTTCTTTACCTTCATGTCTGAGCCGCATTTCGGGCATGTTTCCCTGTAATTCTTAGTCTGTTTGCACTCGGGATACCTGGAGCACGAATAGAACCTTCCGTTCTTTCCGTTCTTCAACAGCATCTGAGAACCGCAGGCGGGACATTTTTCCTGCTCGCCTTCGTAATTCGCCGTGCCTTTGCAGGCCGGAAATTTCGAACATCCGTAAAACTTTCCTTTATATCCTTCCCTGAGCACCATATCGGAGCCGCAGGTCGGGCATTTCGGTGTATCTGCCATGGTCGCATTCTCCCGCATTTTATTTTTTAAACAAGTTCCTGTTCCTCGAGAAAGTTGGCCGCCAGAAGGATATGCTCGTCGTTGTTCTCCTCGAACTTATCCTTGGCAAGCAGGGCGCGCAGTTCCTTGTGCGTCTCATCCTCGCTTTCTTCCTCGTCGTCGATGTACATTTCCTCGCCGTATTCGTCGTCATCCTCGTTGGTGCGGCGTTTGTGCTTGGCCGGGGCCGCGTCTTCGACCAACTCTTCGAGCTTTTCAAAGGCGTCCTCAAAACATTCGGACCTGAGGTAATCCTTCAGGGGAGCCCACGCCTTCACGGAATTGTCCTCCTTGCCCTGGCCGAAAACAGAGTTGAAATCTATGCGCAGGTCCTCGAGTGTCGTTTCCGGGACCTTTGATAATTTGACAAGGTCGTCGAGCTCCGTCAAAAGGCTTTTGATCTTCTTTGCCCTTTTCGGGTCCAGCTTCGCAAGGTAAGTCTCGGCTTCCGGGTATTTATCGTCTTTTGTGCCCAGGCCAGTCTCGTTGTCGAGTATCGCAGGAACATGCCTGAACCTTAAGAACGCGGCCGCGTCCTGCGGCGAATCGAAGACCAGCGTCGTTTCCGTGCATTCCTCGCCCCTGCAGTCCTTGAGCCTCATTAAAAATTTCCCCGCGGCAAGGTTGTCGATGCCCGGGTAGTAATCGGTCCAGTTCTCCCATTTGTCTTTGAGCAGGTCAAGTTTGCTGGCCATGGGTTCTCCTTGTTATTTTTAAACTTACTGATTCTTTCAGGTAATATATACCAGATAATCGCCACAAAGGCAACCCGCTCTTTTATTTTTTTTCTTCCCCGGGCTCCCGGACTTTCAGCCCCTCTATCTTTTCAAGGACGCGGTCGAGCTTCCGCGTGCGCGTCGTGCGCAGGGAATCGAATTTCTCGTGAGCGTCGTCAAGCGACGCGCCCACCGAGTCAAAAACGTCCCTGTAACGCTCCCATTCCTCCTTAAATTCGGCCATAAAGGCGCGGGTCTCGTCTACGGCCCTTTCCATGCTGAAATTTGACATGGCTTCCCTTATGGTCGCCAGAATTGCGTAGAGCGCGAAAGGGCCGCAGCAAACCACCTTGTCGGCCATCGCGTCGTCTATAAATGCGCGGTCATACTCGTTTATAAATCCGTAAACCTGCTCGTTGGGTATGAACATTATCATGTAATCCACTGTGCCCGCCCCGGTATTTATGTATCCACGCTTCAGCAGTTCTTTCACCTTCTGCCTGGCGTCCCTGAGGAACTGGGCCTTGTATTTTTCCTTTTCCATATCCGAGGCGGCTTCCACGTACCTGGCGTAATTATCCAGCGGGAACTTCGCGTCGATGTTGACACGCTTGTTATTAGGGAGAAAAAACGTGAAATCAGGCTTGCCTTCGCCCTCTTTCTGCTGGGTGGTGTAATTCACGGTCTCGGTCAGCCCCATGAGGTTGAAAAGGTCCTGCGCGGTGCGCTGCCCCCATTCGCCCCTCTTTTGGGAGGAGCCCAGTATCTGCCTCAATCCCGTGGTGGTCTGCTCCAGCTTGGTAAAGGCTTCGCCGGCGTTTTTGAGCCTCTCGGCTATGGTGGCTGAAGTGTTGTTGCCCGCGGAAAGCTGGGCCTGGATGTTCTTTATCTGCTCGTTCAGGTTTTTTATGGATTCGTCGATGAGCTGCTTGTTGGCGGCAATGTCCCTGTTGATGAGCTCTTTTTTCTGGTCAAGCTCGGCGCCGCCTATTTCTTTCTGTTGTTTCAGGACGTCCATGGCCACGCCGGAAAACATCTGCTTTATCTCGTCTTTTTCCATCCCGGCGCTTTTAACGGAGAGTATCCTGAACTGGAGCCATGCCACGACGCACAGCAGTATAAACACGATCCCTATGGCTGCGTATGTCAAGAAGTCCTCCGGTTTTTTTTATTCGAAGAAATATTACATCAGGCTGGAAGAAAAGTCAAAGGCTATCCTTTTGGGATCTCGTAGATCTTAAGGTCCTCCGGGGCAAAGGTCTTTATCATGGGTTTTCCCGCACCCGGTATCTCCACCGTGACCTGGGCTATTATTTTCGGCAGCCCCGATCCGGCCCCGAGCATCTTTGCCTCCACGGAGCGCACAACGCCCACTTTCCCGTCGGAGAGTATCACGACAGTCCCGGTCTTAAACGGGGATTTGTGCATCTGCTTGTCGAGTTTTTCCATTTTGGAGGCTATATCGGGCCTTAAGCCCGCATATTTGTTCCCTTTTAATATGTAAACGATAAGCGCTATTATGACCACAGCTATTATCAAATAAATGACAATGTTAGGATTTATCGCCCCGTAATGCAAAATGCCCTCCACATAGTTTAGATAGCCTGTTGTTACAAGCCGCATCCTATAATATTATATTACTTTTGCGCAATTTTTCAATGATTTTAATGGAAAAAACTTTACCCGCCGCAGGCCGTCAATTTCCCTTGCCAAAGAAGATGCGTTTACTTATAATATCCATATTAAACATCAGGGAGCAAAAAGGAATGGAAAAAGTCAAAGTCTCTTATATATTGAAGCTCAGCGTGATAGGGTTCATACTTATGATAGCGGCGGCGGCCACGATAAACAGGGTCATTTCCGCCCTTTCCACCATTTCAATGCCGGACCTTACGGGGCTGAAACTCGAGAGGGCGCAGAAGATATCCGCCGGGATGAAGATCGAGCTGAAAGTAGAGGATGAGATAAACAGCCCGATATATGAGGCCGGATCCATCATAGCCCAGGACATACAGGCGCGCTCCGAGATAAAAAAAGGCAGGACCGTGTATGTTGTTGTGAGCAAGGGCTTCAAGCTGGTCCGGATACCGGACGTCACCAACAGGCCGCGGGCCGAGGCCCTCGTCATGATAAAGAACGCCGACCTGCTCGAGGGGTTTGACACGATAATAGCCTCCCCGTTCATAAAAGACACAAATGTCATTTCGCAGTCCCCCGATGCCGGGCAGGAAGTCCCGGCAGGCATAAGGATAAACCTGCTGCGCTCATCCGGTCCAAGGACCAAAAATTTCATCATGCCGCGCCTTGCAGGCAAGGATACTCTCGAGGTCTTTTCCATACTGAAGAACAAGGGGCTGCACATCGACAGCCTCTCCTCGGAGGCCGGGTCGACGGCGGCCTCGGGCACCATAATAGCCCAGTCGCCCCAGTCCGGATACATGGTAAACGAAAAATCCGCGATAACTCTCAAAGCCAGCATAAACGAGAACGACTTGCGCCTTAAAAAGCGCATCATAAACATCTCCTACACGAGCGAGTCGGCGACGCCCCAGCTCATAAGAATAAATGTCCTGAGCCTGAACGGCAGCGAAACGGTCTATAACGAGGTGGCCCAGCCCAACGACCCTGTGAACGTCAGCGCCGCGGTGCGGGGCCAGGCCGTCGTGCAGATATACGGCGGCATCGAGCTTTTAAAAGAAATGGAATTCCCGAACTGATGCGCAAACCCATGCTCTCGCCTTCGATACTGGACTCCAATTTTGCGGAGATAAAATCCACCATAAGCCTGCTCGACCGGGCAAAGGTCGAATATATACACTTTGACGTCATGGACGGCAATTTCGTCCCCAACCTGACTTTCGGGCCTAAAATAATGCAGCCCCTGAGGCCGCTGACATCGATCCCCTTTGATACGCATCTTATGATACTTCACCCCGAAAAATACGCCCCCCTCTTCATCGAGGCCGGGGCGGATATCATAACCGTGCACCAGGAGGCCTCAAGCGACCTGGCTTCCCTCATTAAAATGATACACGCCTCCGGCAAAAAAGCCGGGGTTGCGATAAAACCCGGGACACCGTCGTCCACTCTTTACAAATACATGGACTCTATAGACCTGATACTGGTTATGAGCGTCGAGCCCGGGTTCGGCGGGCAAAAATTCATGGCGGACATGCTCGAAAAAGCCTCCGATTTCAGGCAAATAATAGACAGGAACAAATACTCCTGTCTCATAGAGATCGACGGCGGCATCAATAAAACAACGGCGCCCGCGGCATTTAACGCCGGCGTGGACATATTTGTGGCAGGAAGCGCAATATTCGGGTCCGGCGACCCCGAAGCGTCCATCACGGAGCTCAGGAAATCCTTCGCTTAAAAAAAATCATCATTCCGGGAGTTTTTAATAATGTTCGAGAACATATCAGGCAAACTCTATGACATCATGCGCAGGATCCGCGGCGCGGGCGTAATATCGGAAAAAAACATCGACGAGGCCCTTAAGGAAATACGCATGTCCCTGCTCGAGGCTGACGTAAGCTACAAAGTGGTTAAAAGTTTTATTGAGACCGTAAAAAAACGATCGCTCGGCGAAGATGTGCTTAAATCCCTGTCACCGGACCAGCAATTCATAAAAATGGTCCACGACGAACTGGCCTCGTTCCTTGGCGACAGGGACAGCGGTCTTGATACGGGCCGCAGGCCCATGCTTTACATGCTCATAGGGCTGCAGGGCTCGGGAAAAACAACCACAGCCGCCAAACTGGCCAATTACCTCATAAAAGAAAAAAAGGCCGGAAAAGTATTGTTGGTGGGCGCGGATACCTACAGGCCCGCAGCCAGGGACCAGCTGGAAAAGCTTGCGGCCTCGGTGGGCGCGCAGTTCTACACGGAACCCCACAACGACCCGGTAAAGATAGCCGTGAACGCCTATAAATCTCTGGAAACAAAAGCCATAGACGCCGTAATATTCGACACTGCGGGCAGGCTGCACGTGGACGAAGGCCTTCTTGACGAGCTGAAAAGAATGAAGGCCGCCATTCCTTTCACCGAGATACTTCTGGTGGCCGACGCCATGCTTGGCCAGGAATCCGTGAATGTGGCAAAAAATTTCAACGACGCGGTTGCGATAACCGGGATAATACTCACAAAAATGGACGGTGACGCGCGTGGAGGCGCGGCGCTTTCCATGAAACACACGGCCGGGGTTCCCATAAAATTCATGGGGACCGGGGAAAAGACGGACCGCCTCGAGGCTTTCCATCCCGAAAGGATAGCCTCGCGCATACTGGGAATGGGCGACGTGGTTTCCCTTGTCGAAAGGGTCCAGCAGTCCGTTACCGCCGAGGAGGCGAAAAAAGCAGAGGAAAAATTCAGGAAGGCCAATTTTAACCTGGAAGATTTCCTGGGCCAGATGAGGCAGATGAAAAAACTCGGCCCCATGGAGGAGATACTCAAGATGATACCCGGAGCGGGCGCGGCCGGGCTTTCAAATATAAACATAGACGAGAACGACATGAGGCACGTAGAGGCCATTATACTTTCAATGACAAAACGCGAGAGGAACCATCCGGAAATAATAGACGCCTCGCGCAGGGAAAGGATAGCAAAAGGCAGCGGGGTAAGACCCGAAAGGATAAGCAAACTCTTGAAACAATTCAACCAGGCGAAGAAAATGATGAAATCTTTCGGCAAAAAACGCCACAACATGCCCAATTTCGGCGGAGGCTTCCCCGGCGGCATGGGTTTTTAGGATTGCGGCCATACCTCGGGCTTCGCGCCGGGAATGGACGAAAGCAGCAGCCTTGTATATTCCATACGCGGGGATGAAAAAACCGCGTTAACTTCCCCTTTTTCCACGACCTTCCCGTCCTTTAAAACCACAACGTCATGCGCAAGGCTTTTTACTATCCTTAAATCATGGGTTATGAACAGTATGGAAATTCCCTGCTTTTCGTTGAGCTCCTTGAGCAATGAAAGCACCTGCGCCTGGACCGAAACGTCAAGAGAGGACACGGGCTCGTCCGCCAACAGCAGCGCGGGCTGGAGCGCCAGAGCCCTGGCTATAACAACCCTCTGCCTCTGCCCGCCCGAGAGCTCATGAGGATATTTTTCGGCTATCGATGCCGGCAGGCCCACGGATTCCAGGGTTGAAAACATCGCGGTCCGCAATTCGCCCCCCTTCCTGTTAAAATGGAACCTTATGGGTTCGGCGACGGCCTCGCCGGCCTTCATCCTGGGGTTGAGCGACGAAAATGTGTCCTGGAAAATATACTGCACCCTCCTGCGCTTTTCCTTTGCATCAAAGACAAGAGGTTCGTTATTATAGATTATTTCTCCGCTGTCGGGTCTTTCCAGCCCGGCAACGCAGCGCGCAATGGTGGTTTTTCCCGATCCGGATTCCCCGACAAGGGCCGTTATCCCGGCGTCGGCCACCTCGAACGACACGTCGTCGACGGCGGCCACAATTTTTCTTCCCCCGGCCACCGACGCCTCTGTCACAAAACTTTTTTTCAGCGATGCTATTTTCAGCATATTATCCGCCTTTTCCCTTTTCATACGGGAAAAAAC
>Ga0181520_10007768_pt1 | contig 15613 bp, 10 predicted proteins | sample PEATcosm2014_Bin_29_FD_132451 | JGI IMG/M metagenome (GOLD analysis project Ga0181520, IMG submission 132451) | Peatland microbial communities from MTU Mesocosm Facility, Houghton, MI, USA - PEATcosm2014_Bin02_30_metaG | ecosystem: Environmental > Terrestrial > Soil > Wetlands > Peat | place...
GATAAATATTCCGTGCTCCTGGAAAACAACAGCCAGGAACAGTTGATTTTCAAACACGCCATTTCAACCGTGGTGAGCAACCGGAGCGTGATGCATAGCGAGCACCGTCCGGGTACCGTGTCAACGGGCATCGGACCGTCTGCCGTTCCGGCGCCGGTGCAATCGATATCCCAGGCGACCGCTGAGCAGCGTTAGCGCGGGAGCGCCCTCGCGCGGGAGCCTCTTCGATTGACACGCGAGGCGAATAGGTTGGGCAGCGCTCGTGGCCAGTCGAAATCCTCATCGGCCAATCCCGGCCGATCGGATAGCAGGCCGGGGTCCCCACGGAAAGGTCTTAGTCCGTGGGGTGACACGCCTGAGCGCGCCGTCCTCGTCGCTGTGGACCTCGAGGTCCGCTCGCGCCGCAAGGGCCTTGTAACCCCGGGTGAGCACTTCGGTGCCGGCCCGTCCGGTGATGCTGCGCCGCAAACGGCGCCATCACTGCCTTCCGATCGCTTCCCGGCTTCTTCGATTTCTTCCGGCGTGCACGCTCCCGGTTTTGACGTCGAAGAATCTCTCGCCGAGTTTCGCGAACTGCTCTTGAGCGCCGGTGGCCAGGTGGCTGCCGAACTCATTCAGCGTCGCCCTCACCCCGATCCCGCTACGCTCATCGGCTCCGGCAAAGTCGAGGAGATTGCCGCCGTCGCTGCCTTCACCAACGCCGATCTGGTTCTCTTCGATCACGACCTTTCGCCCACGCAACTACGCAACCTTGAAGCCGCGCTGCCCTGCCGCGTCCTCGATCGCACGCAGCTCATCCTCGACATCTTTGCCCGCCACGCACGCACTCGCGAGGGCCAGCTCCAGGTCGAGCTAGCTCAACTTGAATACATGCTGCCGCGCCTCACAGGTCGCGGCAAAGCCATGTCCCAGTTAGGCGGCGGTATCGGCACTCGCGGGCCCGGCGAAACCAAGCTCGAAACCGATCGCCGCAGCATTCAACGCCGCATCGATCAGCTCAAGCGCGATCTGGACTCGGTTCGGCGCGTCCGCCGCCAGCAACGCCAGCGCCGCGAAGCGGTTCCCGTGCCGACCGTCGCTCTGGTTGGTTACACCAATGCGGGCAAGAGCACGCTCTTCAACGCGATCACCGGCGCGCAGGTGCTCTCTTCCGCGCGCATGTTCGCCACTCTCGATCCAAAATTGCGCGCCATTGAATTGCCCAGCCGCCGCCGCGTTCTCTTGTCCGACACCGTCGGCTTCATCCGCAACCTGCCGCACACGCTGGTCACCAGCTTCCGCGCCACATTGGAGGAGGTCGCTCAGGCCGAAATCCTCATCCACGTCCGCGACGCTTCCTCCACCTACGGTGGTGAGCAGAAGGCGCAAGTCGAGAAAGTCCTCGGCGAGCTCGAATCGCTCTCCAAACCCCGCATCGAAGTCCTCAATAAAATTGATCTGCTTCCGGAGGACGAGCGCGCGGCGCTGCTCTCCCACAACTCTCGTCCAAAACCTGAAACAACGGCAGTTGCGGCGATCACCGGCGAAGGCATTCCCGCTCTGCTTGCTGCTATTGACGATGCGCTCCACTCCGATCCCATTGTCGAAGCCGAGCTGCGCGTTCCTCAACACGAGGGCGCCGCTCTCGCTGCCATTGAAGCCGGCACGGTCATTCACTCACGCGACTACGAAGGTAATCTCGTCCGCCTCAGCGTCAGCGGCCCGGCCTCGCTCGTCGGTCGCATGAGGCGCTTTCGCGCGCGCCAGGAGTAGGGGAAGGGAATTCGCAGCGAGAATTACGCCGTCAGGTTGTAGATCAGCCCAAACGGATCCTTCACATAGCAACGCGGAAATTCCGGCTCGTCCTTCACGATCTCGCACCCGTTGGCTACCAGCCGTCTCTTCGCTTCTTCCACATTCTCAACCGTCACTTCCAGAACCGGCCCCAGCGCCGGTCCCTCCTCGATGAAAAGGTTGATGTGCTTTCCGTGCAGGCTGATCATATTGCCATCTTCGCCACTGATTTTGAATCCCAGTTGACCTACATAAAACGCAGCCGCAACTTTTGGGACCGGCGCCTGAATCAGAATGTCCGTGCCAAACTTGTTCGCCAAAGGAATCCCCTCCCGTCCGAGACTTACCGCCCTTCAGGCCGCTTTCCGCCAAACCGCGGTCCGCTTCGACTCGCGCCTCCGCCTGGCCTGCCCGGTTTTGAAAACCCGCCCGGCCTTTGAAAACCGCCTGGCTTGACCGGCCTCTTGAAACCACCTGGCCTCGCGCCGAACGGTGGCTTCGGCCGCCCCATTCCAGCCGCCGCGCCGCTTCGTTCCCAGCGCTTTTCGCCGGATGGCGGTGCGGGCCGTTCTCCAGTGCCAGTCTGCCCGCGCCCTTCTTCATTCCGCGGGCGATTCGGCCTCGGCACCCAACGCTCCTTGCTTCCCGTGCGCCTACCGCTGCCGAAGCTCTTGCCCGCGCCCGTGCCTCGTCCGCTGTCGAATCGCTTCTTCGGTCCGTCGCCCGGCTTGAATGAGCCCTCGGGCCTCACGAACGCCGGACGCTCGCCCTGCTGGCGGAACGGCTTTCGTGGCGCACTGCCAAACCGGCCTGCCGCACCCTCGCGCGGCTTCCATTCCTTCCGCTCTCCGGCCCGCTCGCCAGTTCGCCCCGCACCGCCCTCGCGGCTGCCGCCAAATGCAGGCCTGGCTCCAAACGGTCTGCTCGGCCGCGCGCCAAACCTCGAATCGGTTCTTGGCGATCCGCCGGCCCGCTTGTCAAACCTCGGCCGTTCTCCGCCCCGCTCTTCATTACGCCCCGCGCCACTCCCACTCCCGCCGCCAAACGTCCGCTCGCGTGGCTTCCACTCCGTTCTCGGTCCGCGTTCTTCCCTCTGCCCGAACGGCTTTCCGCCTCGCCCCGGCGCCCCGTCTCGCGCTGCGCCGCGCGCGCCCTCAAAGCGCTTTCCCGCTGGCTTGTCTCGCCAAGCCGGCCTCTCGCCCCGCGCCCCCGGCGCACGTCTCGCTTCCTTCGGTAGCGTAACTCTCATGGCTCGCGGCTTCATCTTTCCCTCGGCCGTCAGCCGCAGCGCGTTCACCTCATCCGCTGTCAGTTCGCGCAGCTTGCCCGGCTCCACGTCCAGCTCCAGCGGCCCGTACCCTACGCGTCGGATCTTCTCCGCAAAGTGCCCGATCGCCGCAAACATCTTTCTCAGCTCGCGATTTCGTCCCTCGGTCAGCACCACCTCGTACCACGGATTGTCGCCAACCCGCACCTGTCTGATCCGCGCCGGCGCAGTCCGCACGCGCTCCGATCCCGCCTCGCCGCGCTCGATCGCCACGCCTCTGCGCAGCCGATCCAGTTCCTCCTCGCTCGGCTGTCCCGCCACTTTCACCAGGTAGGTCTTCTCCACGCCCGATCCGGCCTTCGTCACCAGGTTCGCCAGCTCGCCGTCGTTCGTCATCAGCAGCAGGCCTTCGCTCTGGTAGTCCAGCCGGCCCACCGGATACAGCCTTTCATTTGTCTTCGCAAAGAACTCCATCACCGTCGGCCGTCCCTCAGGATCGCTCACCGTCGTCACGTAGCCCTTCGGCTTGTTCAGCACAAAGTACCGGTGCCGCTCCGCACCCTTGAGCAGCTTGCCGTCCACGCGGATGTGGTCGCGCCCCGCGTCGGCCTTGCTTCCCAGTTGCGTCACCACCTGCCCATTCACCATCACGCGGCCGGCAACAATCATCTCCTCGGCGTGCCGCCTGCTTGCAATCCCCGCCTGCGACAGAATCTTTTGCAGCCGCTCCAGCTTTGCCGGTGGCCGCGCAACTACGCCGGCGCCTTCCTCAGTCCCTTCTCCTTCTGCGCTATTCCCGGCTTCATTGGCTCCGCTCGCCGCCGCCATCCCCGGCCCAGCGTCAACAGTTCCATCCGCCGCCTCTGTCTCCGCCGCCGCCCTGTGCGCGCTCATCTCGGCCCTGCCCGAATCCTCCGCCTCGGCGAGGTACCTCCGAGCCTCTCCGCTTGTCACATCCCCAATCGGATCCAGCACCGGCTCGCCGGCCCTGACAATGGCTTCTTCAGCCTTGGCGGCGCGTTTCCCGGTCCGTGGAGTCGGAATTGCCTTTGCGGCGGGAGTTTTCGATTCGGTGGCAGGTTTCTTTCTCTTCGCCTCGAGCTTTTCCGCCGGCTTGGCCTTTGTCGCTTTCGTCTTCGCCTTCACCGTTGCCGTTTTGGCCTTCACGCTCGGAGCCTTGCTCACGACTGCAACTTTGCTCACGGCTGTAATTTTGCTCGCGCCCGCTGACTTGCTTTTGTCCGTTGTTGTCGTGCTTTTCGCCGCGATTTTCGGCGTGCGCTTGGCCGCCGGCGATTTCGCCCCGGAATTCGCCTTCGACTTCAACTCTTTTTTCATGGGGGAGCCTCAGTTTCCGCTTACTCTGCACCGCTTGGCGCGGCCTGTGGGGTATTTCCTTCAGTTTCTGCTGGCGCTTCTTCTGCAGGTGCTTCGCCCGCCGCCTCTTCAGTCTCCGCGCTCAAATCCGGGTTGAACTCCGCCGCTTCTTGAGCTGTCTCTTCTCCGGCGGCCAGCGCCATTTCGTCCAGCTCGCTCGCCGCCATCTTCTCGAACTCTTCCATCGATGGCAGTTCCGTCACATCTTTCAGGCCGAAGCGCAGGAGAAACTCCCGCGTGGTCTTGTAAAGAATCGGCCGCCCCACCACCGGCTTGCGCCCCGCCGTCACGATCAGCTTCCGCGCGAGCAGCGAACCGAACACCCCCGACGAATCCACGCCGCGAATCTCGTTCACCTCCGGCGCGGTCACCGGCTGCTTGTATGCAATCACCGCCAGGGTCTCGAGCGCCGGCAACGACAGCTTCAGCGGCGGCTTCAGGCTCTTCACAAACAATCGCACCGCGTCGTGGCACTGCGGCTTGGTTCCCATCCGGTACCCGCCCGCAATCTCGCGGATCTCGATTCCCCGCCCATCGGCCGCGTACTCCCGAACCAACTCATCCAGAACCTGCTTGATCGCCGCGCGTGCCTCGCGCTCGCGCAACTTCGCCGCACGATTCGCCTCCGCCTCGGCCCCAGCCTCATCGCCCGCACCAGCTTCTCCCTCGCCAGCTGCGCCTTCCGCGACCGCTGCCTCTGTAGCGTCGGCCTCCGCTTCAGTTGTACCGTCGGTCTCTGCTTCGGATGTAGCGCCGGTCTCCAGACCCGCATCTTCAACAACCGCGCCCTCAGCTTCGCCCTCTTCAACCGGCTCCAGCCCGAGGTACGGAAACGCCTCGTTCAGCTGCGGCAAACCCGCGCTCTCCGCCGCAACCTGCGCCGCAGCTGTCGCTTCCTGCTCCGCCTTCCACTCCATCGCCTCATCGGCAAACAGCGCGGACAATTGCGCCAGCGTCACCGGCTCTTCGGCGGCATAAATCACTGCTTCCAGCTTGGCTTTCAGGCTCATTCTTCTCGACGCACCATTCTGTATGGTACCGGATGCGCCTCTTTCTTTGCCTGTTCGCCCGCTCCCGCCACCCCTTTTCAACGCACAAAAAAGGCGTCCGCCGTGGCGGACGCCCCCATCATTGCACCCCTTGAACTAAAGCGACATCTGCCGGAACAGCCAGAACAGCGATCCCGAAAGCAATGCCGCCACCGGCAGCGTGAACACCCACGCCGCCGCGATATTGCGAATGGTCGAGAACTGCAAGCCGCTCTGGTTCGCCGCCATCGTTCCCGCCACTCCGGAGTTCAGCACGTGCGTCGTCGATACCGGCAGCCCGAAGTTATCCGCGGCCATGATCGTTCCCATTGCCACCAGCTCCGCGCACGCGCCCTGCGCATACGTCAGGTGCTCCTTGCCGATCTTCTCGCCCACCGTCACCACGATGCGCTTCCAGCCCACCATCGTTCCCAGTCCCAGCGCCAGCGCCACCGCAACCTTCACCCAGCCCGGAATGAACTTCGTCGCCTTGTTTACCTGGCCCTCGTACTTCGTCAGCGCGGCGCTCTCATCCGCGTTGAACTGTGGGTTCTTGCTCTTCAGCATCAGCCGGATCGCCTCGCTGGCCACATACATGTCGTTGCGCACGTTGGTCTGCTGGCTCGCCGGAACCGCCTTGTACTCCTTGTAGAGCCCCACTTCGTTACTCAAATCGTTCACCAGTTCCCGCAGCGCGAGCATCGTGTCCGGCTGCAACTGCTTGGTGGCGATGTATTGGGTCACTGTAGCTCTTGCGTCGGCGCCCATCACGGCACTCTGATCCGCGTGCTTATTGATCACCTCGTCGGCTGCCTGCGAAGACGCAACAAACGCTTGAACGTCCTTCGCCGTCACCGCGTGGTTCAGCGCATATGCTGTTGGCACCGTGCCGATCAGGATCAACATGATCAGCCCCATGCCCTTCTGCCCATCGTTCGATCCGTGGGCAAAGCTCACGCCTGAGCAGGTGAAAATCAGCAGCGCGCGGATCGGCCACGGCGGAGGAGTGCTGCCCTTGGGCGAGGTAAACAACACATCGGCGTTGTCGATCACGATCCTGGCGAACACGGCCACCAGGTACCAGCCGGCGACGCCCACCAACACCATCGTGGCGATCAGACCCATCGGCGGATTCCAGGACGCGAAAGACTTGATTGGCTGCCAAACGGCCATCCCCGGAGTGCCGAATAGCCCGAAAACCATGGGAGCAATCCACAAAAATAAATAAGCCCCGGGGATCCCTGCAATTGCGACGGTCGGAATCAGCCAAAGTGGCTTTTTGTGGTTTTCCGAGAAGAGAACGGCAAAACTCCGCGCCCATTTGGTCAGGATAAAAAACTTTGAAACCAGCAGCAGCAGTCCTGCGGCGCAGAAGCCGACGATCGGCGAGATCAGCAGCACCTGGAAGACCTTGGTAGCCTGTCCCCAGTCCACGCCCGAAGTCCCGGAGTGCACGCTCATCAATTGGTTCGCCACGCCCACGCCGATGATCGACCCCACCATCGTGTGCGAGCTCGATGCCGGCAGCCCGAACCACCACGTGCTCAGGTTCCAGATAATTGCCGCGATCAGCAGTGCGAACACCATCGCGAATCCCGCGCCGTAGCTCACCTGCAAGATCAGCTCTACCGGCAGCAGCGTAATCACGCTGAACGCCACAGCGCCGCTCGAAACCAGCACGCCGGCCAGGTTGCACAGTCCCGACCACACCACCGCGATATTTGGATCGAGTGAGTGCGTGTAGATTACCGTCGCTACGGCATTCGCCGTGTCGTGGAACCCGTTCACAAACTCGAATCCCAGCGCGATCAGCAGCGCCACGCCCAGCAGCACATAGGGCCACACACTGGCCACCACCACGTTACTCAAGTCCTGCTGTACGTGGATGCCGATGTACCCCAGCCCGCCCAGCAGCGCGATCCCGACTACCAGGCCGCTCACCCAGGCGGAACTTGTCTTCATCTTGCGGTCAAGAAGCGACCCGCCATGAGGCAGGCCCTCCACGGTCGTTGCCAGATCGGCCATCGTCGAACTCCGGATTGGATTTTGTAGGGTCTCGGAGCCGGTGGGGGCGGGAAACTCCGAACCTCTCAGGGATATCGGACTTTTGTGAACGGCGCGTAAATGGCCGTTGAATTTTCCGCGCGCGACGCAGCCCGTCGCCGCCCGGCCGGCAGCAACAAAGAGGCGGGTGCCCCCGGTCCGTGGCACTTGGGGACCGGGGAGGGAGGTACGGCCAGCTTTTGTGCCGGGCCGTCCGCACCGACCCAATCTCCGCGCGGCCGCGCCGGACGCCTTCCGCAATTGAAGCCCGAGTCTTACGCGAATGTGTGGAACAGGAAATAAAGCGTGCCCGAAAGCAGCGCCGCGACCGGCAGCGTGAACACCCATCCCGCCGCGATGTTGCGCACTGTCGACCACCGCAGTCCGCTCCCGTTCGCTGCCATGGTGCCGGCCACGCCCGAGCTCAGAATGTGCGTCGTCGAAACCGGCAGGCCCCATGTGTCCGCGGCGAAGATGGTCGCCATCGTCACCAGTCCGGCGCTCGCGCCTTGTGCGTAAGTCAGGTGTTCTTTGCCGATCTTCTCGCCCACCGTCACCACAACCCGCTTCCAGCCCACCATCGTTCCCAGCCCAAGAGCCAGCGCCACCGCCACCTTTACCCAGGTAGGAATGAACTTTGTTCCCTTGTCCAACTGGCCGCGATAGTTCTTCAGCGCTGCGCGCTCCGCCGCGCTAAAAGCCGGATTGTTCGCACTCTCCATCAGCCGCAACGCCTCACTCGCCAGGTACATGTCGTTGCGCACGTTGCTCCGATCCCGCGCTGGAACCGACTGGAACGACTTGTAGGTCGCCACCTCGCGGCCCACTGCATCTACCAGTTGCCGAACCGCCAGAATCGTTCCCGGCTGCAGTTGTCGGGTGCTCACAAATCGGGTCACCTCCGCACGGGGATCCGGATCGGGCGTGTCCGGCGCGATATGCCGATCGAGAATGTTCTCTGCCTGCGTCGATGCCGCGATGAACGCCCGCACCTCCGTGGGGCTCACGGTATAGTTCAGCGCGTACGCCGTCGGCACTGTGCCGATCAGGATCAGCATGATCAGCCCCATGCCCTTCTGCCCGTCGTTCGATCCATGGGAGAAGCTCACGCCCGTGCAGGTCAGCACCATCAGCGCGCGAATCGGCCACGGCGGCGGTTCCTTGCCTTTCGGCGCCTCATAGAGCGCCGGAATCTTGATCAGCCGCTTCGACAAAAGAATCAGCGCGCCGGCCAGCGCAAATCCCAGCAGCGGCGAGATCAACAGCGCCTTCAGAACCTTGATCACCTGTGCCCAGTCAAGGCCAGACGTGCCGCTGTGCACATTCATCAGTTGGCTCGCGAGTCCCACGCCGATAATCGACCCCACCATCGTGTGCGAGCTCGACGCCGGCAGCCCGAACCACCACGTACCCAGGTTCCACAGGATCGCCGCGATCAGCAGCGCAAACACCATCGCAAATCCCGCGCCCGAGCTCACCTTCAGAATCAGCTCCACCGGCAGCAGCGTAATCACCGCGAATGCCACCGTGCCTGATGACAACAGAACGCCCGTCAGGTTGCACACTCCCGACCACACCACCGCGATCGTCGGCGTCAGCGAGTTGGTGTAAATCACCGTCGCCACTGCGTTCGCCGTGTCGTGGAAACCGTTCACGAACTCGAATCCCAGCGCGATCGCGAGCGCCAGCCCCAGCAGCAGGTACGGCCAGATGCTGGTCACCACCACATGATCGAGGTCTCGCGCCACGTGAACGCCGATATAGCCCAGCCCACTCAAGACAGCAAACAAGAAGATCCATTTGCCAGCTCGGCTCGAACTGCTCCTGGGCCCGCGCTCAACCAGGCTGGGAGGCGCAGGAAGTGCATGAACTACCGTCGCGAGATCGGCCATCAGAAATCACCACGGCGGCCAGACAAATTCCGGCTCCGCCTGGGCCTCCTGTCGGAAACCTCAACGAAGTTGCTGTCTTCGAATGGAAATAGGAATGTTTTACGGCTGGAGTGGAACGATCCGGAGAGGATGGCTTGCATAAAACCTCAACAACCACAGTCTTTCGCGGTTGTTTACCCGGCGGTGAGGGAGCCTAAACCGGGCTACATTCAAGTTTACTCCTGGCCCTCCGGGTGGGTGTGCAAGATCGCCCCGTTTCTCCCCGTTCTTTGGGACGACAGGCAACGCAGACTACGAGCCTATCTCAAATCGACCCAACAACTTATCGATGAGAACACCGCGTGTTCCGTCGCTCCGGGATCGTCGCTTGAGCCGGCCCTTGACAGCTTTTTGCTCAATTGGGCCGCCTCCATACCGCTGAAGCGCCCCATCTCATTGTTTCTCAATCGTTTATTCCAACAGAATCAGCCAGCCCTCGCCCTTTTCAAAACCAGTGCTCCATAATCACAAAATTGCAGAATTACAGAATCGGAAGCACCGCTTCTCCAGGATCCAGTGCAGGTTTATGCGCACCGGTGCGGTACGCCCCCAGTCCGCTCGCCATCTTCTCCAACTCTTCAGCGTGCGCGGACAGCCCGCACGGGTGGCCCTCCGTCTCCAGTAGGTGCCCGTTTTCCCGAATCATGGCAAACAATGGACTCGCTAATGCTTCACTGAGGCTCGATCTCCTCACGTTGTGTGTCGCCAGCGCGGAAACCGGGCATGCCGTGACGTCGCCGCTCGGATTCACGTGCACGAATCCGCGCCCCGCGGATACGCAGCCCCCGAGCGTTTCCTCATCCCCGGGCGAATGGATGATGTAAGCGCCTCCCGTCAATCGGTCCCTGTACTCGACGACTACCTGCCGGAAACGCGCCCGTTCCTCCTCCGTCAGCACCGCCCCGTCTTCGCACCCTCCCGTCGGAATCTGCTCGATGAACATGGCCAGTGGTCCGCTGTGGGCAATCAGTGCGTCGATATTCTTGGGCTGCGACCAGTACTCGACATTGGCCGATCCGATCGTCACCGCGATGCCGGTCAAAATGCCCGCGTCGTTAAGTTTGTCGAGCGAACTCATGGCCTTCTCAAAAACTCCGCTGCCCCTGCGCAAATCGGTCAGGTCGCGATCGCCCTCCAGGCTCACGACAACAACCGTATTGGTGCACCGCCTCAGGATTTCGTAATCGCTGGGCCGCAAAGCCGTTCCATTCGTGAACACCAGAAACAGCCGGTCGGGATAGTCGCGGAAAAGCTTGGCAATGCCCGGCAAAAGGAACGGCTCGCCCCCGGCGATCATGAATGCCATCACGCCCAGCCGAACCGCTTCGTCCACCACGCCGCGCCATTCGCTTAAGGCCAGTCCCGGCTGCACCGGTGCGTTCGTCACCGTTCCCACCGCGCCCGCATAGCAGCCGGCGCAGCGCAAATTGCATTTCGATGTCACGCTCAGAACCAGAAAAGGAGGAACGCGAACCCCGCGAGCCAGCGAGCGCGCTCGAACCCGGCTCGATAGCGCAACCGTTCGGGCGAGGCGCATAAATCCGGGCAGGTAGCGTCGATGCCGCATGACCCACGGAACCAAAACCCGCGTTAACTGCGGGTCAATTCCCTTGATCCGGCGCGTCAGATCGAAAAGCCGGTCCGCCAGGAAGTCGGCTCCCTTGAAGTCGGCGTTCTGACCAGCCAACTCGTTTTGCTTGGGCATTTCCTAAAGGATACGCGTATTGCGTTGCCGTGGTTCCCTCTGCATCCGATGCAAGCGCCGCATCTGTGGCTGCTACTCCGGGATCGCCACCGTTCCCTTTACCGTCAGCGTCCCCGCCACAACCGGCGCTCCGGTATCCGGCTGGCCTCCGCCCACGCTCACCGTGTACGCGCCCTCCGCTTCAATCAGCTGGCCAAGGTCCGTCACCATGCTCAGGTCGCGCGGCTTCAAATCGAAGTGCACCTTCGTCGATGCCCCCGGCTCCAGATGCACGCGCTCGAAACCTCGCAGCGCGAGCCGTGGCGCGCCCGCCACACTCGGAAATTTCAAATAAAGCTCCGCCACCTCATCGCCCGCGACCGCTCCAGTATTTGTCACCGTCGCTTCCACCACCGCCGGGCTTCCCGCGTTCACTGTCCCTGGCGGAACCGTCAGCCCGCTGTACGCGAACTTCGTGTAGCTCAGCCCATACCCGAACGGATACAGCGGCTTCCCCGTGAAGTACCGGTAGGTCCGCGCCTTCATCGAGTAGTCCTCAAAATGCGGCAATTGGTCAACGCCCGTGTAAAAAGTCACCGGCAGTCGTCCCGCCGGATTGTTCGCGCCCGACAGTGTCTCCGCCACCGCGGTCCCGCCCTCTTCGCCGGGATACCACGCGTCCAAAATCGCATTCGCATGCTCGTTCGCCCAGTTCACCGCCAACGCGCTTCCATTCGTCAGCACCACCACCAGCGGCTTGCCTGCCGACGCCGCGCTTTTCAGCAAATCCTCTTCCGGTTGCGGCAAATCCAGGCTCGTCCGGTCGCCTCCTTGAAACCCCGGCTCGCTCACATTCATCTCTTCGCCTTCAAGTTGGCTCGTAATGCCCACCACGGCCACCACTACGTCCGCGTCCTTCGCCGCCGTCGCCACCGCCGGATCAAAGCTCTGGTCGATCTTGCCCCACATCAGCCTCAGGTGCAGTGGCGTTTTGCCTGTCCTCTGGTACTCCACCTTCAGCGGGTATGGTCTGCCCGCTTCCAGGTGCACCTTTCCCGTCATCGTCTCCACGCCGTGCGGATAGTTCGCCATCACCACCGGCTTGTCGTTCAGAAATACGCGGAAGAATCCGTCCGTCTCAACGCCCAGGTTGTAGTCGCCCGTTTCGTTCGCCGTCAGCGTCGTCTCCCACTTCACCGTCAGCGGGTCGACGTTACTTGCCACCTCCGGCACCGGCTGCGCCTCAATGTCGATTCCCGGCTCGACGCGTGTCGCCAGCCCTTGCGTCGCATAAGACTGCGCACTCGCAAAGCTCACGATGTTTTCATTCAGATACGTCGCCTTCACTCCTGGCTTTCCATCCACGCTCAAAAACTCATCCGGCACGGGCGAGGTGGCTTCTTTGCTTAGGAATCCCGTCCCCGTCATGAAAGTGATCGTGTCGCCCGCAAACTCCTTCTTCAGTCCTTCCAAAATCGAAACCGTGTGCGACGGAATTCCGTTGTAATTCCCCAACAGCACGAGCGTCTGCTCCGCCAGCGGTCCCACCACCAGAATCTTCTCGCCCGTCGTTTTCAGCGGCAGCACGCCATCGTTCTTCAGCAACACCATCGACTCGTTCGCCAGCTTCAGCGCCAGCGCCCGGTGCGCCGCACTGTCCAGCTCGCTCGCGTCGATCTTCGCGTACGGCACCAGCTCCGGCGGATCGAACATTCCCAGCTTCATGCGCGCCGTAAACAGCCTCGTCACCGCGGTGTCAATGTCGCTCTCCTTCAGGTAGCCCGCCTTCACCGCGTCGACATACGGCTTGTAATCGCGGTCGTCGGTCACCTTCGCCCTGAAGTCGACGCACTCGTTGTCCATCCCGCGCTCGAGGCTGATCGCCGAGGCCTGCGCCTGCGTCGGCTCGAAGCGGTGGCCTTCAAAAATGTCGCGAACGGCTCCGCAGTCTGACACAACGTATCCCTCGAATCCCCACTTCCCGCGCAGTTGGTCTTGAAGCAGAAATTCGTTGGCGCATGCCGGCTGTCCTTTGATCCCGTTGTACGCGCACATCACGCTGTCCGCCTTGCCCTCCGTCACCGCCGCGCGAAACGCCGGCAGATACGTGTCCAGCTCGTCGTGCCTGTTCACGTCCACGTCGGCAAAGTGCCGCGTCGGCTCCGGTCCCGAGTGCACGGCAAAATGTTTCGGCGTCGAAATCACTCGGTAATAATGCGGATCGTCCCCCTGCATTCCCGTGACAAACGCCACACCCATTCGCCCCGTTAGAAATGGATCCTCTCCGTACGTCTCCTGCCCACGCCCCCACCGCGGATCGCGAAAGATATTCAGGTTCGGCGCCCAGAAATCCAGCCCCCTGAAGATGGGGCTGTCACCGCCGGTCTCAGCCACCGACTTGTCATGGACCACCCGCGCTTCCGTGCTGATGTCCACCGCCATCGTGTGAATTCCCGGCGCGTCAAAGGTCGCCGCCAGGCCGATCGGCTCGGGAAATGACGTCACGCCCTCGGTGTTTGCCATGCCATGCAGCGCCTCACTCCACCAGTCGTACCCCTTTACCCCCAGCCGCGGAATCGGGCGCGCCTGGTTCACCAGTTGGCTCGCTTTTTCTTCGAGCGTCATCCGCTTCACCAGGTCGGCCGCGCGTTGCTCGGCCGGCAAATTCGGATTCAGGTACGCCGGCTTCTCTGCTTCCTGCGCCCACAGTGCCCCAATCGCCGCAACTCCCAGCAACGCTCCCGCCACCACCCGCATTCCACGCATCGAATTCATTTTCCAGTAAACCTTTCTCGCTAAACTTTTCCCATCACGCTCTCGGCTATCGTTCGAAGCTCGCCAGCGGCCAACTCTAATCAGCGCAGGAACCGCTGTCAACACGCCCTCGCAGCCAAAAACCCGTTTTACAAAGTCATTTTCTCATCCGCGAACCGTCAGCCTGCGTCCCATTGAATTTTGGATGTAGCGCCGGTCTCTAGACCGGCTGTCGTGCGGGCGTCCACGCCCGCATTTTCCGTGTGTTTTCCACTCCGCCCAATTACCTCTCAGCGAGAGCAGAACTTTCTATCGCTCATCGAACCCCGGTTTTTTGATCGATACAATCCGCCCCTATCGCTCACTCGCTTGCCGGTCCCTGACCCCTGACACCTGACACCTGACACCTGCTGTTGTAACCTTTCTGCCGTCACCCCCGTATTCCCGTTCAGAAAGGGAAGTCAGATGCCCGCGCGATCAGAAATCGAACGATCGGACAGCGTTCCCGAACCATCGGACAGCGTTCTTGTCCGGTTCCGACGTGGCGATCTCGATGCCTTCGAATCTCTCTTCCGCTTGCATCAGCGTTCCGTCTACGGCTGGATCCTCCGCATCGTCCGCGATCCCGCAGCCGCTGAAGACCTTACGGTCGAGACATTCTGGCGTATCCATCGCGCTCACGACCGCTTTGAGTCCGCGCGTCCCTTTGAGCCCTGGGCGCGGCGCATCGCCACTCGTGCCGCACTCGACTGGCTCCGCGCGCGCCGTCCCGAATCGGAGCTAACCGATCAGGACGTCGCCGATCTGCCCTCGAAGTCAGCCGCCGATCCCGGCATCGCCGCCGAGATCCGTTTGAAAACCGCGCAGGCCTTCGCTCGCTTACCGCCCAATCTGCGCATCGCGGCTGTTCTTTCGCTCATTGAGGAGCAGCCGCACCGGGAAGTCGCCGCCGCCCTAGGCATCTCCGTCGGCGCCGTCAAACTGCGCGTCTCTCGCGCCATTCGATTGTTGAGAAAGGACCTGCTCAAGCAGGGAATTACGCCATGAAAAAACACGATGACGATCGCATCAAGCAGCTCTTGCAGCAATCGCTGCCGCCCGTTGATCCCGCAGCCGAGCCGTCTCGCGACCTCTGGCCCGCGGTCCTTGGCCGCCTCGACGCCGAGTCTGTTCGCTCCGCCACGGCTCCCGGCCCGCTTCGCCAGAACTGGTTTGACTGGGCGCTCCTCGCCGGCCTCGTCGTCTTCGCCTTTTCGTTCCCGGCCACGATCCCGGTCTTTCTCTACTACCTATGAACTGTCCACTGGTCGACTGAAAGGAGCCCTATGAACCCGCACCCTTACCTTCGCGCTTACCTCGCCGGAATCTTTGTCACCACGCTCATCCTGCCGGTTATGCTCACTGCGTTCATCGTCATTCGCATCGTTCTTCAGGTGCCCGTCCCCATTGAGCGCGGTCTCATCTTTCCCATGTCCCTCGTCCCCGCAGTCTGGGGCCTGTGGAACATGCTGTGGCTCGCCTCGCACGAGCGCACGCATCTCGCCGTCGGCGTGCACGGCGCCATCCTGCCTTTTCTGTTGCTGCCCACGGGAACCGTCGTCGCCCGCTGCTTCGGCGTCCTCACTCTGGGACCCACCAGTGCCACCTGGTTCAATGCCTTTTCGTTCCCCTACGCCTTCATCGCCGTTGGCTTCGCGGCCGGCGTCGCCGCCTACTACCTCGTCTGGAAGTACATCGTCGGCTTCCTCAACCGCAC
>Ga0181520_10007771_pt1 | contig 15610 bp, 19 predicted proteins | sample PEATcosm2014_Bin_29_FD_132451 | JGI IMG/M metagenome (GOLD analysis project Ga0181520, IMG submission 132451) | Peatland microbial communities from MTU Mesocosm Facility, Houghton, MI, USA - PEATcosm2014_Bin02_30_metaG | ecosystem: Environmental > Terrestrial > Soil > Wetlands > Peat | place...
CGTTCGCGGTTTTTCTTGTACTTGAAAGAGATGGAATTTCGCTTCAACCACCGAAGCGATGATATGCTTGCAATCACAAGAAAAATCGTGCGTCACTACTCAAATCTCCTAGACTAGCTCCCATTACAAATACTTGCACAATTACTCATAATATTGTACAAAACGATGGGACATTTAAAAAATATATTCTCACCAAGAGAATGAATTATCACAAACTAGGAGGTTCAACATGAACGCAAAAGTGTCAACGATCCATCAAGCGGAGGTGACTCTGCGAAGGACGGGGTTTGCCGATGAATTCCTTTCGGCCATCATCAAAAATAATGAGTTTCGTGAGATCGTCAGAGATCTCTATCTCAACAGAGTAATTTTAAAAAAATTACCTCCACGGAACGAAAATAAAAGAAATTCAAGTTTCACTTTCGATGACGTGGATATTGCCAACGAACTCTTGCTGGATTTGGGGGTTGCTCCGGATCTGTTCTGGAAATATGTTGCACAAAACTATGAATTTGCGCGCATACTCGTTTTTTCCTTATTTACTAAAAAATCTTACGTTATACATTCCATGGACGAAGAGGATATAACTCGTATATGCCAAGGCGTAGAGATAGAAATGCGTAGACCTGAAAAAACTGAGATCATCAGAAACCTGTTCTTCCGCAACTCACAAATTTCTGTTAAGGACGCTAGCGGATTGATAATTACTCCAGGTTTGATAAATGCCCATATCCACCTCGGAGAAACCGCTTATAGATATTTTGCGTTGCCTGAATTTCAGGACATCGCTGAATATATCAGAAGTACGGACGTTATCAGTAAATCAAATGGTCTTATAGAAAAAAAGAGAAATATTATCAGCGAATATTCCTCCCTGTTGGCCATGCGCGAGGGGACGTCCACCCTGTGTGGCGGGAGGACGAGAGAGGCCGCATCACGCGTCGGTTTGAGAAACGTTTCCGGATATATGCTGATGCGAAGTGAGAAACTGAAAAAGTTTTACGGAGCATCAATGACCATGTTGAGATCTGAATGCGACAAGTGCGAGAAAAGCGCTCTAACGTATCCGGCAATATTTATACATTCGCTCAAATCCGTTGATTCCGAAAAGCTTGCCGAGATCGGTATCCTGCTCAGGGAATTCAGATACAAGTTGATTATTCATCTCTCAGAAACCGAGGACGATGAAAATTATGCCGCACGCACCTGGAGAAAATCATCCGTGGGAGTATTGGATCATTACGGACTTCTTTCTGATGACACGATCATTATTCACGGTAATTGGATCAATAAAAATGACTTTCGGATCATTCGGAACAGGGGAGCGTCCGTGGTGCATTGTTTAACCTCGAATATGAGAGTGTCTGATCACGCTGTCGACCTGAAGTGGCTACTGAAAAATGATATCAAGGTCTGCATAGCGACGGATGGATTTATAACCAACGGCAGTCTAGATCTTCTCAGCGAGGCAAGGTCAGCTTATTTGTATCACAACAGGTTCGGAGTGGGGAAGATAGGCATCACCCAAATATTCGATTTAATCACCATAAAGGCAGCCGAAGTTTTAGGTTTGCAAAAAGAAATCGGCAGTCTCGAGGTGGGCAAGAAGGCCGATATTTTATTCATCGACAACAGGGATTCTCATATAAGTCTCGAGAGGATACCACGGGATTTGATATTCTATCACGAAGCGAACCGCGTGTTCGGGCTAATGGTCGATGGAAAGACTGTGCTATGGAAATCACGGCCGACCAGCAGGGAGAATCGTCTAATTGATGGAAAGTTCAACAGTCTGGTTACTTCCTTAAAATAGCGGACTTAAAAAATTTTTCCTGGAAAGCAGTTTGTTTGACTATATCCTCGTCTGATATCTGATTTTGGTCTTCTGGCACGACAACCAGCTTGTCGTCATTGTCGTTCGTCCGATGTATGACGGCGACGCACGTGCCAGTAAACCTATCCAGAGGTTTGTCAACATTAAGGACATAGGCGTCCAACTCCTCGCCATCACCGCTGACTGTATGCGGCACGTATCCGTAGTTGGCCTCATATTCGAATCCCCACTTTGGATGTTTGCTATGAAGGGGTCGATCCATCACCACATCGACTGTTTTGCCTATGTACGAAACGGTGCTTAATGGTTCCATATTTTAGATTGTATAAAAATAAAAAAAGAAGTCAATGCTACATTGACTTCTTTGTCGTAATTATTGAGCACGTCGTACTGGTTTTACTATTAACGTGCACAAGTAATCCTCATGAACCAGCACCTTATCCCTTTTTCTGATGGGATATCGAGAAAAATTGATATTGTGACCGTTGCCGTTTTCCTTGATGCAGTAAGAATCTCTCACCAGTAATCCGTTCAATTGATCCGACATGAGGTATGCCCTCGCGGCACAACCACCGCGACAGGTTGTGAGTAGTTTGCAGTCTGCGCATTCCTTTATCTTTTCCGGATTTTCATGCCTCTCCCTGAAGTCAGAAAAAGGCTTTGATGAAATGATGTCGCACAAATCATCCACGAGCATATCGCCGACGGCGTAGTCATGCATATATACACATGGACTGATCGGCACCTTTCCGTTCGGGGTTATCGAATGGATACGGAACGATCTGATTCCGCACGGACACCCCTTTCCGGTGCCGGTGTACGTGGACGACAGGAGCGGTTCCCCGAAAACGATTGGTTCAGACCGTTCCATCAATTTATTCGATGTCTCATAGAACAGCTTCGGGCTCGGAACGAGGTGAAGATGAGTTTTTGCAGTTGGCTTAATGAAGTTGATCCTCACATTGCTTTCTGTCTCCATGGCAATGTTGCAGAGGGCGTCTATATGTTTGTCGGACAGATTCCAGTTCATCCCGCACATGACTATAGTGTGTTCAATCAATGCGTCTCTGCAGTAACGAATTGCTTTCAAGGCGCTATTGAACAGGGCAGCTCCACGATTCACATTATGTTCGTCGGAGAAGGGACTATCTAGACTCACGTCGACGTCGTTCAACGCTTGGAATGTTGAGGGATAATGCTCCGCCAAATAATTGATTGATATTCCCGAGGTTGTGATGCCAACCAGGATATTCTTCTCAATTAAAGATGAAACAATATACGGCAGAAGAGTATCTTTCGGATTTGGCCCATTTGTGAACAATGGTTCATTACCGCCAAGATTAACCGTCTTTATGCCGTTTGAGGCCAGTTGGTCCGTTATCCTGTCGATACTATTCTTTGTGAGGTCCTTTCCTTTCTGTCTGACCTGCATACTGTAGCACTGGGTGCATCTGTAGGGACACTCCCAGAGCAGCTTGCTCAAGTCAATAAACAGATTTCAATTTACGAAAATCAAGAAGAGACCAAATTGGTTACCATCCCATTCGGTAGTTCGTCTTTGGAGCTCGAAGTCGATCCTAAGGTAGGTAATCCGGAAATAATGAATTCGGGTATTCAAGTGGTTCAATTTTTAGCAGAGCATTCGGATATCGTAAAAGATAAAACGGTCAACGACATGGGTACGGGTTGTGGCATTATCGGAATAGCTGCTTGTCTTTCTGGAGCAGAAAAGGTGTTTATGGAGGACATCGACCTCCATGCCGTCGCTAACGCAAGAAGAAACGTCCAACGCTTAAATTTAGAAAAGAAATCCGAAGTCTTTGTGAGCGATCTATTCGATTCTTATGGCGAACGACCCAAGGTACAGGTACAGATATTCAATCACCCATTTTTTTCTGCTGAGCCCATACCGGGTAAAGAATGGACAAGAATGATGCTCGGAGGAACAGAATTAATCGATCGTTATCTCGATGAAGCTCCTCGGTATTCAACATTGGATGCAATTTATATTATGCCGTGGTTCGTTTTGGCAGAGAACAAAGACGGTACCTTAGATAATGATCCAGCAAAAAGAGCTCCGCAACACGGATATGAGATCGCCGATGTCGTGGAGCAAGCGCCAGTACTCCAGGGGGTACAGCAAGCACCATTCAAGATTTATCTTTTGAGAAAGAAATAATCCTCGTTATAAAATCTCACTAGCTGGGAGGCTTGGAATCGGACCAAGATTCACGGCTTCAAAGGCCGCTGTCCTACCATTAGACGACCTCCCAATATGTTTTCACGCACGACTTGCTTCTCTGGTATAATAAATAAGAAGTCGTAAAAAAACAAATGAAATAAAACTATGAAATATGAATTGCCGCAGTTGCCATACGGTTATGATGCGCTTGAGCCGTATCTCGACGCAAAAACGATGGAAATACATCACACCAAACATCATCAGGCGTATACGAATAATTTAAACGCCGCACTTGAAAAGCATCCGGAGATTTCGGATGTGCCGCTTGAAAAGATGCTCGCAGATCTTACGCTCGTGCCGGAAGATATCCGTACGGCGGTTCGCAACTCGGGCGGGGGATATTGGAATCACGATTTTTTTTGGAAGGTGATGGCACCAAAAGCTGGTGGCGAGCCTCAAGGGAAGATTGCCGAAGCGATCAATGCATCTTTCGGGGGATTCGCTCCGTTTAAAGAATCTTTCACTAAAGCCGCATCTGGTGTATTCGGTTCCGGTTGGGCATGGCTGGTTCTTGGCGATGATGGTAAATTATCGGTGATTTCCACGCCGAATCAGGATAGTCCGCTTGCCTTGAATCAGAGACCGCTTCTCGCACTCGACGTTTGGGAACACGCCTATTATCTGAAATTTCAGAACCGCCGGCCGGAATATATTGATGCCTGGTGGAATGTGGTGAACTGGGAAGCGGTGTGGGAAAATTTCCCAAAGTAACCGTTATCCACCGTTTAGGAACGTTTTCTCGCATAACGTTTGCTATACTTAACGATAGGGGAACTTTGCCAAGTTCTTGGTCTTAAGAGCACCTTTATCGTACATGAATCTTTTTTACATAATCACACTTCGATTGGAGCTTGCCGGCAGGCGCTGACGGTGTCTGGTATTCTTTCGCGAGCAGTTCTAATATGGCACCTTCCGTAACGTCCGGCGCAAGCCAGGCAACGAGCGCGTCCTACGACCTTTCATCCCTGAATGACGGCATTTGGTATTTCCTGATTTCCTACGAAGAGAACGGTGTTTGGTCACCGGTTACGGTGAAAACCTTACGGCTCGATCGGACACCGCCGGAACCGTTTACGATAACGCGTATCGATACCGATCCGGCCGACACCCAAGTGACGTTCACGTGGTCGACGACGGATCTTCTATCGGGACTTTCGCACTATGAGATTAAGATAGGGGATGGCGACTGGTTTAATGCCGAAAATCTCCAGCAAGGATCCTCGTATATTCTTCCGCAATCCGCACCGGGCAAACGGTCCCTTTCGGTTCGCGCGATCGATAATGCTGGCAATATTCGGGAAGAAGATACGTCGTTTACCGTCGTGGCGCAAAACAGCTGGCAAGAATGGCGGTATCAGATGACCCGTTTCTTCTCTTTCTCCTTTATTGCTCTCGTAGTTATCGTGATTATTTTTATCCTTATCTATTATCTTCTGACCTGGCATCTGATCTCGTGGAAGAGGAGGATGAAACGGGAACTCCGTGAATTTGAAAGGGAGCTTCGCGAGGAAATAGGCAAGATGAATAACGAAGAAAAGAATGAAAAAATATTAAACATCGATCTTCGATCGGCAAGTTTAGTAAAGGAAAAAAGAGCCATCGAGAAAGAAGCAAGGCAGCTCAAGGAAAAGACCGAAGCAGAGATCGAAGATATTGAAAAACTAACCGATGGCAAATAAGATTTGCTTTATTCTAGCAGCTACCGTTTCGGCTTTTTGCTTTTTCTCCTTCGCGTTGGGTTGTGACGAGTCGTAGTTTGTTGTTCTCGATTTTTGCTTCAAGTAATTTTAGGCGTTTGTTTTCCCGCATGGTCCAAACGCCGGGTTCCGGATTGAGCGCACGGATTTTTCGGTCAAGACGAACTGATTGTGCGGTGTCGCCCTGTTCCGCTGCGGCAAGGTCGCTTGGATCGACAAAGCCGTCTTCAGTTGTGAATTTTTTGGTAAGCGTGGCTTCTGCTTCATTCTGGGGTTTGGGCGATAGCTTTCCATCGTAAAACGACGCTAGTGTTTCGACGAGCATGTCTCCTCCGATATCGGCGAGTTTCTCAGCAAGAGAATGAAAGGTATCGGTGTTTCTTATGGCGACCGGTTTTGATTGTGCAAGGATCGGTCCGGAATCGACGCCGACATCCAGAAGATAAAGCGTGACACCCGTTTCCGTTTCTCCGTTCAGGAGTGCTGTTTGAAACGGTGATGGACCTCGATATTTCGGCAAAAATGAAGGATGAACGCCAATGGTCCCGAGTCGGGGAATGTTGAGAACTTCTTTTCGTAAGATTTTGTTATAGGCGAAAACGACAAAAAAATCCGGATTGAGCGCCTTGAGCTTTGTTTGAAATTCAACATCCAATTTTTCCGGCTGGAAAATAGCGATTCGCGATTCGCGATTCGCGATGAGCTGTTTTACTGGCGGGGGAGTAATAACATGTTTGCGCCCGACGGGGCGGTCCGGATTACAGATGACCGCAACAGGAGCCATGTCGTGGTCCAGCAGTATCTTGAGGCATCGTGCCGAAAAACTTGGCGTCCCGAAAAAGATGTAATTCATGATGTAGATATCCTAGTGCTCTAATGAATTTCCATGACGCCATTAGAACATTATCACCTTACAACGCTATTCTCCTTTCTCGTGGTCGAACACTTTTTTGGTTCGGTCGATAAAAAGCTTTCCCTGGAGATGGTCGGTTTCGTGCTGGAAAACGTGGGCGAGAAGCCCCCACGCTTTTATTTTCACCGGCTTGCCGTTTTTATCGAAACCGCTCAAGGTTACCCGCTCCGCGCGCGAAACATAGCCCCATTTACCGGGGATACTGAGACATCCTTCCTCGAAAATTCCTGTTTCATCGCTTTTTTTTTCGATCTTCGGATTGAAGAGTGCATAGAATTTTGTCCCCCCTTTGTCGACATCGGGCACTTCCGCGACGAACATATTGAGATTCAAGCCGATCTGGTTCGCCGAAAGGCCAACGCCGTTCGCCGCGCGCATAACGCGCCGCATGTGGGAAACAAGATCGGCGATGTCTTTTTTTTTGAATTTTTCAAAATCAACATCAACTGTCTTCTTTCGGAGAAATTTTTCCTCTTTCTTGTTGCCTATGACCCAAATATCATTGATCATGATTTTTTTGAAAAGATTTTTTCGCGCTGCTCAGAGATCACTTTCATAAAATAAGCGCCCTGGTTTTTTATCTCCCTCCGCTCAGCCACATCTTTTGCAATCGCAAGAAGGCGGCGCTGATTTCCTTCCTTCGCCAATTTAATGTAGAGCGCTTTGTGGGATCGATCGCCTAGAATATCAGCGATTTCGAGGCCAATCAGTTGATAATTGCGGTAGACATGAGATTCCTTCCCTCGGCGTTTAAGTTCAGCCATATATTTTTCACGCGTAGTCGGCATGCCTCTATGGTACGACATTTTGAGGGGATTCGAAAGAGAAGCAGGTGTGATAAAATGAACGGATGGCGCGGCGTTTCGAGCGAATGAAAGAGGATTTTACCTGCGGAAATTGCGGACGTGCGGTCCGCGGCAATGGCTACACAAACCATTGTCCAGAATGTTTGTGGAGCCGGCACGTCGACGTGAATCCCGGCGACCGGGCAGCGACATGCGGCGGACTTATGGAGCCGGTGGGCGCGGAACTGAAGAAGGGAGGATGGATCATTCTTCATCGTTGCGCGGTCTGTGGTTTTGAACGAAAAAACAAAACTGTTCCGGATGATGACTTCGACACGATCCTTAAAATATCTGTCTTATAAAAATATGAAGCGAAGACTATTTATCGCTATCAATCTCGAGGCACCGATGCGAAAAGCAATCGAAAATATCGAGAAAAATATTGAGAGCGCTTTTGCATGGGAACAGGCAGAGCGTATTCGTTTTACACCAGAAGAAAACTGGCACATTACAGTTTCCTTTCTCGGGACACAGGATGATGCGAACCTCATGGAGATTATGGCGGCGATTCGAAAAGCAGCGGAAGAATTTTCTGCGGTCGACATTTCTTTCACGGAAGTTGCTTATGTTCCAGAGAGAGATAATGCACGCATGATCTGGTTAAAAACATCACGAGAAACCTCTCATGCGCTAGGGAATCTACGGAACACATTGGAGAATCTGTTGGATCAAGAGGGCGTCCGTTTTGGGCACGAATCAAGGGGATTTTCCGGCCATCTCACGCTCGCACGCTTCTCGGAGGCTATGTCGGCGAGTGATTTACCGCCGATTGAGCGAACGATCAAAGTAATCTGCGCAGGAACTTCGCTGGACCTCATGAAGTCGGAGCTCGAGCGAAGAGGAGCGAGCTATACCACTCTCCAAAAATTTCCGTTCTCAGAAAAATGAGAGGCGAGCAGCGCGCCTATTTCCGTCTTGTGTTCGTATCATAGGGAACGCAGGACTTTCTGAATTATTTCTGGTATTATAGAGCGATGAAGATCAATAAAAAGCAGGTTATCGAGACGACCGTTGCGGTCGTTGTGGGTGTAGCGCTCCTCGGGGGCGGATTTTGGTTCGGTTGGGCGGAAGGTGTACAGCATCCGAAGGCCGTGCTTGTTTCGCAGGCAACGAATATTGCGCCGCCGCCGGGTTCTTCGACAACGCTCGCCGATTTCGGCACATTCTGGGAAGCGTGGCAGGATATCAACGATCTTTACCTTCGGAATCCCGATGTTTCGAGCACCGCCAAGGTTTACGGGGCGATCAACGGTCTCGTACAATCGCTCGGTGATCCCTATACCGAATTTTTCAGTCCAGCGGACAACCAACAGTTCCAGCAGGATATTTCAGGAAATTTCGGCGGTATCGGTGCGGAGCTTGGTACGGATGCAAAAAATGATATTGCGATCATAGCACCGCTTAAAGGAACGCCGGCTGACCTGGCAGGATTGAAGGCACAAGATGTCATCGTCGGCATTAACGGCAGTTCGACCGACCAAATGACAGTCGACGATGCCGTAAATGTTATCCGCGGTCCAATCGGCACAAAAGTTACGTTAACGGTCATGCGCACCGGCTGGACCAAAACGCAGGATTTCACGATCACGAGAGCCAACATTCAGGTCCCTATCGTCAATTTCGAAATGAAGGGGAATGTCGCCTACATTTCACTGGAAGAATTCGATCAAACCGCGGACCAGCTCTTCTATAACGCGCTCGTCAAAGCGATGAATAACAATGCACAGGGCATCGTGCTTGATCTGCGCGATGATCCGGGAGGCTACCTCAATGTCGCCGTGGATCTTGCCGGCTATTTCCTGAAACCTGGTTCGCTCGTGGTCTCGGAGGTTGGACGGAGCGTTGCAACGACAACCTATACCGCTTCCGGCAACGGCGCGCTTGATAATTTCCCGATGGTGATCCTCGTGAACGGCGGTTCCGCATCGGCTTCGGAGATTCTCGCCGGAGCGCTCCACGACGACCGCGGCATCAAGCTGATCGGCGAAAAAACGTTCGGTAAGGGCACGGTGCAGGAGCTTGAAAATCTTTCGGATGGGTCATCGCTCAAGATCACGGTTGCACATTGGGTTTTGCCCTCTGGGAAAATTATTGACCACGAGGGTATCGAGCCGGATTATGAAGTGCCGCTCACGGCCACTGATACGGCGAACAAACAGGATCCCCAACTCGACAAAGCAATCCAGGTATTGCAAGAGGAAATAAAATAAAAAATCTTATGTTATGGTGTTGTAATGTTCTGATGTTGTAATGAATTTCAGGAGAACATGAGAACATTCAAACACTATAACCCTATAACAACTTCATTATGAAAATCATACTTCTCGAAGATGTTCGCAGTCTCGGCAAAAAATTCGACGTGAAAGAGGTGAGCGACGGCTACGCACGGAACTTTCTTTTTCCCAATAAATTAGCCGAACCAGCAACGCCGGGCGCTCTTAAGAAACTCGACGCATTGAAAGCCGAACATGATAAAAATGAGACAGAGCTTTTGGGACGGCTGCGCGAGGTTGCAAAAAAAATAAATGAGACGAAGATCGAGTTCACGATGAAGGTCGACAAATCCGGCGCAGTGTTTGGTTCCGTCAACAAAGAATCAATTTTGAAAGCCCTCCGCGAACAAAAATTAGTGACGACGGAGCGAGTCGAAATGGATCTAAAATATCCCTTGAAAGAACTTGGCGAGTATACGGTTCCGCTTGATCTCAAAAAAGGGGTAACGGCAGTTTTAAAAGTGACTATTGCCGCAGAAGGGGAGAAGGAGAAAAAATAACTTTTCTTCGGAGATAATAAAATATCCCTCGCAAAAGACTTTAAAATTTAATCTTTTGCGAGGGATATTTTTATCTTTATTCTACATTTACCATCTTTGCGTAACGGCGATTGCCATCGAACTTTGTCTTGGTCTTTGCTGCGAATTTCACCACACCCGTTCTGCCGGCATAGAGCGTATCGTCACCGGCACGCACCACGCCCTTGCCCGGCAGATATTTCGTGCCGCGCTGGCGGATAATAATTTCGCCGACGTTCACTTTTTGGTTATGATTAACCTTGATGCCCAAACGTTGTGCGGCAGATTCGCGTCCGAGTTTTGTTGAGCCTAGTGCTTTAGTATGTGCCATTTTGGTGTAAACACGAGAGCGGTAACATCGCACCGCTTAATATTTTTTTAACCTTCCCATTCTATGCTACAATGGAGACAATGTCAACAACTACCAATAAATTAGTTATCGATATCGAGACCATTGGCGAGGATTTCGATAAGCTTGACCATGCTACGCAGGAAAACCTGACCCGTTGGATCAAGCGCGATTCCGAGAGTGACGAAGAATATAAAATTGCACTCGAAGACCTTAAAAATGGCCTGGGTTTCTCGCCTCTGACCGGCGAGATCGTTGCCATCGGTTTGCTCGATTATCATAAAAATGAAGGCGCGGTTTATTACCAAGCGCCCGGCCAAAAAAACGAGGAAACGAAAGAAGATGGCGTTTCCTTCAAGCAGATGACCGAAGAGGAGATGCTCAGAAAATTTTGGGAGCTTGCCGAGCGATACCAGGTTTTCATCACGTTCAATGGGCGCGCATTCGACATTCCGTTCATGGCCATCCGATCTGCGATCAAGGGAATGCGGCCAACGAAAGATCTCATGCGTGGCCGCTATCTCTACCAGAACAATCCCGAAGCACTTCACATCGATCTCGCCGAACAATTAAGTTTCTATGGCGCCACGCGCAGGAAGGGGAGCCTCCATCTTTTTTGCCGCGCGTTCGGCATCCCAAGCCCGAAGTCGGAAGGCGTGACTGGCGACGACGTCGGGCCGCTTTTCAAAAAGAAAAAATTTCTCGATATCGCAAAATATAACGTTCGTGATATCCGCGCTACCCGCGAACTCTACACCAAATGGGAAGAATATCTGCAGTTTTAACTTTTGTCTTTTCCATCCATATCTATGTTGTTGTTTTCTCATCGCCACGCCTTTACCCTCATCGAGCTTCTCATTGTGATCGCCGTCATCGCCATCCTCTCGATCGTTGTCGTCCTCACTCTCAATCCCGCAGAGATGCTTCGGCAAAGCAGGGACCAGAACCGCCTCTCGGACATGGACACCCTGGCCCATGCCCTCTCCCTCTATCAGATAGACCAGGGCATCACGAGCAACGCCGGTTCCCTGGGAAATCTCAATACCGTCTACGTTTCCCTTCCCGATCCGAATGCAACCACGACCGCTGGTTCCAATTGCGCTTCCCTCGGCCTTCCCCTCCTTCCCGCGGGCTATGCCTACCACTGCGCCGGCCCGAACTACTACCGGAACACGAACGGCCAGGGCTGGATCCCCGTCAATTTTTCGACTATCACCACGGGTTCCCCCCTGGGCCAGCTCCCTATAGATCCGACCAACGCTTCCTCTTCGAGGCTCTACTACACCTATACCACGAACGGCACGCAATATGAGGTGACGACATCCCTGGAATCACAGAAATACAAGCTGGGTGGCACGAATGACGTCATCTCAACTGATGGCGGTACCTTAGCATCGGTCTATGAGAAAGGATCCAAGTTTGGCCTGGAACCCCTTGATTACGGAGACCCATCCCTTATTGGCCTCTGGACGTTCGATGAGGGTACGGGAACGGTTGCCTATGACTATTCGGGGAGCAATGCCACGGGCAGCTGGCAGGGAACCGCTACCGGCACCAGCGGTTACTATTCAGCCGGCAGGGTAGGTTCCTGGGCGGGGACGTTTGATGGGAGCACGAACTATGTCGCTGTCTCCAAAATAACATTAGACAACAATCCTAGTTGGACAGTCTCTCTGTGGGCAGATGCGCCAACGAATCAGTTGAATAACGAAGGTGGTTTATGGTCTTTGGATTCAAACCACGATCTTCAATATGCTGGAGGTAGCGCATATATCATCTTGTACTGGGGCACGACACTGGTTCAAACTTCAACGGCTAACAATCAATGGAATCTTTGGACGGCAACACGAAACGGGAACATATTCTCTCTTTATAAAAATGGCATTCTCGCAGGGTCGAACAGTACGTCGACCACGTCGGCGGTTAGTTCATTTTCAATAGGGACACAAGGGGGTAGTCGCTATATAGGTCTCATCGACGATGTCCGCATCTACAACCGCGCTCTTTCGGCGGCGGAGGTTGCCGCATTGTACAATGGTGGAAAATGACAAGTGTAGAGGTAATATTTTTTAGAATTTTTTAATACTCCTGGTGATAGGATAGAAAGATGGAATTCTTGAAAAACTGGATCGTCTTTTATAAGAAAGAGATTCTTTTTATGCTTCTTATTTTTCTCGTTGGATCGACGAGCTTTGCATTGGGCTATCTCGCCAATCGTGAATACAACCATGTGCCGATCATCATCGAAAAATGCTCCAATACATCATCAACTTCGCCGTAACTTTTTCAGATCAGTGAGTACATCTGAGGCGTGTGTTACGGGATTTACATCCTCGTAGATTTTTACGATTTTTCCCCTAGGATCAATGAGGAATGAAGTGCGGAACGTTCCCATATAAACGCGTCCCATGAATTTCTTTTTGCCCCACACGCCATATTTTTTTACCACTCTCTTTTTGTCATCCGAAAGGAGCGTAAACGGCAATTCGTATTTTTTCTCAAACTTTTTATGGCTTTTGACGTTGTCGATGCTCATACCGAGCACGGTAAGTTTTAGTTTTTTGAAATCAGGGAAGCTGTCGCGGATCGTGCACGCTTCTTTAGTGCAACCCGGCGTATCGTCTTTTGGATAAAAATAGAGGAGAACCCACTTGCCTTTGTAATCGGCGAGCGAGTGCTCGTCGCCGTTTTGGTCGGGCAGAGTAAACGGGGGAGCGACCGAATGGAGTTTTGGGATCATGGTTGTAATTTTCTATGTTTTTTGTTATTATATCAATTCGATACAGCAACCCGCAATATCGAAGAAGGTTGATTTTTAGTTGGCTTCCAAAAGCATGGATCCCCGCCTGCGCGGGGATGACAGTTTTTATAGTCACAATATACCAATTTTATTCTATGGAAATCAGAAATATCGCTATCATTGCCCACGTCGATCACGGAAAGACGACGCTTGTTGATGCCCTGCTGAAGCAGTCGGTCGGCTTCAAGCTGAAAAGTGGCGCGGATAGCGATCTCATCATGGATTCGAATGAGCTGGAACGCGAGCGCGGCATCACCATTTTTTCGAAAAACGCCTCGGTCGTTTATAAAGATATCAAAATCAATATCGTGGATACGCCGGGCCACGCGGACTTCGGTGGCGAAGTAGAGCGTATTATGCGCATGGTGGACGGCGTTTTGCTTCTGATTGACGCCAAGGAAGGCCCGATGCCGCAGACGAAATTTGTTTTGCGGAAAGCGATCCAGGCGGGACATAAGATCATCGTGGTCATCAATAAAATAGACAAGGAGGGCGCGCGGCCGGCATGGGCGCTCGATCAGACGTTCGATCTTTTCTTCGAACTCGGCGCCTCAGAAGAGCAGGTGGAATTTCCGGTGGTTTATGCTTCGGCCGTGCAGGGCAAAGCGGGACTTACACCGGATATCGACGAGATGAAAGATATCGAAGCGATTTTTGCGACTATTGTGAAATATATTCCGGCGCCGAAAAAAGGCGAGCTCGATACCACGCAGATGCTCACCGTGAATCTTGCGAACGACAATTACAAAGGGAAAATTGCGATCGGCCGCCTCTATTCGGGTACGCTCAAAAAAGGAATGACGGTCGCGCACATGACGCGCAGTGGCGAGACAAAACTTGAAAAATTGACATCGGTCATGTTGTTCGACGGACTGAACCGTGTGGATGTAGATGAAGCGACGGCGGGGGATATCGTGGCTATCGGCGGCATTCCCGATGTTTCGATCGGCGAGACGATCGCAGACCCGGAGCATCCGGTCGCGCTTCCCACGATCGCAATCGACGAACCGACGATCAAGATGACCTTCGGCGTTAACACGTCACCGTTTCGCGGGAAAGAAGGAACTTTCACAACTTCCCGTAATCTGAAGGACCGTCTTGAGAAAGAACTCGAAACTGACGTCGCGCTTTCAATCGCACCGACCGCAACATCCGACACCTCGACTACGCTCGATGCAGGCCGATGGACCGTCGCTGGCCGCGGTGAATTACACCTCGCGATTCTCATCGAAAAAATGCGGCGCGAAGGATTTGAAATTGAAGTCTCGAAACCGCAGGTTATTTTCAAAGAAGTTGACGGTAAGAAATTGGAACCAATGGAACTCGCCTCAATTGAGGTTCCTGAGGAATATTCCGGAACGGCCATTGAAATGTTCGGTAAGCGGCTTGGCGTGATGAAAGATATGCGGGTGGACGATAATCATATTGCACATATCGATTTTGCGATCCCGACCCGCGGCCTTATTGGCATCAGAAACCGATTTTTGACTTCCACAAAGGGCATGGGTATCATGAACACGCTTTTCACCGGCTATGAGGCGTACAAGGGCGATATCACGTCTATCCCGCACGGCTCCATTGTGGCAACCCAAGCTGGCGTTTCGAACAATTACGGACTTATCACGGCACAGGGAAGGGGAAAGCTTTTCATTTCCGCCGGCGTGGCGGTCTATGAGGGCATGGTGGTCGGCGAGAACGCGAAAGAAGGCGATGTGATGGTGCATGTCGCGCGCGAGAAACAGCTCACGAACTTCCGCGCCAAAAATGAAGGTCTTCTTGATCAGCTCGAAGTTCCCATCACGCTCTCGCTCGAAGACGCGCTCGACTATATCGACGATGAAGAAATGGTGGAGATCACTCCGAAAAGCATCCGCATCCGAAAAAAATATCTCACCGACAACGAGCGGAAGAAAGCGAGGTAAATCAGATTGAATCATCATTGTGACTTCTACCCTCGGACGATAGAAGACGATTTGGTATAATTCGAGGTATGAAAATAAATTTCGATAAGGTGATCGTCGGCGTGAGTTCCGACATCCCCAAAAACTCGATCGTCAGAAAAACGGGAAAGCATTTTTTTTGTGGCAACTCGAAAAAATTGTACGTGGTAACACCCTATTGGCACGCCACCCTGAAATC
>Ga0181520_10007775_pt1 | contig 15600 bp, 11 predicted proteins | sample PEATcosm2014_Bin_29_FD_132451 | JGI IMG/M metagenome (GOLD analysis project Ga0181520, IMG submission 132451) | Peatland microbial communities from MTU Mesocosm Facility, Houghton, MI, USA - PEATcosm2014_Bin02_30_metaG | ecosystem: Environmental > Terrestrial > Soil > Wetlands > Peat | place...
GGCTTCCGCCATGTGGAGAGCGGGCCGCTGGTGCGCAGCAGCTACCACGCGCAGGAGCAGGCGGAGAGCACCGGGCTGGCGTAGGAGTTCGGTGGTTCCTGTAAGCGGACAATCTCAACGCGCTTTGCCGTGGTTCATTTACACTCTTCGCACGCGAGGTGTTGCTATGGGCGGCAATCCACTAGGCGATACTGCAAGTGCAGTCAGTAGAGTGCGGCGAACTCTGGCCTGCGCGCTGATGCTGTTGCTTGCGGCTGGCGGAGCAGCGCTGGCGCAGACGCAGGTGGGCGATCCGCTGCATACAGCGACGCGCCAGGAGCTGGACGTGGCCAAGGCAATAGTGGCGCAGGAGAATGCCTGGAACCGCGGCGATCTGGACGGCTATGTGAAGGGGTACAAGGACTCGCCGGAGACGGTCTTCATGGGCAAGCAGATCGTGGAGGGTTACGCGCAGATTCTGGCGGAGCTCAAACACGAGTATCCGACAGCGGCGTCGATGGGGACGCTGGGGTTCTCCGAGCTGGAGGTGCATCCGGTCAGCGAGAGCCTTGCCGTCTGCCTGGGCAAGTACCATCTGGATCGCCCCAAGAAGGAGGGTGGAGGGGCCGACGGGACCTTCTCGATGGTGCTGGAAAAGACCGACCATGGTTGGAAGATCGTGCTCGACCACACAACATAGGCGGGTCGGCTCGTCGAATTGATTCCCATGCGGTAGACTGAAATTGAGAGGCGAGCGATGATCTTCCACGTCACCATGGAACCGGTCGAAGATGGTTGGATTATGGTCGAGTGCCCGGCGCTGCCTGGCTGTATCTCGCAGGGCAAGGACGAGCAGGAGGCCCTGGCGAACATCAAGGAAGCAATCACGGGCTGGCTCTGGGCCGAAGACCAGAAGGCCATGCGCGCGCTGTCGCAGGATCGCGCATCTCTCGTCGTAGCAATCTAAGCTACAAATTAGCGGACATGATTTCCATAGGCTTTCCACTGGGTTTTCCACAGTGTGTGTCAATTTTGCGCAGGCACCAAATGCTCTAGCCTTAGTGTATGGGCACACTTGCCAACATCTCGGGCAAAGAGGCGGTGAAGGTCTTCCTTCGAGCCGGCTGGGTTCGGGAGGGCCAGACGGGAAGCCATGTCATTCTGACCAAAGAGGGTCAGAGGGCGACGCTCTCCATTCCACAGCATCGTGAAGTAAAGCCCGGCACACTCCGCGCAATTATTCGCGCAGCCGCGATGACGGTCGATCAGTTTATCGAACTACTCTAAACAGATTGATCCCGCCCCGGCTCAGACGGTCATGATCTCTTTTTCCTTGGCTTTGAAGAACTCTTCGATGCGGCGGATCTCGGCGTCGGTCAGTTGTTGGACCTCTTCACTTGCGCGTTTCTCGTCGTCGGCGGAGATGAGCTTGTCCTTGGCGGCCTTCTTGACATGTTCGTTGCCGTCGCGGCGGATGTTGCGGATGGCCGTCTTGTGGTCTTCCAGCACACCAGCGAGGTGCTTGACGGTCTCCTTGCGGCGCTCCTCGGTCATGGGGGGAACTGGGACGCGGATGACCTTGCCGTCGTGCATGGGGTTGAATCCGAGGTTGCTGGTGCGGATGGCTTTTTCGACGGCGGGGACGATGGCGATCTCCCAGGGAGAGACCAGGATCATTTGCGGTTCGGGGGTGGATATTTGAGCAACCTGGGAGATGGGGGTGTCTGTACCGTAGTAGTCCACCTTGACCTGGTCGAGCATATGAACATTGGCGCGGCCAGTCCGTGTGGAGAGGAGGTTGGCGCGGAAGTCCTCGACTGTCTTTTCCATGCGCGTCTTCATCTGTGCGTGAACCGCTTTCAACGCCGGATTGCTTGCCATCGTGGATACCATAGAGTTGCCTGCCTTTCTGAAGCTGATTCAAAGCCGGTTGTGGGCCGGTGGTTTCGACCTCGATATTCTACAGAGGTTGGCGGTGAATGAGTTGGTCCGAAGTGGCGAAGGCGGGGAGTTTCCGGCGAATTTTCCAGCGAAGCAATCGCTTCCGGTCGCGGGTTATTGGATGTGCCGTTGACGGGGACGCCACTGCCGATTCGCATGGAGCGGCATTGCTCCCATATAATCGAGCTTTCCCCATGGGAGCCAGCGGGGCGCGATTTTGGCAGCAATGAGGGTGTGCGTATCTTTACCGTAAAGCGAGTGAACGGAAGTTTCCTGGGCATCAAGCTAACGTCTGTGCGACCGCGCTCCGGAGAGGTTCCGCACTCTCTGTGTTCTGGTGAAGCGGTTGCAACGCGATCTTGTCCCAAGAGAGACCGCGCAGGGTGCCTTCGCTTTGGGCAATATGGCTTGTGGAACTGCTTGAACCGATGCGGTATGGCGGTGCCGTGGGTGCTGGCGGCGATGGTTTTCGGATTGGCGTCGGCGGCGTGGGCGCAGCAGGGGACCGGAGGCACCAGTGCTGCGCAAGCGACCGGTGGGTCCCAGGTGCTGTGCCAGCCGCAGGTGATCAACAACCGCAGGATTCCCAAGGACTCGATTCTGGCGCGGATGTCCAGCCATCAGTCCGATCCGTACGATGCGGCAACGGTGGAGCGCGACTTCAATTCGCTGTGGAACACGGGCTACTTCACCAAGGTGCAGATTGAGCGCGAAAACACCCCGGCGTGCGTGCAACTGATTGTATATGTGTGGGAAAAGCCGACCATCCGCTCCATCGATTATGTAGGCCTCAGCTCGGTGACCCAATCCGACGTGCAGGACCGGTATAAGAAGGCCAAGGTGGGAATATCGGTGGAGAGCCAGTTCGATCTGACGCGGGTGAAGCGGGCGGAGGACGTGCTGAAGGACCTGTTAAGCGAGCACGGACACCAGTTTGCCACGATCCGGACGGAGATAAAAACTATCCCACCTTCGTCGGTGGGGATCACCTTCCGGATCAAGGAAGGGCCGACAGTGAAGGTGGGAAAGATCGCCTTCGACGGCAACTATAACCTGGGTGATCGCACACTGCGCAACGCGATGGTGAACACCAAGCCCATCGGTATACCGCACTCGATCCTTCTCGAGAACCTGTTTGCGCGGACCTTCGACGCCAGCAAGCTGGATGAGGACACGGAGCGGGTGCGCATAGCGTATCAGGACCACGGCTACTTCCGGGCGCAGACCAGCGATCCGCAGACCAAAGTGCGGGACGAGGGCGGGCTGAACTGGTTCACGCTGCGGCCTTCGACCGGTAAGCGGATCGACATCCTGATGCCGGTAGATGAAGGGGGTCGTTACCGGCTGGGCGGGATCAACTTTACGGGACTCGATGCAAAGGAGTGGAACGTGAAGGCGCTGCGTGCGCAGTTCCCGCTGAAGGACGGCGACTGGTACAACGCTACGTTGTTCGGACAGAAGGGCCTCAAGAACCTGCGCGATGCATTCGGCAGTTCCGGCTACATCAACATGGTGCCGGACCCAAGACCAACGATCGACGATGTCAAGAAGGTGGTCACCTTCGATATCAATATCGATGAGGGCAAGCGGTTCTACGTTTCTCGTATCGAGTTTTCGGGTAATACGGTGACGCGCGACAAGGTGATCAGGCGTGAGTTGCTGCTGGAAGAGGGGCAAGTATACAACAGCAAGCTGTGGGATTTGTCGATCCAGCGGCTGAACCAGCTGGGATACTTCGAAATATTGAAGTCGGAAGACGACACCGAGACTCATCAGAATGCGGACGATGGGACGGTCGACCTGCTGCTGAAACTGAAGGAGAAAGGCAAGAACACAATCGGCTTGAACGGCGGCATCAGCGGACTGTCGGGGACGTTTATCGGGCTGAACTACGCGACCAACAACTTTCTGGGGTTGGGGGAGACGCTGTCCGCGACGGCGAATGTTGGGGACCTATCGCGCAATGTGAGCCTGGGATTCAATGAGCCGTATCTGCGCAACCGGCCGATCTCGGTGGGCGCGGAGTTGTTCTCGCGAAAGTCGGATTACAACCCTGCCAAGGCGTACTCGATTGCCAATGGGGTTAGTGCGAATGTTTCGACCGCGCAGCAGTCCCTCCTGACCAACTACAACACCGCGACGGACGGGTTTACGGCATCGGCGAGCCAGCCGCTGAAGCATCTGTGGGCGGGACGCGGCGTGACCCGCGTGGGTGTGACGTATGCTCTGTCACGCTCGGCTGTGACGACCTTCAACGACAATACACGCAACATCTTCCAGTCGCTGGCGTTCCGCTCCGGCGTGGAGGGGCAGAACCAGCTGAACGGGATCGTGACCTCGACGATTCAGCCGAGTTTCTCCTACACCAGCCTGGACCGCTCCATCGGATGGCACGCGGGCCGCGACTTCAACCTGTCGGTGCAGATTGCAGGCGCGGGAGGCAATGTGAAGTACATCTCACCGGTGGCGAGCTTCCGCCAGTTCTATCCAATGAGCGGGTTGAGGTTCGACCGGGAGGGGCACAACGTACTTGGAATCCGGCTTCTGTTTGCGCATATCTCAGGCTTCGGCGGGGAGGTGGCGCCCCCGACCAACCGCATTTATGGCGGGGGCGAGTCGGATGTGCGGGGCTTCGACATTCGTGCCAACTCGCCGTATACGTTTGTGCCGGTGAAGGTGCAGTTCAACCTGACCAATCCGGATGGCACCACGGTGCCACGCGATCCGACCAATCCAAGCCTGGGCAATATCCAGATTCCGCTTCCGATCTACCGCTTGGCCTCGGTGGGTGGGGACACCCAAATCACGGCGAACCTGCAGTACCAGAAGCCGCTCTTTAGCACGGTAAGCATCAACTTTTTTACCGATCTGGGTCTCACCGGCGATCTACAGAAGGGACAACTGCTGCAGAGCGCGGCGGGGGTTTCGGTGCTGGCGAGCCCGTTGTATGGCTGCCCGACGTTCATCAACGGCGCGTGTTACGGCGGCCAGTCAGTGGCGGCGCTGGCGGCGCGGCAACTCAACACGGTTCCGGGGACCAACTTTGTGCCTCGCATGTCCAGCGGCGCGGAGCTGCAGGTGATCCTGCCGATTGTGAATGCGCCATTCCGGCTGTACTTTGCGTACAACCCACTGCGGCTGTTCAAGAACCTGCCTCAGCAACTGGCGATGCCGACGACCTGCACGGGGCCGACAGGCGTTGCGGGCGAGTTCTGCTCGCTGTTCCCGATGCAAACGGCTGCCGGGCAGTTCAGCTATGCACAGGCGCTGCAACTCTACGGAGCAGCCTACGAGCTGCGCGAGCCAAGGAAGACGCTGCGCTTGACCGTGAGTACGACATTCTAAAGACAAATTCGAGATATAAAGCTGGATGTGGCTGCCGAAGAAGGCAGCCGATTTTCTGTGCCTGACGACAGTTTGACTGCTAAATTCTTCTGTTCCTGGAACCTCATACCTCGAACCTAGTAACTGCGCTGGTAGGTGCGGGTGAGGCGGTCGTGCCAGGAGAGGCGGTCTTCGTCGAGCGCGGCCCACAGCAGGCCGAGGCCAAGCGGGCATACGGAGACGAGGATGGCCAGGATGCGGCGACGCATGGCGCGGCGGGTAGGGTTCTCGTCGTCGAAGGTACAGAGGGCGATGCGAGCGCAGCGCATCCCCGGAGTGGATTCCGAGAAGGAGAAGAAGAGCGTGTGATAGAGGAGATAGAAGAGGGCGAGGACGAGGGCGCTGGAGGCCAGGGTAAGGCTGGGCTGGAGTCCGGTGTGGGCTGCAAGCTGGGCTGAGGACCGGGCTGCGATACCAGCCACCGCTGAGTGGCCATCGAGTGAAAGCGATGCGGTCGAGAGGGCCGAGACGGTGTGCCAGGGGAGAGAACGGCTGGCGGTTAGTAGGAAGGTGGCGGCGAAGGTAAGGAATCCAGTGAGTAGTATCGAGATGTCGATTGCCGCGGCCTTGAGGCGACGGGCGATGGATGCGATCTGCGGCAGTGGGGCTGAACGGGCGGAGGTCCCTGTGAGGGGGCCAGCAGCTGGCTGAGCCAGCTCGGATGGAGTATCGCAGGCGGAGTCCGAGGAGTCGGGATCGGGTGCGTCGAGCCAGATCGAGGTCCACTGCGGCGTGGGGGCTTCGGCGGCGACTGGAGTGGTGGATATCTGGGTGGGCTCGACCTCAAAGATACGCAGCTGACTCTGTCCTGGGGCAGGATCGGTGGCGGCGAACAGAGGGCCTTCGGCATAGCGTGGGCGGGCCTTGCGGGTCGCGACCAACTGGCGGGGGAACTCGATCAGATTTGCGGGCAGCGGTATAGGCGGGCCAGCGGGCTCTTCAAAGACGGGGGATTTGCGGAAGGCGATCTCTTCATCGAGCAGACGGGCTTCGGCTTCATTGCGGTCCTCCTCCTGCCGGGTCAGGTGACTGTTGCCGGAGGCGGGCTGCGTGGCGAGGCGATGATGCGCTGCGCTTAGCAAGGGCGATGCGGCTGTATCCCCGAAGAGGCGGACGGTGAGGCCGGTAGGTGCGGGGGCGAAGGGCTGAGGGCCGAAGTGTGGGTGGTGTGCACGGGAGCGGCTGGCGGCTGGCCGGGGCGATTCGGCAGATCGAGTGCGCGGGGCTGCGGCACTGCTGGGCTTGGCCTCAGGCCACAGAGTGAGCTCGCGCGGGAGTTGGGCCGGGCGTTCGATCTGGGTCTGATAGACCGGGTCGTGGTTGGATACTTCGTGGCCGGTGGCGTCTAGCTTGAGGGAGTCCTGATTGAGGGAATCTTGATTGAGTGAGTCGAGGAGCTGTTGCTGGGCCTGGGCGACGGCCTGGGCGTTGAGCGCGGCGATCTGGGCTGCGGCCTGGGCCTGCTGGGTGGCGCGCTCGGCCTCCACGGCAAGGTATGTGCGATAGCTGAGGGATTGAGCGTATCGCTGGGCGACGATGGCTGCGATGCGGGCGGTGCGCGCGTGTGCGGAGGTGGAGCGTGTGGGCGAGAATTCGAGTGCCGGCTGGGCAGGAGGTCGACGGCTGCGATGTGCCGCGAGGCGTTCGGCGACCTGGCGGCGGAGGGCCTCGGTGGAGGCGGGAGACGCACTGCTGCGGGCCGCGGCGTGGGATTGAGTGGCCGCGGTTGGAACATCGCTGGACACTCCGGCAAAGGCCGGGTCGAGCGGGGCGGTGTCAAGCAGAGCGGAGCCCATTTTGCTCAAAACTCAAACTCACTTCCGTGAAATCGTTTAGCCTCAAAGTGTGGTGCGTGCGAGACATGTTTACGGCCGGTTCAGCCTTGCGAAGGCGCTGAGCAGTGTCTGCTTCTTCATAAGTATCACGGCGTGCATGGCAAGTTTTACCCATCTTGCGGCGCAGGAGGTGACGAGTGCGGCACCTCCATCCCAAACGGGGGCGGGGCAGTATCCGGAAGCGGAACCGATTCCGGCTGCGGAAGACGGTGTTCAGGTGTCGGTCGATTCGCGTGGGCCTCAATCGAAGGTGGGAAGCCTGTGGACTGCGGACGACGATGTCGTGATGACCTATGGTGACCGAACATTGAAGGCAGACCACATTGAATACGACAGCGCCACGGGCGAGGTGAGCTTGACTGGGCATCTGCTGGTGATAGGCGGGGAGAACGATGAGAGCATCCACGCCAGCCACGGGACTATCAACCTACAGACGCAGACGGGGCGCTTCTACGATGTGACGGGTTCGGTGGGATTGCGGCAGAGGACGGCGGCTGGTGCGCCGTCCATAGGCCAGCGCGAGGTGTATACCAACGGCAACCCATTTTTGTTCAGCGGCAGACTAGTGGTGAAGAGTGGGCCTCGGGAGTACCAGATCTACGATGGAACAGTGACGTCGTGCCAGTTGCCGACCCCGGACTGGCTGCTGTCTGCCTCCCAGTTCAGCGTAGATGGAGAGAAGGCACGCGCGACCAGCAGTGTCTTCCATGTGAGGAATATTCCTCTGCTGTGGCTGCCGTATGTGACCCATCCAGTGGATGCGAACGACCGGCAGAGCGGGATCCTGATTCCAGTCCTGGGCGACTCATCGAGCAAGGGGATCACAGTGGGCGAACAGATCTATTGGTCGATCAATCGCAGCACAGACCTGACGGTGGGGACGATATATTATTCGGACCGCGGATGGGAGCAGAGCGCGAGCTTCCATTACCGCGGGCTGGGCGACGATCAGGTGCGAGTGCGCTATAGCGGCCTGCAGGACCGTGGATATACGCCGGTCGGAGGGACGTATACCAATCAGAGCGGAGAAGATGTCACGTTCTCCGCGCGGCGTGATTTCTTGTCGGATTCGGATTCAGAGAATACAGAGACACCCAGCATGCAGACCAGAACGGCCGCGGACGTGGAGTATCTCAGCTCATTTCTGTATCGCGAGGCATTTTCAACGAACTTCAACCAGGCGGTATCGAGCGATGTGGTATCGACGGTGTATGGCACGCATGAATGGGACGGCATGGCGCTATCGTTGGAGGGTGACCGGTATCAGGGCGAGAAGCGGGTAGCAACGCCGATCCTGCCGGAGGAGCAGGTACACATATTTCATGCTCCGGCGGTGGAATTTACCACTGTAGACCAGAGACTGGGGACGACCGGGATGGAGTGGAATGTGGACAGCTCAGTGGCGATGCTGAAACGGGTGCAGCCGAACTTTGAAACCGGCGGCATGATCGAGCGGCTGGATGTGCGCCCAGAGCTGGCCTACCCGTTCGGCGCGGGCGGATGGAGGCTGCGACCTTCGCTGGCGACACGGGAGACGTTCTATAGTCGAAGCCGGTTTCCGGCGGGAACGGTAACGGGAGCTGGGGTGGAGAGCCTGGCCACGCTGAACCGGTCTGACCTGGAGGTGCAACTGGACCTGCGGCCACCGGTGCTGGAACGGACGTTCGATTCGGGATTTGTGACACGGCTGCTGCACCACGATGTGAAGCACACCATCGAGCCGGAGTTGACCTACCGCTATGTGAATGGGATCGGCAACTTTCCCAATGTATTGCGTTTCGATGGGGTGGATGTGGCGAGCAACACCAACGAGATTGAGTATGGCGCGACTCAACGCTTGTTTCTGCGCAGGACGGGGGCGCGGCCGTGTCGTGTGCCGGGGTCCGAGGCGGATGTCATCGAGATTCTGGGTGGCGGAGATGCCGACGCAGTAGAGGACCCCGGGCAGTCTACAGGAAGAACGGACGATGTGCAGCCGGCGTGCGGAAACCGCGAGTGGATCAGTTGGCGGGTGGCGCAGGTGTATTTTTTCGATGCAAACTTCGGCGGAGCAGTGGTGGATGGGCGGCGCAACATTCTGGCGACAACCTTGGATTTTTCCGGCATCGCATTTCTGACTGAGCCGCGCAATATCTCACCTCTGCTATCGCGGCTGAGGGTGCGCACCTCGGAGAAGACGGACGTGGAGTGGGACTTCGACTACGACACCGGAGCGAAAAAATTTACGGCGAACAATATCTATGCAGATGTGCATCAAGGCGATATTGTTGCAGGGGTGAGTTTCGCGCGGCTGAATGCGCCGGGCCGCTCCTATTTAGCCGGGGTTGCATCGAGCGTGGCGGACTTTAGCCAGATGCAGGTGAAGCTGGGACTGGTGCGGCAGAACAAAGCGGGCTTGAGCGTGGCCACCAACGCAGGGATCGACCTGGATCTGGGGACGGTGCAGTATGGCGCGATCCAGACCTCCTACAACTGGAACTGTTGCGGTGTGAGCGTGGAGTATCGCAAGTATGAGCTGGGGTCGGCGCGCAACGAGAACGTCTACCGGTTCAACTTCACTCTGGCGAATATCGGCAGCGCAGGCAACATACGGCACTCGGAGCAGGTGTTCTGAAGTCGGGCAACTGGGATCTGGGATCAGTGAACAGGGAGAGCGGTGAGTCGGCTCTGCCCACAATTTATCTCCCGTAAGGGGCGTTGGAGAACAGGCTAAATCGAAGGCGAGGCTGGTCGCGTGAGATAATCTGCATTGTGCTACATGGTGTCAGGACATTGCGTCGGTATGCTTGGATGGGTTGGCTGGTGGCACTGGGCTGCCAGGCCCAGGCTAGCGTCCAGACCGCCGTGCCGACGGCCTCTACGGCAGACGGAGTTGCGATAATCCAGCCGGGCGTGAAGTTGACGCCGGAGATGGCTCGCCGGGTCGAATTGATGATCCGCAACCGGGCGCAAGTGACTCCGGATTATGTGTTCAGCATCAGTGAGCCCACGCAGAGCGAGGTCCCAGGCTATGACCAAATTCTGGTGACGCTGACTGCAAATGGCAGTAGCAGCCGACCTCTGCCGTTCCTGCTGTCCAGCGATGGCAAGACCCTGGGGCAGTTCAACAAGTTCGATATAAGCCAGGACCCGAAGGACCTGGTTTCGGCGGCCGGTCGTCCAGCGCGAGGCGGGCCAGAGAACGCGCCGGTGATCATCGTCGGATACGACGATCTGGAGTGCCCCTTCTGCGCGAAGATGAATGCGGAGATCTTTCCCGCGCTGCTGGACCGCTACAAGGACCAGGTGCGCGTGGTGTATCGCGACTTTCCGCTCAGCGAGATCCATCCGTGGGCCATGCACGCGGCGGTGGATGCCAACTGCCTGGGCACATCCAGCACGGCGGGTTACTGGAATTTAATCGACTACGTGCATGCCCATGCCGATGACATTGCAGGGACCGAGAAGACCGAGGCCAAGGCCGATCAGACGCTGGACCAGCTTACCCTGCTAGAGGGTGCGCGGCAGAAGGTGAATGCGACGCAGTTACAGGCCTGCGTGCAAAAGCAGGACGAGACCAAAATAAAGGCTTCGGTGGAGCAGGCGGAAGCGGACCCTTTGCGACTGAATTCCGCTCCGATATTGTTTATCAACGGCGAGAAGGTGGATGGTGTGGTGCCGCTGGAGACGATTTATCGGATTATTGACCAGGCCTTGATTGCGGCGGGTCAGACGCCGCCGCCTCCCGCGCCTCCAGCGACCGCGCAACCCGTGACCGGGGCTCCTGCGACCGCACAGCCAGCGACACCGGCATCGCAGACCGCGCCGGTCGCGGGCAAACCGGGGAGCTAACACAGATAGAGGCGGATGATAGAGAATGGCAACGGAGAGAAGTACGCGATTGGGATGGATACAAAAACGGGATGGAGCGATATGAGTCGTTTGGTAAAGATTGATGGGACGAAGCAGGCTGGGACGGATGGAATGGAGCGCGCGATTCGCAGGACGGTTGTTGGCCTGCTAGGGATTGCGCTTCTTGCGATGGTGGGGTGCAACCGCACCCATGGCGACGATGTGGTTGCCACAGTGAATGGCCACGCCATCATGCGCGCCGACATGGATCGGATGTACGACGCGCAACTGGGCCAGGCGCAGGACCAGCAGCCATCACCCGAACAGGCAGCTTCGCTTCGCCTGCAGGTTGTTCAACAGCTGATCAACGATGAGATCGTGGAGCAGCGTGCTGCCAAGATGAACCTGACCGCGACCAGTGAAGAGGTGGACGCAAAGCTGGCCGAAATGAAGGCACCGTATACCGAGGAGCAGTTTGCCGAGCATTTGAAGGCGATCAACCTCACGCTGGACGATGCGAGGCACGACCTGCGCCGGTCGTTGACCATGGACAAGTTGCTGAACAAGGAGATCAACTCGAAGGTGACGGTGTCTGACGCGGACATCACCAGCTACTTCAACCAGCACAAGGCGGAATTCAACCTCATCGAGACGCAGTACCACCTGGCGGCGATCCGCGTGACCAACGTGCCATCGCCGCAGCCGGGCAACCTGCAGGGAAGCAAGGCGACCACTGACGCTGAGGCCAAGAAGAAGATCGAGGCGCTGAAGAACCGGCTGGACAGCGGCGAGGACTTTGGCACTATTGCGATGAATTTTTCCGAGGATCCGAGTACCGCTTCGAGTGGCGGCGACATGGGCTATGTACAGGAGAGCCAGTTGCGGGCCGATCCAACAGTCGGGACGGCTATCCTGAAGCTGAAGCCAGGGCAGATGACCGATATCTTCCCGCTGATCGACTCGCAGAGCAAGAAGGCGGTGGGGTATACGATTTATAAGCTGCTAGAGCGGGAGCCGGCCGGGCAGCGCGAGATCACCGATCCTGTGGTACAGCAACACATCCGCCAACTACTGCACGATGGGCGATCGCAACTGCTGAAGGCCGCATATTTTGAGTTTTTGCGCGACCAGGCCAAGGTGGAAAACTTCTTTGCCGAAAAGATACTCAAAGACGACGCGAAGTAGGGTTTTCCGAACGAGCTAGTCCATACGGCGGAGCTTGAAGAGGAGTTGACGGAAGACGCCCGTCCAGACGGTGGCGTCTCCAGCGTGCAGGGACATTCGACGGACCAGGCGGCGAAGTTGCACGGGGTCGCTGTTGGCAGGGTGACGGCGCGTATAGCCCGATCTATCCAGGGTCTCGGCGAGCAGGGTGGTCAGACGATCCAGATCGTCGGCGGATGCGGGCTGCGCGGGGATAATGGTCTCTGCGGGGATTGCAGAGGGTTCGGCGGCGGGGATGCATTCGCTGGACGAGTGCGCAGCAGCGGACGGCTCGCGCACCAATTCATAAAGACATACGGCAACAGCCTGGCCCAGGTTCAGAGAGAGATGGCGCTCGCCTTCTCGGTGTTGCAGGGGGATCGTGAGCAGCCAGTTGCAATGGCTGAGTTCTTCATTGCTGAGGCCGGTCTTCTCGGAGCCGAATAGCAGGGCAACGCGGCCTGGAGGGTCTACAGCACGGCGCAGCTCAGCGAGGATGCGCGGCGCGGCTTCGGGTAACGGAAGCAGAGGGTGTTGCAGGACGCGCTCACCGACTGCGGTGGTGCCGACGACCAGAGTGCAGTCTGCGATGGCCTCGGCGAGACTGGCAGAGGCGACTGCTTCGTCGACGACCTGGGAGGCGTCGACGGCGGAGCGGGCACTCTCAAAGGGGACGGGATAATCATTGACCACGCGCAGATGGCGCAGGCCGAAGTCGTGCATGGCACGGGCTGCTGCTCCAATGTTGTTGGGGTTGCGGGCGCGGACGAGGACGATGTGGATGCGGTCAAGCTCTTCAGGGGTCAGCATCGAGTTCTATTGTAGGACTGCGGCAGGCGCAACGGGCGGGATGGGCCCGACTGCCCCACTTCAACTACACTTTTAGATTGCGGCGCTTATGGCGGATGACTTTGCACAACTCGTGAAGCAGCAGGCGGACATCGTGCGCATTGTGGGCGAGTACCTGAAGCTGCGCAAGACGGGCGCGCAGAACTATACCGGGCTGTGCCCGTTCCACAAGGAGAAGACGGGCAGCTTCAGCGTGAACGCGACGCATGGCTACTACTACTGCTTCGGTTGCCACGAGAAGGGCGATGTCTTCAACTTTGTGATGAAGATGGAGGGCCTGAGCTTTCCCGAGGCGGTGCGCGCGGTAGCAACGAAAGCCGGGATTCCGCTACCCAAGCGCGAGTTCAACACGCCGGAAGAGGCGCGCCAGTACGGCGAGCAGGCGGGACTGCGACGGCAACTGATCGACCTGCACGAGGCGGCGACGCAGTACTTCGAGGCGCAATTGAAGGCCCCCGAGGCGGCGCGAGCACGCGAGTATCTGACCGGGCGGGGCGTATCGGCGGAGACGATCAAAACCTTTCGCATCGGATACGCACCAGACGACTTCAACGCCATGCGCGACGCGATGAAGCCGCAATTTGCCGAGGAGGTGCTGCGCGCCAGCGGGTTGTTCAGCTCGAAGGAGAAGAGCGACGACGGCCTGCCGACCGGTGATCTTTACGCGCGCTTTCGCAAACGGATTACATTTCCCATTGCCAACGAAGCGGGCAAGGTGATCGGTTTCACGGCGCGCGCTCTGGACCCGGACGACAAGAACGCGAAGTATCTCAATTCGCCGGAGACGGTGCTATACACCAAGGGCAATGTGCTGTTCAACCTGGACAAGGCGAAGGGGGAGATGCGCAAGAACGACTTCGCCGTGCTGGTAGAGGGGCAGATGGACTGCATTTCGGTGTACATGGCGGGGATTCGCAACGTCGTCGCCACTTCCGGAACCGCCTTTACAGAGACGCAGGTACGGTTGCTGGGGCGCTTCACCAAGCGCGTAATTGTGAACTTCGACCCCGACACGGCGGGGGCGACGGCGGCGGAAAAGTCGATTGCGCTGCTTACGAGGGAGGACTTCGACGTAAAGTTGGTGACGCTGGAGGGCGGGCTGGACCCGGACCGGTTTGTGCGCGAGCATGGGATTCAGGTGTATGGGGCGGCGTTGCGTGGGGCCATGCGCCGCATGGATTATCTGATCGAGTGGGCTCTAGTCAAGTATCCAGGACATACAGCCGAGGCCAAGGTGAGTCAGATGAACTTTTTGCTGCCGCACATTCGGCAGACGGCTCATCCGATCAAGCGTGCACAATTTGCGGAGGATGCGGCGAATAAGTTGGGGATCGATTCGGCGCTGATGCGGCAGGAGCTGAAGCAGGCGGCGGCGCATCGCCTGGCCAGCGTTCCGGCACAGCGGACGGAGCCAATGAACACGAACGAGCGGGTTCTACTTCGTGCGCTTGTTCTCCCTGAGAGCGATCCGGCGCGCGCGCGCGCGGCGACGGCACTGGCCGAGAACTCGGCTTGGATTGCAGACCTTGCCACGGCCGATCTGCTGGACACGCTGGCCGATGCTCCGGCGCCGTCGAACCCGCTGGATGCCGCTTCGAGCGATGAGGCCCGCACACTGTTGGCACAGGCACTGGACTATACGCCGGCGAAGAATGAGCCTGCTCTGGTGAAGCAGGTGGAAGATGCGCTGCATTCACTGGCAAGTCGTGATCTGCGGCGTCGCGAGCGGGAGTGGACTGCAATGGTAGCGGAAGCGACGCGTAGAGGGGATCGCGAGTTTCTGTCGAAGTTGGATGCTGAGAAGATCAGAATAGACGCGGAGAAAAAGCGGGTGCTAGGGGTATCCAATGGATAGCCCCATAAAACGTCGCCTGCTACTCGGCTTCGCCTCTAACTGGGTGGGCAAGCTAACCAGTACGGTCATCCAACTGGTCCAGGTCCCAATCTTCTTCCACTTCTGGGCGGCCAGTGTCTATGGCGACTGGCTGGTCCTCAACGCGGTCCCCACGTATCTTGCATTTTCCAGCATCGGCTTCGGCAATGTTGCCTCCAACGAGATGACGATGCTGAACTCGGCGGGCGACCGCGAAGGTGCGTTGTGCGTCTTTCAAAGCTGCTGGTGGCTGATCGCATTGATCTGTGCGGGAGTGGGACTGCTTCTGGCGCCCGTGCTCTACCTGGTTCCCGCCGCGACCCTGCTCAACATCCACGCCATCAGCTGGTCCGACACCAAATGGATCATCCTGTTCCTCGGACTTTCCGTCCTGCTCGGCCAACTGGAGCAGTTGATAGGCGCGGCCTACACCTGCGTGGCTCGCTACCCCTACGGCACATTCGTGAAGAACATGATCTCACTGGCTGCATTCGCGGCGACCATGGTTCCGGTGGTTCTGGGCTACGGCCCGCGCACGGCCGCGTTGGTGTTCGCCGTGGCCAACGGAATCGGCACCATCGCGTTCGGCCTGTTCGTGCGCAAGGACATTCCTTGGCTGGAGTTTGGATGGAAGCACGCGCGCTTCAGCGAGATACGACGCCTTGCCCCGCTTGCGTTTGCCTTCATGGGGTTCCCCATCGGCAA
>Ga0181520_10007776_pt1 | contig 15598 bp, 13 predicted proteins | sample PEATcosm2014_Bin_29_FD_132451 | JGI IMG/M metagenome (GOLD analysis project Ga0181520, IMG submission 132451) | Peatland microbial communities from MTU Mesocosm Facility, Houghton, MI, USA - PEATcosm2014_Bin02_30_metaG | ecosystem: Environmental > Terrestrial > Soil > Wetlands > Peat | place...
AGCAAAGTTCGCCGTAGAGACGCTGGCGTTTGCGTTTCATCCCGCCGGCCCGGGACCGCATCCCGTGGCCCTGCTTGCCCATGGATCCCCTGCCTCGAAAGAGACGGTCTTTCGCTACGGGGAGGCGCTCGCAGCCGCCGGATTCATTTGCTATGGCGTTGACCTTCCTGGATACGGAGCGTCGCCGCGGACATATACTTTTATGGACACCGTGCATACGCTGGAGGCGGTTGCACATGAAGTGGGTCCGGTAGATGTTTTCCTGGGCGACTCGATGGGCGGCTTTTGGGGGGGTGAGGCTGTGCGGGAAGGGGTAATTAGGCCGGGGCTTTTCATTGCTCTTGGTTCCATGCCGATCCTGGGCGACCACGCCCCTCCGCTGCTCCTCCTGGCAGGCCGATTCGAGGAAGCCTTTCCACCGGCCATCCTCAAGACTCGAACGGATGCGCGCGTGGTGATTTCTCCCTGGTCCGATCATGTGCTTGAGTTGTGGGATCCTCTGCTTGTGAATACCGCCGTGCAGGCCGCGTGCGCTGCGGTCCACAAGACACCGCCGCCATCTCCAACTGCATGGCGCTGGCGACTTCTTGGAGCGGTGCTGGCAATCCTGGCGGCGGGAAAGCTGGCAAGCTGTTTGACGGATTTGTTTCCTCGATGGGCGCGATTTCGTGGACTGTTTATCGCTGTCTTTGTGGTCGTCGCCTTCATGCTCACCATCGGCGGCAGGTGGCTGGACGCGACACCGCATTTGCGGGTTCTCCCCAAACAGGGCATCGCCATGGCTGCCACCTTTCTCCTGGCAAGGATTGCCGGCAGGCTGCGCATTCCGCGCTGGAGCTTCGCCGCGCTGGGTGTCCTTGTGATGATGATTGCGTTTTGCTGGCTGAACGCGAGCGGAAGTAGTGGCGCGACTCTATTCGCACTTTTTACTGTGATTTCCCTCACGCCGGCGCTGATTGGGGGGACGCTCATCGGCTCTGTTGCAGCCCGCTGCGGATCCCGGCTGCAAGGTGACATCGCCATGGCCATCATCGTGGGTTGCGCCGCCTTCCAATGGATTGAATTTCCACGAATGGCTCCGGAAGTGCTGAAACCGCATGACATCATCAAACTGGACGCAAAGCTTCTCGATGCCTGTATCGGCGAATATGAAATTGCGCCAGATAACGTGTTTCGCACGGGAACGAAGGTGACTATTCGGCGAGATGGAGATCATTTAATCTGGCAGGCTTTTGGAAAATACGAATTGCAACGCGATTTGGATCTGTATCCCGAATCGGAAACAAATTTCTTCCGCAAAAACCAAGGCGGACTCATCTTCAAATACGGTGGCGCACAAGTGACGTTCGTTAAGAATGATAAAGGCGAAGTGACGGCGATAATCCGCCAGATGGCGGGGCGGCCGGATAGCGAGGGGAGGAAACTTAAAAACGAATGATCGCGCCATTGGCAAAATTCATTGATTGGTCAACGCTTCAGATGGCATACGCCGTGGTTGGGCTGAAACACGCGCCCAAGTCAAAATGGAAATTGGAGGAAGCGCTCGAATTTCTAAACGGGCCGGACTTTATCCCCGCCGCAAGCGATCCGGCGCAGATTGAATTTGATGGGCCGCGGCATTTCAAATTTTCCACGCCGCGCCCGGGCAAAGTCGAGGAGAACAACGTCGTTTATGGCCGGCTCTATCGGTGCGCGGAACACTGGCAGGAACGACCGGTGATCAGCCTGTTAGATGGCTCTCCTCCCATCGGTTATCATACGGCATTTCCATGGTTTGCCCGCCGGTTCAATCGCGCAGGATTCAATGTGGCCACCTTGGTCGCCTCCTATAATCTTCAACGCCGTCCGCGCCGACCCATGGAAGATAATTGTTTGGCGTTTGCGCGGACCATGGCTCAGAACGTCGCCGAGATTCGCGCGCTGACGGGCTGGCTGCTTGAGGAAGGTTGCCCCTCCGTGGCGCTTCTGGGATTTTCGTTTGGGGGATGGCTTGCGGGATTGACTGCGTGCAGCGATGCGCGCATTGCCTGTGCCGTTCTGACTGTGCCCGGTGTGCGCATGAGGTGCTCCCAACCGGTTGTCTGGCGGCGGGTTCGGAAAACGCTCCAGGCTCTAAGGCCGGCACAGGAAGTAATGGATACGACCCGGTTAAATCTGATTTTATCCACGCCAGTCATCCCGAAAGAGAATATATTATTGATTGAAGGCATCCATGATTTGTTCGCGGAGAGACAACCGATCGAGGAACTCTGGCAAAAGTGGGAACATCCCGAAATCTGGCGATTGCCTCATGGCCACGTTAGTGCGCAGTGCGTGCCGGGTTTGATGGGGCGAGTGCTTCGCTGGCTGGCACCGAGGTTGGAAGCCGGTCAAAAAAACAAATGATTGCGCCTCTGGCCGAATTCATTGACCGGTCGGTCCTCCAGATCTGCTTTGCGATGTTGCCACAATCCGTGTGGCTGGAGGCTTCCAGCGAACGGGATTTGAAACTGGAGCAAGCGGTCCAATGTCTCAACGGGCCGGACTTCATGCCCGCCGAAAGCCAGCCCGCGCAACTCGATTTTGGTCCCGACGCCCCGGGCGGGCGCTTCCGCTGGTGCTCCGAAATAACTAAAAAATATTAGCTGTCCCGGCGGCGGTCTTCCCGCCAGGCCCGGTGACGGCTTGCCGCCGGGCCAAAATTTATCGGTTCAAAGCTCAAGTCAGCCATGATTCCCGACGATGTTAAATTTAAAAATCGGCTGGCTGGCGGCCATACAATCTGATAATTCCTGTGCGGTTAACAACATCATCCGGCGTTACCAAATGAACCAAACCAAATATCAGGCCCTGTTGCTTGGCACTGACACCAAGCTGGCCGAGGCCGTGGCGCTCGTCATCCGTCTGGACGGCGCGAGCATCAGTTTTGCCGGAAATTATCCGGACGCGCTGCGGGCGCTCCAGACCCACCCCCCGGATCTGGTGCTGATGGATTTGAAAACTTCCGAGGCCGATGCCCTGAATCTGCTGCGCCAGATCAAACATCATCCGCCCGCCACGCCGGTTTTCACCATTGCGCTCGCATCGGGTGGCGAAAACACGCCGGTCATCCGCGCTTTTGACCTGGGCTTGAATGAGTTTATCCCCGTGCCGTTTGAAAACAGCCTGTTCCGGGCGCGGGTGCGGAGCCTGTTGCAACTCCGGCAGCAGATGGTGGATCTGATGCGCCGGCAGGAGGAATTAACCGATGCCATCCGCACCGCCGAATCGAATTCACGCGCCAAGTCGGAGTTTCTGGCGGCAATGAGCCACGAAATCCGCACGCCGATGAACGGCGTCATCGCCATGACGAGCCTGCTCATGGAAACCCCGTTGTCGCCCGACCAGCGCGGTTACCTGGAGACGGTCCACAACAGCAGCGAGTCGTTGCTGACGATCATCAATGATATTTTGGATTTTTCAAAAATCGAGGCCGGCAAGATGGAACTGGAGCGGCGGCCCTTCGACCTGCGGGCCAGTATTGAGGAATCGCTCGACCTGCTGGCGCCGCGCACGCTCGACAAACAACTGGACCTCCTCTATGAGGCGGACGACCAGATTCCCGAAATGGTTGAAGGCGATGCCCAGCGGCTGCGCCAGGTGCTGGTGAATTTGATCAGCAACGCGGTGAAATTTACCGAACGGGGCGATATCATGGTCAAAGCGGACCTGATTGTTGATCCGGCAAATGTCGTGGAAAATTCCCCGGGGTTGCGGCTGCATTTTCAAGTACGCGACACCGGCATTGGCATCCAGCCCGACCGCCTGGCGCGGCTGTTTCGCGCGTTCACCCAGGCAGATGTTTCCACGGCCCGCCAATACGGCGGCACCGGGCTGGGCCTGGCCATCAGCCGGCGGCTGGTGGAACTGATGGGCGGCCGGATGTGGGCCGAGAGCGTGCCGGGCGAGGGTTCCACCTTTCATTTTACAGTCAATGTGGCAACCGTGCCGGATTCCACGCCGCCGCCGCACGCGGGACGGGTGGCCCGCCTGGCGGATTTGAAAATTCTGATTCTCGACGACAACGCCACCAGCCGGAATGTGCTGTTCGAGCAATGCCGCCGCTGGGGCATGCAGCCCAAGGCCGTGGAAAGCGCTCCGCAGGCCATGGAATTGCTCCGCAACCGGATGGAGTTTGATCTGGCGTTGATTGACCTGCATCTGCCGGGCATGGATGGCGTGGCGGTAGCCTCGGAAATTCAAAAGCTGCCCACCGCCGCCATGCTGCCAATGGTGCTGCTCACGCCGTTAGGCAGGAAAAAGCGCGGTTCGGAGGAAGTGCGCGTGGTTTTCGCCCATGCGGTGCACAAGCCGGTGAAGCCTGCGCAATTGAGTTCTGCGCTGGAACGGGCGCTGTTGAGTCCGCGCACCCTGGCCCGGCCGCCGGAGCCAACCAAGGCGGAAAAATCGCTGGCCGAACTGTTGCCGCTGCGGGTTCTGCTGGTGGATGACAACGCCATCAACCAAAAGGTGGCCATGCGGATCATGCAGCAATTTGGCTATCAGCCGGAAGTCGCCAACAATGGTCGCGAGGCGCTGGACAAACTCGACCGCCAGCCGTTTGATTTCATTTTCATGGACGTGATGATGCCGGAAATGGATGGCCTGGAGGCAACCAAGTTGTTGCGCAAACGCCAGATGATCGGCGGCTACAACCATTACCAGTCGCGCATTATCATTGTGGCCATGACCGCACATGCGATGCAGGGGGACCGGGAAAAGTGCATTGCTGCCGGCATGGATGATTACCTCGCCAAACCCGTGCGGCCCAAAGATGTCCGCGAGATGGTCGAACGCTGGGGCAGTAAAATCATGCCCGAAGCCAAGTCGCCGGCTGCCGCAACCGCTGCCGCGGAGGCCGGCATGGGCGTTGAACCGGCGGTGGACATGGACCGGATGAGGGATTTGACCGATGGCAACGCCGACGGCTTGCGGGAACTCGTGGAGATGTTTCTGAAGCAGACCCACAAACAATTCGACCAAATCGAGGCGGCCATCCGCGACAACAAGGCTGACGACGTGCGCCGCGTGGCCCACAGTTGCGCCGGCGCCAGCGCCACGCTGGGCATGACCCATCTGGTCCCCAAGTTGCGCGAACTGGAAAAACTCGGCGCCTCCGGTTCCCTGCCCGATGCGGACAAACTGCGCCTGGCGGCCCTGCATGAATACGTCCGCGTCCAGGAATTCCTGAAGACCCAGCCCGATCTGGCCCCCGTGATCAATAATTTCAAACCCGCATGAAAAAAATCCTGATTATTGAAGACGACCAGATTGTGGCCAATGTGTACCGCAACAAACTGGCGATTGAGGGGTACAACACCGAGGTTGCATCCGATGGCGAAGGCGGCCTGAAGGTGATGCGCACGTTCAAGCCGCAGTTGATCCTCCTGGACCTCATGCTGCCCGGCATTTCGGGCGTGGACGTGATCAAGGAAGTTCGCAGTGAGCAGGAGTTTTCCAAAATCCCCATCATCGTTTTTTCCAACACCTACCTGACGAACCTGATTCAGGAAGCCTGGCGCGCCGGCGCCAACAAATGTCTCTCCAAATCCAGTTGCACACCCAAGGACGTCATCGAAATTGTGCGCAACGCCATCGGTGACAGCGGCGCCATGACCCAAAAGCCGCCGTCCCCCGCCGAGCTGGCGGCCTCCCCCAAGCCCGTCGCCTTGATGTCTGAAAATGACACCGAGTTTCAAACCGACCTGCGCAAGTCGTTTATCGAAAATCTGCCGGCCACGCTTTATTCGCTGCGCACGGTGCTCCAGGCTTTCATCAAGGCGGAAAATGAAATGGCCCGGCTGAAGCAGGTCTATGAGCTTTACCGCCAGGTTCACGCGCTCAATGGCAACGCCGGCCTCGCCGGTCTCTCGCACATCGCCCACATGTCATCTGCCTTTGAGGCGCTGCTCAAGGAAGTTTACGAGAAACCCAAAAACATCAATTCCTCCTCCACCCGCACCATCGCCTCGGCGGTGGATTTTCTCGGTTTCCTGTTTGAAAAAGGCACGCTGCCGGACCGCCAGGAAATGCCCGTCTCGAAAATTTTGGTGGTGGACGACGAAGCCATTTCCCGGCGCGCCATCGTGTATGCCCTGGAAAAGGCCAAACTCAAATCCGTCAACGTCGAAGATCCGCTGCAGGCATTGCAACTCCTGAACGATAACGATTACGACCTTATTTTTCTCGACGTGGACATGCCCGGCATCAACGGCTTCGAGCTCTGCGCCAAGCTGCGCACCATGCCGCAACACCGGAAAACCCCGGTCGTCTTCGTTACCAGCCTCAATGATTTCGACAACCGCACCAATTCCACCATGGCCGGCGGCAACGATTTCATTGGCAAGCCCTTTCTCTTCATTGAACTGACCGTCAAGGCGCTGATTCATGTCATGCGCAACCGGCTTCTGGCCCGGCGGGCTTGACTGGCAGCCGGTTATGGAAGAATTTCCCGGTCAGCAGCCAGCCAGGAGAAGAAACTTGGGCCCAGCCGGGAACATTTTCCGGCGCTGATGAGTCTCTTGAATAGATGAAGAAGAAACTAAAATGGGTTCTGGCTGGCGGCTTGGTCGTTTTTGGAGCATTGCAACTGTTCAATCCGTCGCCTGCCAATCCGCCAGTGAAAAAAGATTTCATCGCCGCCGCCCATCCGCCCGCCGCCGTCGCCGCCGCCATCCGCGCCGCGTGTTACGACTGCCATTCTTATGAAACCGTCTGGCCGCTGTATTCCCGCATCGCGCCGGTGTCCTGGCTGATCGCCTCGGATGTAAATGAAGGCAGAAAACACCTGAATTTTTCCGACTGGCCGGCGGAACCCAATCGGGTCGCCAAACAGCTCGACCGCATCAACGAAGTGGTTGATTATAAAGAAATGCCGCTGAAAAAATATACGCTGCTTCATCCGGCCGCGCGCCTGACCGAAGCCCAGCGCAAAGCCATCCTGGACTGGACCGGGGCGACGGCCGACCAACTGCGTGCCGCCCTCACCGACTGATGCTGCACACCGAACTCATTCCCGCCGCCGAAAAAAATTCCCGGCGCATTTTTGTCGTGCTCCACGGCCTGGGCGATTCCCTGGAAGGCTGGCGCTGGCTGCCGGACGCGCTCGGCCTGCCGGGGCTGAATTATCTCCTCGTCAATGCGCCGGATGAATACTACGGCGGCTATTCCTGGTTCGACTACCCCGGCGACATCGTTCCCGGCATTCATCGCAGCCGCAAGCTGCTGTTTGAACTGCTTGACGATCTGCGGGCAAAAGGCTTTTCCGCCGATCAAATTACGCTGGGCGGATTTTCGCAAGGTTGTTTGATGGCCATCGAAACCGGCCTGCGCTATCCGCACCGGCTGGCCGGCATCGTGGGCATCAGCGGCTGGGTTTTTGAGATTGATAATTTAATCCGCGATCTCACGCCCGTCGCCCGCTCGCAACGCCTGCTCGTTACCCACGGACATTTTGACCCGCTCCTGCCCTTCGCCGAAGCCCAGCGCCAGGTGCGTCAGTTGAAATCCGCCGGGTTGAACGTCGCGTGGCACGAGTTCCCCAAGGAACACACCATTTACGGCACGGCGGAAGTGGATGTCATCCGTGAATTTGTGCGCGCCGGTTACGCAGTTGTGGGCAAATAACCGGCGCGCGCAGCGGGCCGCAGCGACCTGCGGGCTTGGTAAGATGCGCGCTATACCTCCACATGGCGGTTCACGCCGTCAAAAACAATCTGTTCCGCGCGCGGCTGGCCGTTGCCCGGCCAGTCCATCGCGCCCGCCACGGCCGCGCGCATCTGTGCGAACCACCATTGCGCCCGCGCCACGCGGGTTTCGCGCCGCCGCCCAAAGATGCGGGTTTGCGTGCCGTTGAATCCGAGTTCGAGTTGTTGTTTGGTTGTCATAATTTTGGTTTCAATTACGACACCACTTTCGCAGCTGAGGTTGGACAAAGGCTGTCCAAGGCTAAAAATTATGAAAAATTCTTTCGCCGCCCGCGGACGGAAGTTTTTGGAAGCTGGATAAAAATCTTTGGACAAAGGCTGCTGCCCGGCTGTCACGCTGCGATCATGTTGCCGCCAGCGCCACGTGGGGCGGCGGAATCGTTCGTGAGATCCAAGATTTGCAGAAAACAATCTTACCGCAGTTCGATGACATCGCCGATTTCCAGCGGAATGTCCGTGCCGTTCAGCAGGACGTTCGCATCCATCGCCGCGCTTTCGCCGTGGCGCGTAAGGATGATCTGCTTGGGTTCATCCTGGCCCACATAATTCGCGGTGGTGATGGCCTGCGCCAGCGTCAACCCCGTGACCCACGGCACTTGCGGATGCTGCACCGCCCCGACAATGGTAACGCCGGGCGATTCGGCGGCGGTCTGGGCGGCGGTTTGGGCCTGCTGTTGCAGCAGCACCGTGTTTTGCCCCGCCAGGAAGGCATTCTTCTCCCGTAACCGTGCCGTGGATGTGCTGGTGCAGCCGGTCGTTAAAATTCCAGCGGAAAACATCGCGACGAAAATCCAAAAGCAATTTCGCCAAAGCGGATTCATGCTATTTCAGTTTTTTTAGAATGTCTTCCAGACCGCCTTCCACGGCTTCAATTTCAAGACGGCCATCGGTCTTCGCCGCGTCCGCCGGTTTGACGTTGGCGGCGGCGGCCCGGTGCGGCTTGGGCGCGACCGGCAACGGCGGTGGAGCGGGGTAGGCAATTGCCTCAGTGGTTTCGCTGTCCGGCGGTTCGGGATTCTGGTCGGGCATAAACCACTGGGTGCGGCTGTCCAGCCATTTCGCATACCGCTGAAAACTCCACATGTCATGGTCGGCGCCGGTTTCCAGGGCGGAGGCAATTTTGAAATATTCGCGGGTGCGGATAAAATTTTTCACGGCGTGCGTGGGCATGAGAATTTCGCATTCCGGCACCCGGATGCCCAGCTCCGGCCGGAAGCGCAGCCGCTGTGAAATCACCCCAACCAGACAGTCTGACAGTTGGGCGCTGATGCTGCTCTGAATTTCCGCCGGGAACGACCCCACCACACGTTGCAGGGCCTCCGCGCAGGTGGAGGAGTGAACCGTGGCGAGAACGAGGTGGCCAGTTTCCGCGGCGCTCAGCGTCAACCGCATGGTTTCGGGCTCGCGCATTTCGCCGACCATTAAAACGTCCGGATCCTCCCGCAAGGCATCCAGCAGAGCCTGTTCAAATCCCGGCGTGTCACGCCCCACTTCGCGCTGGCGAATATAAGAACGGCGCGGGCGAAACGAATATTCAATGGGACTTTCCACGGTGATGATATGGCGGGCTTCGGCCAGATTGATTTCCTGGATCAGGGCCGCCAGCGTCGAAGATTTGCCGCTGCCCGTGGCGCCGCTCACCAAAATCAAACCGTTCGTGAACTTGGTGAATTTCTTCAGGTCCGGGTGCAGGTTCAGTTTGTCAATCGTCGCTTGAAAGGCGGACAGCAACCGGATGGCCATGCCAACCCCGCGCGAAGTTTGCAGAATGTTGATGCGGCAGCGCACACCCCGGATTGTCCGGGACAAGTCATAGGAACGGCGTTCCAAAAAAAACGGCCATTGGTCCTCGCCGATCAGCGAGCGCGCCATCTCCGTGAGGACCTGCGGCGGAACTGGTTCGCCGGCCACCCGCAAGGTTCCGCGCACGCGCGTGGCGGGAGCCAGCCTTGATTCCAGATGCAAATCGCTGGCGCCGCTGGCGGACGCCGCGCTGATTAATGATTCCAAATCCATATTTTGATCAATTTACTTTAATCACCACCTTGAACACCTGCCACATCAAAAAGTTGCCGTCCAGTCTAGATCAGAGAATTTTTCCACGCTGCCACCGCCGACTTGATTTCCCCCGCACAATTTGCCCTTGGTTTCACAAAGCGCGGGGTAAACCACGGGAACGTCCCAATCAAATCATGGGTCACCAAAATTTGGCCATCGCAATCCGGCCCGCTGCCAATGCCGATGGTTGGCACGGAAATTTTTTCAGATATTTCCCTGGCCACCGGCGGCGTCACCAGTTCCAGAACAATCGCAAAAGCGCCCGCGCTGGCCAGGGCTTGCGCGTCCTCGATCAACGCCTGATGTTCGGCATCCTTTTTGCCCTTGATATGGTAGCCGCCTTCTTCCAGGACATGCTGCGGCAACATGCCCAAGTGGCCGCAAAATGGGATTCCCGCCGCCAGGATGGCGGCAACCTGCGGCAAAATTTCACGGCCACCCTCCGCCTTCACAAATTCGGCGCCGGCGGCCACCAGTTGCCGGGCATTGGCCACCGCAGATTCCGGCGTTTCGTAGCTTTTGAACGGCAGATCCGCCCCGATCAAGGCGCAGGTTTGCGCCCGCGCGACGGCGCTCAGGTGATGCGTCATCTCCGCCATCGTCACCTGCGTGGTATCCGGATAACCCAGCACGACCATGCCGAGCGAATCGCCAACCAGCAGCAGCGGCACGCCGCATTCATCCAGCAGTTTGGCCATGGGAAAATCATACGCGGTGAGCGCGGCAATTTTCCCGCCGCGGGCTTTCATTGCGCGAATTTCCGCAACGGTGATTTTTTGAGAATTCATCTTGGTCTTTGGTGCTGTGCTCGTGAGCGCGCGACAGACTTTCCTAATTAAATGGCGGAACTCACAAGAGTTGCCGCTACGGGGCAAAACTTTGGATCAATTCCGCCGGCGTGGTCGTGGCCGTGCCAACCTTGCCGACGACAATGCCGGCGGCATGGTTCGACAACAGCGCTGCCTCGACGGGTGATGCGCCGGCCGCGACCGCCAGCGTGAACGAAGCAATCACCGTGTCGCCCGCGCCTGAGACGTCGAACACTTCCTGCGCCACCGTGGGAATATGAAACGGTTTTTGTCCGCGCTGGCAGAGCAACATGCCCAACTCGCCCAGGGTGATCAGCAGCAGCGCCGGGCGCAATTCGGTCAGCAGCCGTTCCGCGACGAGCATGAGCTGCCGGTCTGCCAGCGGATTTGTGTTTTTGGTGTCGTCCAGCAAATTCGCCAGTTCAAACGCTTCCTTGCGGTTTGGCGTGATGAGCGACAGGCCGTTCAGATTCAAATGATGCACCGGCTTCGGATCCAGGCTCAACCAGACGCCGCGCTCGCGGCAGATTTTTTTAATCTCCTCGAGCAGCGGCTGGGTGACAACGCCTTTGCCGTAATCGCCAATGATGACCGCATCCGCCCGGGAAATTTTCTGCTTAAACTCCGCCAGCAGCGCCGCCGTGGTTTTCGCGTCCAAAGCGCCGCGCGTCTCGCGGTCCACGCGCACGACCTGCTGCTGGTGCGCCACAATGCGCGTTTTAATGCTCGTATGGCGCGCGGCATTTTTCACCAGTCCGTCGCAGCCGATTTTCTGTTCGCCCAGCAGTTTCAGCAGCTTGCGCGCGGCATCATCGTTGCCGATGGCGCCGAACAGGTCCGCCGGGGTGGCCAGCGAAACCAGGTTGCGCGCCACGTTGGCCGCGCCGCCGGGCATGAAGCTCTCCCGCGAAAAATCCAGGACCGGCACCGGCGCTTCCGGCGAAATGCGCGACACGCTGCCCCAGATGAACTGGTCCAGCATCACATCGCCGACAACGAGCACACGGATTTTTTGCGCGGCGGACAGAATCTGCCGGGCGCGTGAAACGGAAAGCTGGTTGGCACTCATATTTTTTACCTCGTTTAATCCAAAAACCCCGTCAACGGACTCGTTGCGCTCGCCACTTCACCAGGCGCGCCCAGGCCGGATTCAAAAGCGGCGCGTCCGGCCTCCACGGCCATTTTGAAGGCCACGGCCATTTTATTGGGATCGGCGGCCACGGCGATGGCGGTGTTCACCAGTACGGCGTCCGCGCCCATTTCCATCGCTTCGGCAGCATGGCTGGGCGCGCCGAGTCCGGCGTCCACAACCACCGGCACGGTGGCCTGCTCGATGATGATGCGGATTTGGTCGCGCGTCTGGATGCCGCGATTCGAGCCGATGGGTGAGCCCAATGGCATGACCGTGGCGCAACCCACATCCTGCAACCGCTTGGCCAGCACCGGATCGGCGTTGATGTAAGGGAGCACGGTGAAACCTTCTTTCACCAGCAATTCCGCCGCGCGAAAGGTCTCAATGGGATCGGGCAGCAGATAGCGCGGGTCGGGATGAATTTCAAGCTTCACCCATTTGGGCAGGCCGGCGGCGGCGGCCAGGCGCGCGAGGCGGACGGCTTCCTCGGCGTTCATCGCGCCGCTGGTATTGGGCAGCAGCAGATATTTTTTGGGGTCAATGAACTCGAGAATGTTGGCGAACGGGTCTTTTTTCCCGCTCAAATCGGCGCGGCGCAGGGCCACGGTGACCAGTTCCGCGTCGCTGGCGGCCAGGGCATCGCGCATGGCTTCCGGCGCGGAAAATTTTCCGGTGCCGAGGATGAGGCGCGACCGGAAGGTTCTGCCTGCGATGACCAAGGGCTGGTTGACAAACGACATCCCCGATAATTTAGGAAAATTTGGCCGATTGTCGAGGCGGGAAGGTGCTTAACACAGATGGACACGGACAAACATGGATCAAAATTACCCACCAGAACTTTTACGCCAACGCACGTGGACCGAGGCACCCTGCCGCCTGCCCCAAAATTCACCGGGAAACGGTCACGTGATCAAACAGCGTTGAATTTAGCACCGAATTATTGTGCGAGGTGAGGGCGAGGCCGATGGAAAGATTTTTGTTCAGCACATTGGTCGTGCTGCCGACGGCAATCCAGTCCGTCCCATCGGCGGAGACATAGCCGGCAAAGGAATCGCCCGCCCGGACCAGCTTGAGCCAGCGCGGCAGCTTTGCCTGGGGTCCATCAGCGCTGGAAGTGGGTTGGTCCGCCAGCGAGCGTGATTGCAGCACGGAACCGCCCTGTCCGGTGAAGCCGAGAAAAACATATTTTGAGCCGGCGGAATCCGCTTCACGCAGCATTACGCCGGCCTTGGCCCACGGGTCGGTGTATTGCATGGCGGCAACGCGCGCGACAATGGTCCCGTCACCCGCCAGCGCGCGGCTGGCGAAATGGAAGGAATCCGCGCTTTCCCAAATATCGCCCCCGGAGGCGAGGAGCTGGAAGCCGCCGTTAAGGTAATTCGCGCCCCCGCTCACGCCCACGTCGCCGATGTCCGCGCTGCTCCAGCCTTTGGGTAATTCTGGCAGGCGGGCATGCAGCGCCATGATCCATCTGCCAATGACGGCCACGGCATTGCTGTCCACCAGGTTGCGCGCGAGCGGCGGCATCTGGTTTTCGCCGACAATGCTGATACGGGTGAAGAGCGTGGACTTGTCCAGGTCAGCGGGAACAATGACTTTTGCGCCGTGGTTTGCGCCGAGAATGCCCAACTGGTTGGCCACCGGGCCGTTGATGAGGTTTTGCTTTTTCAGCGGGGTGTCGAACCGCGCGTCGAAGAACGCCCCCGCGCCACCGGGCCGATGGCAATGCGAGCAATTGGCGTCCAGGTAGGAGCGGACACGCAGTTCGAGCGCCGCGGCAGTGTTGGTGATGTTGGCGAGGCGCGGGTAATGGGAAATTTTCCGGTCGTCGAACGCGGCGTCAAAAATTCCCAGATGGCCGAGCGTGCGAAGCTGGTTGGCGGTGACCCCGTCCGGGTATTTGAAATTACCGTTAAGCTGGCGGGTTTTGAGGCCGAGCACGCCGCCGGACGCGGGCGTGTGGCAGGTGAGACAATCCTGCCGGCCTGGATAAAACCAGCGTTGCACGCGCGTGCCGTCGGCGGTGCGGATGGTGATGTCTTCGGTAAAACCATTGGTCACGAGGTCCGCGTCGGAATTGTCCGCGCGCCATTTGTAGGTGGCGCCATAGACATAGCCGTTGGTGTCGCGGACCAGCAGGCGGGTTTCCAGGCGGCGCAGGATTTTTGGATTTGTATCATCCACGGGTAATGAAAAATGTTTCACAAAGACGCTGCCGGCGGGGAAAGTCCATTCGCCGTTCGCGGCAAAGCCGATGACGGAATTGGTTGGCAGCGTGAACCAGCGGGTTTTCACCGCGTTGTCCGACCAGAGCGGCGCATTGACGGTGTAGGGAATGAGAAAATCTGCCGGCTGCAAATCCGCGAGACTGGCGAAGGCGCCGGTTTGCGAAAGCAGCGTGGGCAGGGTTTTGGTGGGCGGCGGCGGCCCGCCGCGCTGGAGTTTGAAAATGCGGCCGCCGATGCTGCTCATCTGGCAAAAATAAATCTCGCCCTCCGCGTCCGTGCCGAACGATGAAAGGCCGGTGTAATCGGTGCCGGAATTTGGCCCGGAGCCTTTGGGCATGACACAGAGCAAAGTCTTTTTCACGGGCGTCGCCGCCTCATCGAGCGCCCAGACCGTGCGGAGGACGTTGTCGCCGAAAATATATTTGCCGCCGAGGTCATGCGCGAATTCCTGGCCGCGGTAAACATAGCCGCCGATGACGGCGCGGCCATCGGTGTGCGGATAATCCAGCAGCGGCCCGCGGCTGATGCCGATGTAGGGCAGCTCCATCTTGCCGAGGTTGCCTTCGCAGCGGTTCCACTGGAAATTCAGGCCGGACTCGCCGGGTTCGATCACGTCAATCTCCTCGCGCGAGCTTTCGCCCACGTCGCCGATGAAAATCTTGCCGCTGGGCGGATCGTAGGTCATGCGATGCGGACTGCGCAGGCCCAGGCAGAAAAATTCCTCCAGCACATCCGGCTGGCCGACGAACGGATTGTCGTTGGGAATGAAATAATTTGCCGTGAACCCGCCGGTGGGCTGGCGCGGCGGCGCATGGCTTAGGCCGCCGCCGCGGCAATCCACGTCAATTCTGAAGACGCCCGAATACAGGCTTTTGTTGATGATCTGGTCGTTGTCGCCCACGGAATTATCGCCATCCGTCCAATAAAGAAAACCGTTCTTCGGATGGAAAAACATGCCGCCGCCATGATGCCACACCGTCTGGTTGGTGAGGTCCACGAAAATTTTCACCGAATCAGGCATGGCCACGCCGTTGGCATCGAGCGTGTAGCGTTCGAGGCGGTCGTGGTACGTGTCCGGCAGATTGGGCACCGGGCGCGTCGTCGGCGAGCCGGCGACGGTGCCGGGCTTGACCCAGGTGTAGTAAACGAACATGAAATGATTGGTCGCAAAGCCGGGATGAAACGCGATGCCCAGCAGACCGGAATCGTCCCAGCCCTGGCACTGGTTGCTGAGGTTGAGCACCAGTTTTTTTTCCGCCGTGCCGGGAGAATTTTGGAACGTCCACACGCGGCCTTCACGTTCCCAGACACACAATTGATCCGTGCCCGGAACGGAGGTGAGGCCGACCGAATTGGTGAACCGCAAATTGGGAAACGCGACGATGGCGGTCCAGTTGCCGGAGATGGACGGCGCCACTTCGGGCAGCGCGCCGTTGAGAAACGCGCCCGCAGCGGGACGGCTGGCAAGGCCGTAAGATTTTGCGTCCGCAGAGAAGATAAAATTGCCCAACAATGCGAGAACGAGCAACGCCTGGCACTGTGCGCAAAATTGAAAAGACAACTTTCTCACGGACAACCGCGGATAAGATTCTCCGTCCCGCGCGGACAGTCAAATTTTTATGCAGGAGATTTTGTGCAGAAGGTGCC
>Ga0181520_10007777_pt1 | contig 15594 bp, 6 predicted proteins | sample PEATcosm2014_Bin_29_FD_132451 | JGI IMG/M metagenome (GOLD analysis project Ga0181520, IMG submission 132451) | Peatland microbial communities from MTU Mesocosm Facility, Houghton, MI, USA - PEATcosm2014_Bin02_30_metaG | ecosystem: Environmental > Terrestrial > Soil > Wetlands > Peat | place...
AGGGTGTGCTGGCCTATCTTTTTGAGTACTTTGCGGCAAATCTTATGGTCAGCGAGAAGTTGACCGGCACGGTAACAACCGCGGCAACGGCTACAACCGCGGCCATAACCAAAACAGTTACAGGAATGGACGCGATGGTTGCCTCTGCCGCCCCTATCGGCGACATGAGCAGGCTCATCGGCGACCATCTGCTTGGAGGCATCGGCTTTGGTTTGATGATTACAATGGCCATAACTGTCGCTATAGCGGTTATCGGCACGACTTTAAGCTGCATGAATACGGCCGTCCGCGTCACCAACGGCATGGCTGCCGACCGCGAACTTCCCGATTTTTTAAGCTTCCTGCACGTAAAGAACAAGACACCGCATACCACAATCTGGGTGCTTGTTGTAATATCCAGCATCATCGCCGCGATAGGCGTCCAGTCGGTTGTCGGATTGACAGGAATCACGCTGGCATCCAATTTCGGCACTTTCGTTCTTTACGGCCTTGTCTGCGTATGGACGATAATAGCCTTCAAGGACCGCAAAGATTTCAACATTTTGAAACACGGAATTGTTCCGGGCATCGGGCTGCTGCTCAACGTGCTGATGCTTGTGGGTATTATTTATCTTAACCTCACAGGCACAAATGACAATAAAGCAGAAGCCGCCATATGCTTTTACATTGCCGGAGGCTTTGCGCTTATCAGCTTCCTATATGTGATGGTAACGACAGTAAAAAAGAATTATTCCATGAAGATGATAACGGCCATGATCAGGCCGGACAGGGTTGGAATCCTGGTATCCGTTCTGAAGGAAGAGGCCCTTGTCCAGGGTATGACCATCACAAAAGTAAAGGGTTTTGGCCGCACCTACGGCAAAATCGACCCTGACGAGGATGTTGAAACAAAAATAACATTCCTTCCAAAAACAAAGATAGAGCTTGTTGTAAATGACTGGGATGTCCCTCCCGTGCTTGCCATAATGAAGGATGTCTTAAGGACCGGCAAGGTTGGCGATGGAAAAATATTCGTACTCGACGCTCGGGAAGCCTTAAGGGTTTCCACCGGTGAAACCGGCGTCGAAGCAATCTAAAGGAGGCATGCCATGAAAAAAATAGAAGCGATTATCCGGCCGGATAAGGCCGGGGACGTTGTAAAGGCTCTGGACGCTGTCGGTCATCCGGGAATGATGATAAGCGAAATTGAAGGTTACGGCAAGCAGCACGGCAAGGAAGAAAAGGTGCGCGGAAAGAAATACCGTATTGACCTTATCACCAAGACCAAGATCGAGATAATCGTAAAGGACAGCGATGTTAAGAAACTTGTAAACGCGATAAAGGAAGCTGCAATTACCGGAGCGATTGGCGACGGAAAAATATTTATCCACCCTGTTGACGACGCAATACGGGTCAGGACAGGCGAAAAAGGCGATGAGGCTATCTACTAAAAACTCTATATTAAAAATAACTTATTGCTTCCGAAATACCCCCGGTTTTAAGGCCAATACCTTAAATCCGGGATTTCATGGTTATTATTTAACCACTTTTAAGCTTTCAGCATTGTTTTTAACCACTTGTTTTGAAATGGTTTTAATAATAACCACTTTATTTGCTTAGTTTTTGTTCGTGGCACGGCTCTTGCTCTTAGATGTATCACAATGTTTTTAAATTTGTTTCGGGGAGGAAAATGAAATGCGTACAAAAGTCACGGTCTTTGCTGCAATTCTTCTCTTTTCAGTATTTAATTCATTTCTTATGGCCGATACTGCCGCGGCGCCTGTTGCCGCCCAGCCTGCTGCAGTTTCAACATCGGCCCAGCCGCCCGCTCCTGCATCAGCTATAAATGCAGGCGACACTGCCTGGGTGCTTGTTTCAGCGGCCCTGGTAATGTTAATGACCCCGGGCCTGGCTTTCTTCTATGGCGGCCTTGTCAGGAAAAAGAATATGCTGTCCATACTGATGCAGTGCATGGTGGCGCTTGCCGCCTTATCAGTACAGTGGGTTCTTTTTGGTTATTCGCTTGCTTTCCATCCAGGCAACGGTTTCTGGGGCGGTTTCGGCTGGTTCGGCCTTAAAGGCGTTGGTTTTGAGCCTTACGCTGATTATGCGGGAACAATCCCCCATCAGGCTTTCATGATATTCCAGGCAATGTTCGCTATAATCACTCCCGCCCTTATTATCGGGGCCTTTGCCGAAAGAATGAAATTTACTTCATATCTTGTATTCCTTTTGCTGTGGTCAACTTTTATATACGATCCCATCGCGCACTGGGTATGGGGCGTTGGCGGCTTCCTTAAAAACATGGGAGCCCTTGATTTTGCCGGAGGAACCGTTGTTCACATTAATGCCGGTATTGCCGCCCTTGTTTCCGCTCTTGTGCTCGGAAAAAGAAAGGGTTTGTCAAGCCCGATACCGCCGCACAACCTTCCCTTTGCCGTTCTTGGAGCGGCCCTGCTCTGGTTCGGCTGGTTCGGTTTTAACGCAGGCAGCGCCCTTGCGGCAAACGGCCTGGCTACAAGCGCTTTTGTCGCCACAAATACGGCCGCCGCAATGGCCGCGCTCACCTGGGCGTTAATTGACTGGATAATGGTCGGCAAGCCGACAATGCTCGGAGTTATTACCGGCGCCGTGGCCGGGCTTGTCGCTATAACACCGGCAGCCGGATTTGTCGATGTCTTTGGAGCCATAGGAATAGGAATACTTGTTTCTCTTGTATGCTATTTCATGGTAGCTTTTGTAAAATCAAAACTTGGATATGACGATTCACTTGACGCTTTCGGCGTGCACGGAATCGGCGGTATCGTCGGAGCGCTCGCAACAGGGCTTTTTGCCACCACCGCGATAAACCCTGGCGGAGCAAACGGCTTGTTTTTCGGCAACCCCAAGCAGCTTTTAATACAGGCCATAGCGGTCGGCTGCACACTGCTTTACACACTTGTAGGCAGTTTTATACTCTTTAAGCTTGTTGATATGGTATTCGGATTAAGGGTAAAAGAAAAAGATGAAGTGATAGGCCTCGATCTCTCACAGCACCATGAGAGCGCCTACACACTAATAGAGTGAGGTGGATGACAAATGAAACTGATAATCGCGATTATTCAGCCGCAGAAACTCGAAGAAGTTAAGCAGGAACTTTACAAGGTGGATGTGAATCTTCTTACAGTAAATGAAGTGCTGGGCCACGGGCGCCAGAAAGGCATTACAGAGGTTTACAGGGGCGTAAGAGAGTCCGGCAACCTGCTGCGCAAAATAAGGCTTGAGATAGCAGTGAATGATGATTATGTAGAGGCAACTATAAAGGCAATAAAGCAGGGGGCGCAGTCGGGAGAAACAGGCGACGGCAAGATATTTGTGCTTCCGATGGAAGACTGCATCAGGATAAGGACAGGCGAAAAGGGAAAAACAGCAATAGGATAAGCTCACTTCCTCCCCGAAAGAGTTTGTGAGACGTGCGCCCCGCGGCCCTTAAAAGCCGCGGGGTTGCTGTTTTTATCCCTTTAAAAAGCCGTCAGCGCCTGCGGCGGCCTTTTTGCCTTCCATAAATGCCCATACTATTAAAGAAGGGCCGCGGGAAACATCTCCGGCCGCGAACACGCCTTTTATGCCGGTTTCAAAAGTTTCCGGGTCCCTTAAAACATTGCCGCGTTCATTATATTTAACTCCCAGTTTTTCCAGGAGCCCTTCTTTTACCGGGTTCGTAAATCCCATTGATAAAAAAACAAGGTCAGCGTCAATTTCAAACTCGGAACCCTGGCATTCCGTCATTGATGGCTTGTCGCCGGGTTTTGTGCACCAGTCAACGCGCGCGGCTTTTACTTTTTTTACAAGGCCGTTTTCACCGGTAAATTCTTTTGTGGTAACGCACCACTTTCTGTCAACGCCTTCCTCGTGGCTGGAAGATGTTTTAAAGACAAAAGGATAGCTGGGCCACGGCTGGTCAGATGGCCTCTCTTTTGAAGGCTGCGGCAATATCTCTATCTGGATCACGCTTTTGGCACCCTGCCTGTTGGCCGTGCCCACGCAGTCCGACCCGGTATCCCCGCCGCCAATAACAAGCACATTTTTTCCTTTTGCGTCTATTATACCGCCCGTTATTTTATCTCCCGCTACTTTCCTGTTTGACTGTTCGAGATAATCAACTGCCTGGTAAATTCCTCCGAGTTCCCTGCCTTTTATCTTCATATCCCTGGCAACCCTGCATCCCGTGGTCACCACAATAGCGTCAAAATCCTTTTTAAGTTTTTCGGTGTCGTAATCAATGCCGGCATTAATGCCGGTTTTAAAGACAATTCCTTCATCCTGCCATAATTTTATCCTGCGGTCCAAAACAGTCTTTGGAAGCTTGAAATCGGGTATTCCATACCGCATAAAACCGCCTATACGGTCAGTTTTTTCAAAAACAGTAACCAGATGCCCTCTTTTGTTTAATTCTGAGGCAGCGGAAAGTCCGGCAGGGCCGGCGCCGATAACCGCCACTTTTTTACCTGTACGTTTGGACGGCGGATTTGGTTTAATAAATCCTTCCTTCCACGCTCTTTCAATAATTGCAAGTTCATTATCCCTTATTGTAACCGGTGAATCGCCGATTCCAAGCACACATGAATATTCACACGGAGACGGGCAAACACGCCCGGTTACTTCCGGCATTGTGGCTGTTTCATTCAATAATTTGAAGGCATCCTGCCAGCGCCCTTTAAAGGCGCTGTCGTTCCATTCGGGTATGTAATTACCAAGCGGGCATCCCCAGTTACAAAACGCCGTGCCGCAATCCATGCAGCGCGATGCCTGCTCTTTTTGCTGCGCCTCGCTGTGCATAACCGCCACTTCGTTATAATCCTTAACCCTCTCAGAAACCGGCCTGTATCCAAATCCTTCCCTTTTTACCTTAATAAATCCTCTGGGGTCGCCCATGTTATTTCTCCTCCGCCAGTCCAAGGTTTTTTTCCTGCGCTTTGCGCGCCTCGATTATTGCTTTGTACTCTTTTGGATAAACCTTGATGAATTTTTTTATCTCTTCGCCTATATTGTCAAGAACCTTTTCGGCCTTCTTCGAACCCGTATATTTAATATGATTTGACAGAAGCTGCTTTATAATCTTCGCGTCATCTTCGCCTATCGGATCCAGGTCCACCATATCTTTATTGCAGCGGTTCTCAAACTTTCCGTCCTCATTATAAACATAAGCCTCGCCGCCCGACATTCCCGCGGCGAAATTTCTTCCGGTAGTGCCCAGGATTACCACCTTGCCGCCTGTCATATATTCACAGCCATGGTCGCCGGTGCCCTCTACAACGCCGTAAAGGCCGGAATTCCTTATGCAGAACCGCTCGCCGGCCCTGCCGCGTATGTAAGCCTCGCCGCGTATTGCGCCGTAAAAAGTTGTATTGCCGATTATCATATTGTCTTCCGGCTTATATGTTGATTTTCCGGATGGATAAATTATTATTTTGCCGCCGGAAATGCCCTTTCCCACATAATCATTGGCCATGCCTTCGAGCTCAAGCGTAACACCGTCAGTGAGCCACGCTCCGAATGACTGTCCCGCGTAACCGTTAAATTTTATTTTAATTGTATCCTCGTTAAGCGCCATTTCTCCGTGGCGGTAGCATATTTCCCCTGAAAGCATTGCCCCTGCCGTGCGGTTTGTGTTGTTTATATCAGTGGTTATTCTGACCTCTTCTTTTCTTTCCAGCGCGGCCATTGATTCCCTGATAAGCTTCCTGTCAAGGACATCGTCTATTTCATGCTTCTGCGGCCTGTTGAAATATGTGGCAACACCCGGCGCCGTTTGCGGCCTGTAAAGTATCTTTGAAAGGTCAAGCCTTTTGGCTTTCCACGGAAGAATGGCTGAATTTACCTCAAGCAGGTCGCATCTTCCGACAAGCTCATTTATGGTGCGCACTCCGAGCTGCGCCATTATTTCACGGACATCCTGCGCGACAAACCTGAAATAGTTCACAAGATAATCGGCATTGCCGCGGAAACGTTTTTGCAGAAGGTCGTCCTGGGTCGCCACGCCAAGCGCGCAATTATTAAGGTGGCAGTGCCTGAGCATCACACATCCCAGAACAATGAGCGCTCCTGTGGCAAAGCCGTATTCCTCGGCCCCGAGCATGGCGGCTATCACAACGTCGCGCCCTGTCCTCATCTGGCCGTCGGTTTGAAGCCTTACACGGCTCCTTAAGTCGTTTAAAACAAGGGTCTGATGGGTTTCAGATATCCCGAGTTCCCACGGCAGCCCTGCGTTGATTATAGAGCCTTTCGGTGAGGCGCCGGTTCCGCCGTCAAAACCCGAAATTAGTATCATATCGGCAAAACCCTTCGCAACTCCAGCGGCAATGGTGCCAACGCCTACCTCTGAAACCAGTTTGACCGATATGCGCGCCCTCGGATTTGTGTTCTTAAGGTCAAATATAAGTTGTTTTAGGTCCTCAATGGAATAAATATCATGATGCGGAGGCGGTGAAATAAGCGTTACACCCGGCGTTGTATAACGTGTCTTTGCAATTGTTTCGCTGACCTTATGTCCCGGCAGCTGGCCGCCTTCGCCCGGTTTTGCTCCCTGCGCCATCTTTATCTGCAGTTCATCGCCGTTTGTCAGGTAATTGGTTGTCACGCCGAACCTGCCTGAGGCAACCTGTTTTACCGCGCTTCTGGCTGAATCCCCGTCAGGGAAAGGCTTGAATCTTATGGGATCCTCGCCTCCCTCTCCGGTATTGGATTTTCCGCCAAGCCGGTTCATGGCAATCGCCATAGCCTCGTGCGCCCCGCGTGAAATTGATCCGAAGCTCATCGCGCCGGTTACAAATCTCTTGACTATTTCGCTCACAGGCTCCACTTCATCAACAGGAACCGGCGCAGCGTTTTTGAATTTAAAAAGCGACCTTAATGTAGCGGGCTGGGCCGACTGGTCGTTTATAAGTTTTGAAAAATCCTTATAGCGCTTAAGGTCATTGTTTTTTGAAGCGTCCTGAACCGCAGCTATAGTATCCGGATTCCAGAGATGAAACTCGCCATCTTTTTTCCACTGATATACTCCGCCTGTTTTTAATATCGGGGATGCGGTTCCTTTATCCGGATAAGCCTCTTTGTGCCTCATTATAGTTTCTGTTTCTATCTCGTCAAAACCCGCTCCGCCGATTCTGGATACCGTGCCTGCGAAACATTTATCAATAACTTCGCTGTGTATGCCGATAGCCTCAAATATCTGGGCGCCAGTATAACTCTGGATTGTTGATATACCCATTTTCGCGATAACTTTAAGCATGCCGTCATGAACGCCTTTTTTGAAATTTTTTACACACTCATCAAAAGTTTTTGATAGTTCACCGGTATTTATAAGGTGATTTATTGCCTCAAAAGCGCCGTAAGGGTTATACGCATCGGCTCCGTAGCCTGAAAGCATACAGAAGTGATGAACTTCCCTGGGTTCAGCCGTTTCTATAACTATGGATATCTGGGTCCTGAGCGACCTTCTTACAAGCTCGTGGTGCACGGCTCCCGCGGCCATAAGCGAAGGAATCGCCGCTTTTTCACAGTTTACTCCCCGGTCGCTCAACACTACAATTGAATATCCTTCATTAACAGCCCCCACAGCCTCCGCGCATATCCTGTCTATGTTTTTCTTAAGCGCGCCTTTTTCTCCGGCTTCAAATAAAATCGGTATTATCTTCGATTTAAATCCCCCGATATTAATGTTTTTTATCTTTGTTAGGTCGCCGTCAGTAAGCAGCGGGGTTTTAAGCATCAGCTTATGTGCATGTTCGGGTGTTTCGGTAAACATATTTAGTGATTTGCCAAGGTACATATTCAGGCTCATTACGCATTTTTCGCGTGTTGAGTCAATTGGCGGATTTGTAACCTGGGCGAAAAGCTGCTTGAAATATGTAAAAAGCGGCTGGCTGTTCTTTGAAAGCACAGCGTGTGGCATGTCGTTGCCCATGGATCCGGTCGGGTCGTAAGCAGTCGCCGCAAGCGGCATTATTATTTCCTTGAGATCTTCTCTTGTGTATCCAAAAGATTTCATAAGGGTCAGCGCCGCTTCGGGAGAATATTTTTTCTCTGTTTTATTTTCCGGCATCATCTCCAGGGTAATCAACTGATCCTTCAGCCATGAGCCGTAGGGCTTCTGTACCGCCATTTTATGTTTTATCTCTTCATCATTCACTATCCTGCCCTCTTTTGTATCTATGTAAAATATTTTTCCGGGCTCGAGCCTGCCTGAATATTCAATATCTTCGGGTTTATCGTCAAGCACTCCGACCTCCGATGACATTACCACGCAGCCGTCCCTGCGTATTAAATATTTCGCCGGCCTCAGGCCGTTCCTGTCGAGTACCGCGCCTATTGATTCGCCGTCGGTAAAGCAGAGCGCGGCGGGCCCGTCCCACGGTTCCATAAAGCAGGCATGATAATTATAAAAATCCTTGGTCTCCTGTGGAAGCTGGTTGTTGTCTTCCCACGCTCCCGGCACAAGCATCAGAATCGCGTGCGGCAGGGACCTGCCGCCCAGGGTTAATATTTCAAAGGCATTATCGGTCGTGGCGGAGTCGGACTGCGCCTCGTCGCGGATGACCGGCTTTAAATCAGCCATATCTTCCCCAAAAAGGTCGTTCTTAAAGAGCCCCTCTTTGGCGCGCATCCAGTTGATATTGCCGCGCAGTGTGTTTATTTCACCATTGTGCGCCAGATACCTGAAGGGCTGCGCCAGGTCCCATGTGGGGAACGTATTTGTGGAATAACGGCTGTGCACAAAACAAATCGCTGATTTTACAAGCGGATCCTTAAGGTCAAGAAAAAAATTATCTATTTCTTCCGGCATCATGAGTCCCTTGTAATTCAGGGTGCGTGATGAAAGGTTTGTCACATAAAAATATGATTTCTGTTTAAGATCCGCTCCGCGGACAATATTTTCCACTTTTTTTCTTATGACATACAACTTGCGCTCAAAGGCCGCCCTGTCGGGAGTGGATGCGCCTTTTTTTATAAATATCATCTCAAAACGCGGCTCTTTTCCTTTGGCTATGTATCCTATGGCGCTGTTGTCCACCGGCACTTTTCTCCAGCCCAAAAGCTCCTGACCTTTTTCTTTAACAGTCTTATCAAAAGCATCCTTGATGAATTTATAATCAGCTTCATCCTGCGGCAGGAAAACAAGCCCCGCGCCGTACTGCCCTTCGTCAGGAAGCGCTATTCCCGCTTCTTTTGCGGCTTTGATCAAAAATTCATGCGGTATCTGGATTATGAGCCCTGCTCCGTCGCTGGTTTTCGGGTCCGCTGCCGTGGCCCCCCTGTGCGTGAGCCTTTCGAGTATATGCATGCCATCCTTTACAATTTTATGTGATTTATCGCCTTTTACATTTACAATAAAGCCTACGCCGCACGCGTCTTTCTCAAAGGCCGGATCATAGAGCCCCTGCGCCTCGGGTGGATAATTATTCCGGTCAGTTGTTCCCTGCATGTTTTACTCCTTTAAATTTTGTCAATTTTGTACCGGGTTCCGTTGTTTTTCATATTTTCTTTTATTGAAATATAGTGAAATAATCCAGATAGCCCATGGATTTTTAACGCGTAATATCGGTTAAATTATGCGGTCTTCATGGCCGACAATTGCTAATAAATATACAAAAAATAAGGGGGTTAGTCAATAAAATTTACACAAACTTCAGGGATAAAATGACGGCCGGACAGAAAAAGTACTTATTAAGGAATCCTGTATTATTGGTTTTTACTGAGCCATTTCTGGACTGCGGCATCATCGGGCCTGATAATCAGATAACGTTCAAAAGAATTTATAGCGTCAATTTTTTTGCCGAGTTTTACATAAACAGCGCCGAGCCTTTTCCAGGCGTCGGCGTAATTTACATCCTGATCAATGATTTCCAGGTATTTTTCCCTTGCTTCTTCCAGCTTTCCGGCGTTTTCAAGGGTTCCCGCTTCAGCCAGCATCTGCTTTAAGTCTGTTTTTGAACGCGCGGCGGCGGGCGGTACGCCGGCCTGAGCGGGCCTGGCCGGTTCAAATTCAAAATTAATTCCCGCTTTCTGCGTAAGGCCGAGTTCGCCAAATGGCTCAATGGCATAATCAAAATACATTCCACCGGCTGAAAATCCTGCGCCCGCTGAAAATCCGCTCAAAGGAACAGGCGCGGGATCGGTAAATTTAACGGTATAACCGGCCCTTAATGAAAATATTTTTAGGAGTGTGTATTCCGCACCCGCGCTCAACTGCGGGTCGCTGTTGACAATATACGCGCCGTCAAGCGAGAGAAGAAGCAGATTTGTTTTGTCATTTATGAGATCGTACGCAAAACCGAGCCTGATATCGGCCGGCATTGAAAATCCGCCCCCTGCCCCGGCGTTTTTGACAGACAGTCCAGCTGAAAATTTGTCCGCTTTATACAGGGCCCCGATATTAACGCCGAAACCCGTGTCAGATGAGGAGCCTATGGCCTGTATGGCCCAGGTAATACCGAATCCCAGGCTTAAATTCTGTCCAAAAGCAAGGCCGTATGAAAGCGTTCCCGCGGCGTTATACGGGTTGATCGTGCCTCCGAGGAGCATTCCCGTATTGTCATAAGTCGCAAACGTCCCGTAATTCATATAAAAAATATCAGCCGCAAAAACTCCCGTTTCCAGGGGGAATGCCGCGATAAAATGCTGATAAAATGAATCGGCAAACCATTTATCAAAAGTTATCATAACTTCGGTGTTCTTTAACTGGCTCAAACCGGCGGGATTCCAGTAGGACGCGCTGGCATCGTCGGCCACAGCCGTAAAAGCCCCGCCCATACCCGCCGCCCTTGCTCCCGCGCCTGAATCAAGCTCCGGGAATATTATACCGGCGCTGTTGTTTATGCCGCCAAAAGAGTACGCGCTTATAAACAGAATAAACGCAGCCATGCGCATCGCAGCATAAAAATATGCCGTTAATAAGCCGTTTATATTTTCCATTTTAGTCATTTGGCTACCATAAACTTTTTCAATCCGAAATCAAATGAGCCTCCGGAGTCTTTTTTGCCTGTCAGTGTGTAATAATAAATACCCGGAGCGAACCTCGATAAATTTACGGGTATAACATTGTAATTGGTTGCCGAGGCCCGGGCATTAAATGCCGCAGCAAGCATGCCCGCCGAATTGTATATTTTTACAGTCATATCGGCCTGCGCATCGGAAGAATAAACGATCGTCATGGAATTAGAAGCCGGCTGGGGGAAAACATAACAATTCCCCTCCGGAGCGCTGACAAAATACGGCGTAGGAGTGGCCGAAGCGGTCATTGTATTGGTAACTGTCAATGTGGCGCTTGCGGTCATTGTGGCGGTAAATGACGGCGTAGGGGTATATGTGGCCGTAAATGTCGGCGAAGCCGTGCAAGTGGAGGTATATGTCGCCGTAAGGGTCTCCGTAACCGTTTGTGTGGCAGTGCCAGTGGGTGTGACGGTCGTGGTGGCCGTAGGTGTTCCCGTTTCAGTGATAGTTTGCGTTACAGTAAATGTCGGAGATACAGTTGCCGTATCAGTCGGCGTGAAAGTCTCCGTAATTGTCGGGGTCACAGTGTAAGTCGGCGTTACAGTCTCTGTGTCAGTCGGTGTCACAGTTTCCGTCACAGTCGGTGTTATTGTAAATGTGGGCGTAATTGTAAATGTAGGTGAATCAGTCCAGGTCTCTGTTATCGTCTGCGTAACCGTGAATGTGGGAGAAACTGTGAATGTCTGCGAAATTGTTGAAGTAAGCGTAATAGTAAATGTTCCGGTTATTGTCGGAGTGACTGAATATGTGTCAGTTACGGTAAACGTCGGAGTTATGGTCTGCGTCGCAGAATTTGTGGAAGTCGGTGAAGCCGACCATGTCATAGTAACAGTGGGCGTATTTGTTTTTGTATCCGTGGGAGTAATAGTAGGCGTCCACGATGAAGTTGGTGTTATAGTTTTTGTAAAAGTCATGGTTTTTGTCGGTGAAATCGTCGGAGAAGGCGTCGGGTTTAAATATACAAGTATAATATTGCTTGTTCCTGTGATAGAAGAATTTATGGTATCAGTTGCGGTTATGGTCTGTGAAGCCGGAGTTGCCGTGGATAAAGAAAATGTAAAATACTTTACTCCCGCATCGCCGGATACAAAAGTATAATCCGCCGGAAGAGATGCCGGCGATAGAGATGTAAAATGTATTGTCCCGGTATAATTTGATATTGTCTGGCCGTAAGCGTCCCTTACCCTTACAATTGCCTGCAGCGGCGTATTAATATATGCCGAAGAAGGTATGGCAATGCTGAATGAGAGTACCGGCAGGGATGTAATTACCGCCGTGGAAGCGGTTGACGTTGGATTTACGGATTTAACGGTTACAGTGTGCGTTGCATAGGCCCCTATTGCAAGCGTCAGCGTTGATACGGCCTTACCGGTGGCATCAGTATAAACAGTTACCGGAGAAATTGAGCCGTTGTTGGTCGAGAAATTTACCTGCACATTAGCTATGGCCGCTGGCGCGCCTGTCTGGTCAACTATCTGGGCCGTTATAAGCATTGTTGAGCCGGCGTTGGCGCTTGCGGCAGCCGAAGGCGAAACTGTTATATAATAAGCGGTGGAAACGGTTAATGTTGTTGAAGCCGGCGCAAGTGTTCCGGTTGAATTTATATCAGAACCTACGAGTGAATAGCTTCCAGGAAAATGTGATTTGACAAGTATCTGCGCGGAGCCGGACGCGTCAAGTGTAGGCGTCACGTAATTGTACCAGCTGTTTCCGGAATCTGTTGAAAAGAATACATTAGCCGACCCGGCCGGATATGTTACAGAAACATAAACGCCGGTATGCCCCGGCGCCGGCGAGTTAAATCCCCCGGAATCCTTGGCGTTGATAAAAAGCGGTGTTGCCTGATCCGCGCCTTCAGCAAGCGGAGCCGGCGAGAAAGAATATGAAGCCGCAACGCCTGAACCGCTTATTGTAATTGTTTTTCCGAGCAGCCCGCCGGCGTTAAGTATGACATAGTTAAGATCCGGTGAAGTGGATTTCGTCCTGAAAACAACCACTACCTGCCCTGACGCGTTTGTTGAGTTACCCGTGGGCGCCAAAAGAGAATCCCCCAGCCCTCCTTCGACCTGCGCCGTGAATGTTACAAATGTATTCATGACAGGATTTCCATAGCTGTCGGTCACCAGCGCGGTAATTGTAACAGACTGCCCGGCCAGAACCGAATAATTGCTTGAGGATCCGGTCAGCATGGCCGCGGCCGCGGCCGTAGTGGTAAAGTAAGCCAGGCCGCCGGTAAGCCCCGTTGACTGCGCCGTAATCGTCACACCGGATCCGACTTTTGTGTCATAACAGTAAAAATTGGCGCTGCCGTCGCTCATGTTCATGGTAAGGGTGCCGGAAAAGTTTACACCATCCTGTGAAAACATCATGGTTGGTGACGCCGATGAAAAAGTTATAGTATTGGTATAATAAGTTTTATTCCCGGATGAATCCACCGACCAGGCGGTCATAGTGACAGGCACTCCGGCTTTAGACGAAGGGTTAAAAGGAGTAATTGATATTGCCGAGGCCGGTGCGTTATTTATTGAAACCTGCGTGGTGGCAGTGGTAAGCCCAGAAGAAACTGCCGACACCGTTGATGTCCCGGCGGTGTTGTCAATTATTAAAACATTATTTACAGCCGCTCCGCTTGCAACAAGATTTGCCTGCCACGTGGCGCCGTTGTCGGCTGAAAATTTCATCGTCGGAGAAGTTGAACTTATTGTTATATTTTGCAGGGTTGAGGAAAAATTGCCGTACTGGTCCTCCAGGCTGACCGCCATCGTCCCCTGCACGCCGGTTTCTGTATCAATCTGTGAAGGAGATATATTTACCTTTGTGGCGGCGCCGGCGATAAAATTTATGGATATAACCTTTGTGATATGCGCGCATTGCACAGTTATATTTGCCTGACCTGCCTGCGTGGATGTGACGCGGGCGTTCGCGAGCCCGTCGGTTCCAGTCACAGCTTTTGCGTTCGCGCTGACCAGCACGGGATAAATAGCGTCCGCTTGCCTGTTTGAGGTAAAATTGGTAAGAGTCCACGGAACCGCCGCGTTTGTCGGTCCGTAAAGAAAAGCTGTTACAGTTACCGAATGCAGCCCGTCGGCAACGACAGATCCCGCAGGGGCAGATGAAAGCGACACGTCTTTAATGATATAGAGATAATTATTGACAGGCGCAGGTGGAGTCGGCCCGGCGTTTATACCGCCCTGCCCCCTGTTTCCGGCCGTGGCGCCGCTGAGGCTTACGCCGCCGCCGTACGGTATTGTGTTATTGCTGGAAAAGAAATTCTTAAGTATGTTTCCCGAGGAGTCGGTAAAAACAACGTTGTTAAAGAAAGAATTAAAGGTGCCGGCCTGGTTTGAAGGCGCGCCATTGGCCCCTGAATTCCCGGTATCCTGGGCAAGATCCATTTCATCGTAGGTCGAGCCGCCTAGCACCCCGATATTGAATTTTCTATGATACCACTGACCGGAGGCGTATTGCGAAAGATCCATAGAAGGATGGCAGCGTATTCCGTTCTGGTCTATTATATAATTCTGGGTTGCCTGTCCGTAATCCCTCATATCGCCGAAAACAGCTCCGTCAAAATCAGTGCCTGTATAAAAATCCGCGTTATATGACGGCATAAAGACATCGTATTCCAGGTAAGCGTTGTCGGGAATATCCGTATTGGCCGGCTGGGATACTTTTAAGTAAACGAACTGATAAATTGCGGCGTCCGGAATATAGGATGTCAGCATAAGTGGCTGGGCATAAGGGTTAAAAACCTGGTTCACATTGATTCCCGATGAAACCCCTGTAATTGTCGCCGACGCCGCGTCGTTTACGGTTATTGTCTGCGTCCCGGAATTAACAAGGGTTGCGGAAAAAACCCTGTTGCCGTAATCCCCCGCCTGAAAAGTATAATTTGACGGCAGGATTGCGGCTCCGTCGGTTGAAGAAAATCTGATTGTGCCGGTATAATTATCCGCTATGTTCCCGTAACTGTCCATAGCGCTTACAGCAAGATTAAAGCTTGTATTCGGGTTCGCTACAACCGGCGCATTGACCGTAAAAGACGACGTTATGCCGCATGTTGTATTGATGGCATTGGACGATCCCGATATAGATGTATTTATCAGGTCCTTTGCGGAAACGGTCTGGGTGCCTTTTGTTTTAAGAATAACTGTAAATATCTGTTTGCCCGCGTTATCGTTTATAAAGGTGCTGTCGGAAGGAAGTACCGCCGAACTGTCCGTGGAAGAAAAAGACGCGGTTCCATTATAATTTGTTACAACATTATTGTAGGAATCCTTTACAGTCAGCGTCATTGAGAAAGGAACTCCGGCCATAACGGATGAAGGCGCGTTAAGCGTATAATATGATGCGGAGGCAGGCAGTATTGTTACTATTACTGATGCCGCAATGCCGGGATTATCTATATCATTTACATTAAGAACTTCATCGCCTGCCGACATAATCTGAACCTGAAAAACATGCTCTCCGTTGTCGGAGGCTGTAAAACCATAATCATTTGGCATGGTTGAAAGTGCGGCGCCGGTGCTAAAAGTCACAACACCTGTATAATCAGTTGCGGCAGAGCCAAGCGCGGTCATTGCG